>Ga0153922_1000659_pt1 | contig 13503 bp, 13 predicted proteins | sample TSNJ006MetaG_FD_104723 | JGI IMG/M metagenome (GOLD analysis project Ga0153922, IMG submission 104723) | Attine ant fungus gardens microbial communities from New Jersey, USA - TSNJ006 MetaG | ecosystem: Host-associated > Fungi > Mycelium > Unclassified | place: USA: New Jersey, Brendon T. Byrne...
ACTGAATTGTTTTCATTTTTTTAATTTTTAGTTTTTTTTAATTCTTCACACATTTTTGTGTAGAATTATTTAGTGGTCAAGATGAGATTCGAACGTCCAACCTGTTGCATCTGTTGTGGGACTTTCTGCATTCAGGTCTCATACTCTAACAGCTCAACCATCTCGTCGACTGAAAGTTTATCGACTTCTTATAACACAACACCTTCAACAAATCAAAGTTGTCATGCAATGGAAATTTTTATTTTGATACGAATATCCCTACACATAGCTTCTGTGAGACATTTTCACAAGATGTTGCAGTAGCGATATGTTGGGCGGGAGGATTCCAGACTTTATCAATAAAAGCCCCTGCTGGGCAAGTTACCTCAGTGGGTGCCGAGCTCCTTGCAATCCGCCAAAGGCAAAGGCAAAGTCACAGCAACAGGCATCACAGACTGCTTCCCAGCAGCTAAGAGAGCAGTGGATACGGCCATACACTCAGGCCAAGGATACCATCACAATCTCAAGACTTATCAGAGCCGACTGTCTAGGAATGGGTCACAGACTTCCCCAAAGGCGACACCAGGGGCCGAGATTATCTTACCACAAAGAAGGACAAGCGGGACCAGGTTCGCCCAACATATGCGAGAGGAGGGACGTGGTGTCCCACTTTGGTCATTCCACCACCCTATGTGTGAGAGCCACCAAAGCCATATTGAACCATGCCCCTATCGGCGAATGCAAGGTAAGATTCCACCCCCAGGAACCAATCACACGCCCGTGTGGAGAGTCAGACCTTTCGAAACGTGTGAGCACAAGGCCTTACCCATGCTTAGGTGACTTCATCGAGTTTCTCACCTCCAACCCCACAGCGTTCGCTTTCACACCACCCAGAGAGCTTCCAGAGTCCGCCGACGACCTCCCCTACTCGGAGTATCAACACGAGCACAGGATCTCACCTATGTGCCTCGGAATCTGCTCTTGCTACCCCTTCAACTTTCTTCTACCATTTATCGTTCCTTTCTGCCTCATTTTTCTTCGTTTGTTGGACCAGTTTCGTACATTTATTAGAGGTCTAGGCCTCTGTAGGCTGCCGCGGACTATGTACGTACACCGCGTAATCAATTGTTGAAATAAAACAGACACATCGATATCTGCTTCTACGTCAATGATTTTGGGGTCATGAAGCCGTTTCGTATGAAGACATAGCTAAATGGATGAAACAGGTACTAGAATTGAAGCGCATCATAACGCATCAATGTAAGATGATTGGACTCGAGTGCCGAGGGCTCACTAATGTCAAGGAAGAGATATTACATCAATGATCTGTTAGATAAGTTGTACAAAAACGTTTATGGTGCGGCTACTTCCTTAGTGCTCACTAGGGGGCTAGTATGATAGTCACGTATGTGTTTCTCGTCCTGTGTTGATCACGCTCGTCACAGTTGGTTAGGACCCTTCTCAGTGTTTTTGACTCCCAGCTGCCGTCCATGATCAGATTTCCCATCAAGAACAAGTTTTGTGCCTCATTTGATGAAAGCTATTGCTGTTGCCTATCGGCTTTGACAAATTCATAGCCAAGATAACTGCTGGGGATCATCACAAGGTACAATGTCCTGAATACAAAGGTGGCTCATGACTCAACCTTTCCATGAGACATTCTAAATCATGTAGATATCTAGTGTCCCTGCGTAGTCCAGATTATAAAACCACTATTATTTTGTGTTGCTCAGTGCCCTTCAATGCTATTGTTGCTACGACAGCAGGTGTCTTATTAACTCACTTGGGCCGACAATTTCTATACCCTCTGCTATCTAAACAGAATGCAGTTGCTGTCTATTGATTATTTGACGGAATATCTCCAATGACGTCTCTGGCTGGAAAGCAGGCTATTGAAAATTAATCAGAGATCTTCTGAATGTACATCCAAAAAATCAGGGAAAACACCTACTACTTCGTGACCCGCTTCATAAATTCTCGCAAAGGTGAAATTATCAACATTCTGGATAGCAGCTACCGCCTTCCCATTTATCGTCATATTGGTCAATGGAGTATTATTAATCCTCTCTTTCCCGTACCAGTCCATAGCTAGCACTGATGCGTGCCCTCCGAGCCAGTTACAGCTAGTGATTTCGAGATTTTCTATTTAGACATGGTCCCAGTGCAACTTGAATTGTCTTACTTGATGTCTGCATCACCAGCCTAGCAGAGAGAATGGATGTAAGAAAGTGAAAAGAAGCATCTCAGGAAGGCTGCTGACCCAGATGAGAATTCTCATTTTCGAATCTGCCAGATCAGCGAGAAGAGGAAGTAGAGTTCGAGCATCCTATCGGATCAGAGTTATGGAAACCTTCAGTCCACTGACAGAACCACTCACATCTCCAGTAGTAACAAATTTTTCAAAAGGCGGATCCGCACATTCACTATATCGCACTTCGGCTCCTATCATTCTCTGGATCAGGGGATTTCTGAGATAGTCGACGTAAAATTCGGGCGGGAATAAAGCAGATGAATTCTGTCGTAAGTCCTCGTCATCGCGGTCGCCAACTGCTGGGACAAAGACGTTTTCGACCTAGAAAGGGGAACAAATACAAGAATCAGAAGAACATCAGCAGACAATTCAACATAAATTACACAGAAATCGTCAGCACGACGACAAATACTGTTTGAGGCAGCAGAATCGCCCGCATTAGCGCATGCTATCTCCTGTTCCTGGCATCCTCCTGGACCAAAGAATGCCTCGTTCAGTCGCTGAATTACCTGGTCGCTTTGCAGTTGACCATAACCAGGAGCGTTGGTGGCGAAGTCAACATAGGCTTGGTTTTGGATAAGGGGATCAAACCAGCCGCTAGTGTATTTCAGTCAACTTTGAGCGTGCGAAAGAGGTAGAATACTTGTTAATCATCAAAGCGCTAACTACCACTTCCTCTCCTTTGAGTTGTCCTTCCTTGATCAGCTGGTTTTGCTGATTGAAATACGTTACAAGCGCGGGCCCGTAATGTCCCCCATAGCTCTCGGTGGCAAGGATTAATCTATCGAAAAATCAGAAGAAGAGTGTAACAAGAAGGAACCGTACATACTCTCTGCTTTGGAATTTGGAGAATTCTCCACTTTCAAAGAGGACTTGAAAAGCCTGCCATACAAATGGTGAAGCCGATAAAGTGCTGTTGACTGTATCTGTGCCGAACGAGAAACCAGTACCGATTGGTTGATCGATATAGATCACTTGAGCGCCCAATCAGATTTGTCCACGAACAACATGAACAAGACATACTATTGCTCAGAGAGTTCCAACTGATCACCTTCTCTTGACAAAAGTCTTTTTAGCAAAGAATTCAGTATTACCCACCTGAATGGATTAATCGATGTGGTTTCGGTATCTGATTGAACCGTGCAAGGCCCGTTCTCTGAACGATAGCTTAACGTCTGTATGCTCCAAAATATGTAGAGAAATACCTTGGAATAAACCGATCATAGACGAACAACCGGGACCACCATTCAGCCTCGCGGATATTCAACACCTTTCTCTGGCTCAATAGGATAGAGGAGCTCACCATAGAGTGAATGGTGCATTTTCAGGCGAATTCCTGGATTCAAAGAACCAAAACCACTGGATAGGCACACCATGAGAAGCTAAGTCATGTCTATCTTTGCTGAAAAATCACCATTGACATATTCTGTCCCACTGTGATATATCCCGACATCTGGTGTACCCCCGGTGTTGTCTCGCAGACTCCTGAATCTGAGACGAATCTCAATCCAACATCAGCCATGTTCTGAGACTGGAAAGTCTTCGGGGTGGGGAATGCATCTGTGGAATCGGACAAGGCAACACAGAATGCTTCCTTGAACGAAATAACGAGCAAAATGAAGAGCATTTGTACGATATGAAGTGCCATGTTCACTGCCATTGCGATGAGAATGGTGCGAGCTGGCTTGTGGTGGACGTTCTTGGAGTGAGAAGTCACAGGCTTGCTTTCTTTATCCTGTTAGCGTAGAATTCACACACCGACAGAGCCATATGATAACTAGGGGTTGTTGGATTCTGGATCTCATGCGAGCCTGCGCGATGCACATGATGAGATCAATTATCTTGTTTCATGTCTTGATATTGGTAGCTACGTTGCATGATGAAGATACAGGTATATAAGTAGTGTAATTTGTTTGTATTCACTATCTTTTTGTACCCCTTCGATTGTATTTCAACAAGTGTGGAAATCCATTATGCACGCCATCTCCATTTTCCCAGCTAGAACGTAGTCAAACAAGACAGGGATGTTTTTCCAACAAAAAAACTTATCATGTTTGCATAGCAGCTCAATCCACTATGTCTGCAAAACCTTTCTCCATGCTGCTGCAGATGCTGCAGATGTAAGTCACTACTGCCCAGAAGGGGCTCCGTGTATCTGTATCTCAGTAGCCACCAAGCAAGGTGGACGACTTAGAAACCTGTAGTACAATCTGAAATGTAGTCTGCAAGTAAGAGCAATGTAGCGCCACGTTAATAACTTACCTCAGTAGTCACCAAACTAAAAATATTTTGATGGTATGCAGAACGTATATCACACCTTTCAGAACTCCGGTACTGATACAACGGTTCATGCCTCCGAGTATGACAACCTTGCCTGTTTTGTGTATCATCACAAGACAATCGAAGTATGCTAATGCTCATCTCTGGTAGCGAGGTGCAAGGAATGATTTTGTCTCCAGACTGAATGAATGATGGACTTATTGCCAGCAGTATTACACATCATGAAACGAAAGCAATGTATGAGAATCGCGGAGCATTCAGTCCCTTAATTATTAATTTCAGTGCCTTCTACACTGCTCTCAATCATGGCCTTGAAGTTTTGTTCCAGATTGATATTATTAGTCTGTCCTTGGGCCACGTGAAAGTTGAGGAACATGCGGCGCTATACACTCCATAGTGAACATAGTGAAAGATCAGGACATAAAGTTGAGGAAGCAGAATCAGAGGGTCAAAGCTACTCCCATAAGAAGTTTGTCGTGGGATCTGGCATGACAAATCATATTTACACGCTTTGGTTTTGATTGTACGCACAACATCATATGACTATCGGGTCATCGTATCCATATTAAAGTCACATGGATAAAAAGAAATGAATTCGTGTATAGCTGATGGTCTCACTCTCTTATCACTTCCAACATCATGGCAACAATGAACTGGAGAGAGCGTGCTGCTGCGAAGAAACAACAACAACAAGTATCCTTGCCGAAGGAATGGATCCTTACGAATCTTCCTGACAATAGCCAAATCGACGTCACCGAATTTCCTAGGACGTGCGGGCTACTTAATGTTCGAGAGATAGAAATTACTGAGTCTCATGTTGATGTTATCTTGTCTAATTTGGCGAAAGGAATTTGGACAGCAGTTGACGTCACGACCGCATTCTCGAAGCGAGCGATCGTAGCGCACCAACTAGTGTGTTTCTTGTGACCTTCAAGTAAATCAGGACTGATGACGGGATTTATTCGAGGTGAACTGTCTGACAGAAATTTTCATCGACAAGGCTCTCGCTCGAGCTGCTGAACTCGATGAACATTTGAGGCGCACCGGTTCAGTAGTTGGACCCCTCCACGGTGAATAAATAAGCATCTTGGTCCATCATTGTGTTCATGTAACTGTATATCAGGTCTTCCTGTTTCATTGAAAGATCAGATTTGCATCAAGGACGTCGAAACTACCATGGGTATATCGCTCTATAATGTGTTAATTCTCGTTCCCAATATCGCTTTTAACAGGCTGGGTTGCATGGATAGGGAAGCCGGTGACAAAGAATGCTGCAATTACTGATATCCTCGAGTCTTTGGGTGCTATCCTCTATGTCAAGACTAATATTCCTCAGACTCTCATGGTTTGTAGCGAAGCTCGGCCCCCGCTTTGCTTGCTAAGCACCCTGTAGTGGCCCGAGACCTACAACTTCATTTTTGGAAGGACGGTAAACCCATTCAACCGCTTACTTACTTCTGGTGGTTCTTCTGGTGGTGAAGGTGCTCTGATTGGTATGTTTTATGTCATTTTCATTAGCATTCCCATACAATTAATCGTATTTTGAAAGCTTTGCGGGGTAGCCCTCTTGGTACGTGAGGTTGTTGTTATGAATCTTTCAGCCTTGAATAAGTACCGTAGGAATCGGATCCGATATTGGCGGGTGTGTGATTTCTTGCACGTCTTGCACATAGATCTCAAGTTTGCAGTTCCGTTCGCATTCCATCTGCCTTCAATGGACTTTACGGATTACGCCCATCCTTCAACCGGATTCCTTATGCTGGTTGTGCTAATTCTCTGAATGGTCAAAATTCCATCTATTCGGTACTCGGCCCCATGACAACCTCCATGGGTGGCGTGAAGGCTTTTTTGAAGGGTGTCCTCTCCAAGAAGCCCTGGAATTATGATCCTCTCGTTATCCGCAAGCAATGGAATGAGGATGAATATCATCTTTCTGACTATAACGGTGGAAAAAGATTGTGTTTTGCAGTGTTGTGGGATGATGGTGTTACTATGCCACATCCGCCGATATTGAGAGGATTAGAGGCGACCAAACAGGCTTTGATCCGAGCTGGGCATAAAGGTACTTGCTCTCTTCGAACTTTGATCGTGATGTTGAAAGGGCATATCAGTGATCGACTGGAAACCAATTTGCCATCCCGAGATATATGCACTTGTTGTATGTGTCCGTACGGAAGTAATGACTGTGGTGGTTGACACCTGCATTACAGGCACAAATTTGGGGTGCTGTCGGGGATGCCGACTATGAGGCTGTGGCTAAGCTGTCCGGGGAACCCATCATCGGCACGATGTCAATGGGCGTTGAGAATCTTGATACGCCACCTGAACGCGCTATGCATCGCCCACCCGCGCTCAACTTGACTGCATTCGAATATTGGAGACTCAATATCAGACAGCGGGAGCTGAGGCAGGAATATCTGGAACATTGGCTCAAAACGGCTACCGTTACAGGGACAGAGAGACCGGTAGATGCCATTATTTGTCCCGTAGCGCCCTACGTAGCACCACCCCATGGCAATAACAAGTGAGTCACATAAATTGGCCCGCTTAAGGTGTTTTGACCTTTGCGAAAAATCTAGGAGTGCTGTATATACAACCGTTTGGAATGTCCTGGACTATCCTGCTTGTGTTATTCCAGTGGGATCCAGTGTCGATCCTCTTCTTGATGCTAAAAAATCTCGCACGTCGTTTTATGGCGACAAAGATCGCAAGAACTGGGAATATTGTAAGTGCACACTGTCTTGAATCTTTGATTTCTAAGATTCGTGTTTTAGACGACCCAGAGACCTTCAAGAATGCACCGATTTCAATTCAAGTTGTGGCCCGTACTCTTGAAGAGGAGGCACTTGTTGGAATCTCGGAGATCGTCGACCGAGCCCTCCAAGTAGATCAACCCAAGTTGTAAAGTATTCGAAATTGCGAAACTATGACTGCAAACATGATTCCTGCTGAGTTGAAGTAGTTTCCATTCAAGAGCTACAACCACACGCAGTTTGGATGGAAGTAGGTAAAACTGAAAAACTGAAAAACCTACCTCCAGGGGTACAAGTTAATAAGTTGATCAAATATTACTAACAAATCTATGTACCTCATCTGGAAAATGGAGGATCCCTCAGAATCAAAATAGGCACCAAGAATGATCAGACAAGATTAAAGCTCAAAGGAGGAAAGAAATTAGAATATATGTTTTCAAAATCATTCAAGCAATACATGCTGTTTTTCCATCCCTTTCTGACTGCCCCTCATCACTATCCACTTGCAATTAATATTCTACAAGTGTATCTAATTCTCAAGACTCAATGTCCATGATACAAGTTGCGCATTTCCTCAATCAGACTTAACCTAAACTTCCTATATCTCGGAATTTTCTGATATACTTTCATAATCAGCTCAAAGAACCATGACCCCACATCAACAATGCTCCATTGCCTTCGGACAAGGATTCAACAAACCTTAAAATCAAGAGACACAGCTAACAACCGCATTTCATTTTTTTTAAAAAAGAACTCTCCCACGGACGCTTTATATCCCCTAGATATTTTTTCAACCAGCCAGACGGAGCCCCTTTCCTTCCTGTTCTTTAACAAAAAATCTACTACGATACAAGACAAAAGACAATAGTCTCAAGTACCAACGGACAACTCAATTACGACGGAGGGTGTGCAGCACAGGCATAGAAAACGAGAGGAAGGAGTGAAATAAATAATATTATCATTGTCGTCCTGGTCATTCCAGTTCGTGGCAAATTCACCACCACAGCTGGCATTGTCCACCATCATCTCATATCTCCAGATGTGGTTCATAGTAGATCACCAAGAGCAGCGAGTTCAGGACCACCACTCTCTCTCATACCAATCTCCCAGTCTACACAAGTCCATCAGCAGATGAACAAGAAAGAGAAAAAGATAAACTGCCTACAGCTGTAGATGATAGTCACAGCCATCAAAATACCAGTACCACTTCCGATAGCACCCATGAGATCAGCAACGACAGACAAAAGACCAAGAATGGCACCACCGAACGCGGCGGCAGTAGGAATGACGCGCTTCAGTTCTTTGTACATCGAACCTTCACGATGTCCGGCCATAACCTTGAAAAAAGGAATGTTTGAATGCGAGATAAAATCAGTCAAGAAGGATGATAACATACCATCTGTTGATCCTTGAGTTGCTTGGCGACGTCACGAGGGCCAGAGCCAGAAATTTCAATCCAAGCCTTGGAGAAGAGAGCACAGGCAGAAAGCATGAAAAGGACGTAGACAATGGTATGGATGGGATCAAGGAAAGCTTCTTTCATGGTGTGGGGGGGTGACATGTAGTAAGCGATTCCGGAAACGGCGCGGAGTTGAGGAGAGTCTTCCATAGGCTGCAAAAAGATCTCATTAGCAAAAGGGGATAGAATAGTGATACATACTATTGCGCACCTCCCAGATACCCAACAAACGAACAAGGAAGTTATCCGGAAAACGAGTGGCAAGCATTTGGGAAATGACGTAAACATTGGAAATAAGCGCACTCTGGAACATGATAGGCATGTTCGAAGTATAGAACAACTTTACAGGGTACGACCCTCGCTGTCCCCTGAACCTGTTGCTCTTGACTGGAATCTCGATTCTAAACCCTTGCAAGTATATAACTACCACGAAAATCACGATTGTTGCAATCAGATTCATCACGTTGGGCAGCCTCTCACGCCAGAAAGCTTCCCTCAACGCACGTCCTTTGTCATTCCAAGTGAACAATAAATGGAACAATGCAACGATAGCGCCCTCAAATTCGGGGCCACGACCGATGTTGACGGTGGTCGGTGAAAAAGCTTTCCAGACGATACTTTCACAGATGTTGGTGGCTATGAAGAGGGAAATTCCTGAGCCGAGACCATAGCCTTTTTGTAGAAGTTCGTCCAAGAGGATAACAATGAGTGCTGCGGCAACAAGCTGGATGATTAAGAGGAGGCAGACACCGGCGCCGAGATCCTTGGGTTGACCATAGAGACCTGTGAGGACGTAGACGGTTGCTTGACCAAGAGAAATGAGAAGTGCAAACACTGATTAGGGAAAACACGTCTAGTTATATTGACATCTGACAAGAAATAAAAGAAGGGCATACGTTTTTGAGCCCCAGAGAACAAGATACGATCTTCTTTCAAGCTGAAGTCAACTTCAATGAGGTTGGAACCGGCAAGGAGTTGCATAATCGTGCCCGAGGTGACGATAGGTGAGATACCAAGTTCCATAAGTGTACCACGGTTGGATGCAAGAATGACGCGCATCCAGTAAAGCGGGTCAGACGAGTCAGAGGACATGATGCCATATAATGGCACCTGTGAGCACACCAAGAATATAAGTAAAGTCACAGCTGTCCATAGTATTTTTTGATTGAAGGGAACCTAGAAAATACAGTGAACACGAGTCAAGGTTGGAGAATTCGCGTGGGCATACTTTGCGATCAGGTGAAGACACCTCGGGAAGGATTGGAAGAAAAGGGCGTACAAGATTGAGAAATCTGACTGGAAAAAAGTGAGCTAGAATACACTAGTAGGGAAGAAACTTACAACCGCCCATTGTTGCGGAGGGAAGAAAAGAGGATAAGAGAAATAATATGTCAATTTGCCCCGACGTGGCACTAGCTTATATAATACGACACGTCTACTTCGGTGTCTTCCATTTGTTCATCAAACTTGGCCATGGATTTATTTGACAATATAAAGAGCAATTCTCGTCAGAGTTTTGTACCTAATAACTCAACACATGTCGCCAATCTGACCTACCACATAACACATTTTATCAGGCCACGAAACGGGATTCGGTCCGAATGTGCAAGAAATGGTATCGGCTGGCATATATGTTTCTAACATAAACATCCGTTCAACAGTTGGTGATTATATCGCACAGTCCTAGGGTCGTTTCTCCTACGGAAATTAGATACTCTTCAAGTCGAAAAATGCTTGGATCAAACTTGGCTGGTTCCTTCAGTTTCTCGTTCGTGGTGCCAGAATCTTGAATCACATAGTGAAGGCAACGACTCAGACTTGATTGACGCACAAATCTTGGTTTACTTCTTTCGTTCTCATAGAGCCGTCCATAACAAAGCCGCCAAAAACCTATTGGTACCACTCATTCCCTTCTGTCATACAGCACATGCAATATAAACAAACCCTCTACTCATAACCTCCTTCACTTCCCTACATCAGCCTGTACGAGTGCTGGGCACTCACGTTTGCCCTGTCAGATGATAAGCAATGTAGTCAATAAGATTAGATATGGTCACCGTTCGTTTGAGCCATTTAGTGACTTAGTCCCTCGACCGCGAAATACCGGCGTGTCAAGAGGAATTGCTGCAATAAGAAATCAGACCTCTTCGAAATTAGTCCCGTATCTGATAAATAAAGATTAGATAGCAACTTATCATTAACGCCCACGACATTACTCTGCCCAATACACTACAGACTATCCTATTCACCGACATATGCATGATCCTGCTTCTCGTAAGATAATTATTGCTTGTCGCTTCAGTAAGTCGTCCAATTTTCTATTCTCAGATCTTACCAATCGTACACAGTACAACATGACCAATGGTTCACAACACATGTCGATCCTCAATGGACGACCCGACAACTCAAAATATGGCTCGTCCATCGGCTATTTAACATAAACATCCCTGCAAAGACGCTCATAACTCCTTCGCAGAGACAACCTCAACGACCACCGTCACCCATCACTTTCGCACCAGACCCTCGTGATCGACCTTCAAGTCCTATCATTTTTGCTGCTCCTCAGAGCGGATTATATGGTCCCGGAAGAGCAGCAGCCAGCGGTGTTGGTAGAGATCGTGCTACTATATCGCACGGCATCCTAAGTGATACCGATGACGACCTCTTGAGTGGTAGTGAAAGTGGTTTTTCTTCAGCAGGTAAGATGGATGGGAGTGGTCGTCGAAATGAGATTCGCATCGAGACAGGACTGTTCAATCCAGGCAACATCACCCCTGGAGGTCGGATAGGTCCCTTACAAACTAGAGTCAACGGCACTGATTCTGGGATACCTATGATACCTGTCACCTCACCCACCACATCCGCAGTCTACACAGCGCCTGACGCAGATCGTTTTCCAGGTGGTATCAATCCATACCACTGGACTCTCACTCGCTATTCAACTGGGCAAATCTTTGGCGACAATGAACAACTCTCCTGGTACGATCTTGTTGAGTTTGAATTACTCGAGTTGCATGGTTTGAGTTTTCCTTCTACACATCCATTGTACGAATATCAGGTCTGTCATCTGTGGAATCAGCATCGACATCGTGAACGTCAACGTTTGCGGAAGAAGCTCGGGAAACAATTCGAAACAGAGGCAACTAGAGAAGCTAACGGAAGGGAGAAGAGCAAGGATGGAACATCAAGACCTAATGTAACAGCAGCTAAACGCGCAACTCTGCACGCTCAAATCCTCAGGGCTATGGATCTCGACTCTGGCGCAGGCTCTGACGTCGGTGTAGTCGAATATTATGGATCTAAACTTGCCTCTGTCCAAGTTGAACTCACACTCAGTCGTATACCACGATCAATCGACACCTACATCCAACCTTTCTGGGAAGGCTGGGTTCGCATTTTGCGTATTGTCTGGAGAGGAAACTTGGATGACATTGCTAATCTTTCTTCTAATGGTTATTTTATATCTCTCCCCCCAAATTCTAGTTTGAAGAGCGCTGCTTCCGGTCCTATGATTGAACCATGTCAGTATGGAATCGGACATACAGGAACGTGGGAGAACATGTACCATAGACCTATTGGAGCTTCAGCTACCTCCATGGCTGGAATAGGAGACATGGATGCAGAGTCTAGTGGTAGGACTCGGAAAATTGTCCGACTCGAGTGGAGAGAACGATGGGTTCGAATACAGAATGGTACTCTTGCAATCTTGAAGGACCGTGAGGTACGCTTTCTGCAGTCGCTGACAGCAAAATTTTATTGACAGGCACGAAAGGACGAACATACAACATACGTTCTCCCTCTCAAGTCTCTTCGTTCTATTCATAATACTCAACACCTAGCTCGATACCTCTCCTGCACTGGCTTCAACCCACCACAAGACCATCCGTCTATAAATCGAGATATCCTCATGCCTGCACTTAACGTCCCAATCCCCCGACCTTCATTGTCAACAGGCTATTCCTCACACTCTGCCAACCCTCCTTCCAAATCCAAGAACTCCTCATCTTCTACACCATATCCTGATTCAGAGGACTCAGACTCTTTACATCACCATCATTATTCTCAGTCACGCCATAGACATCATGAAAGTCAACAACCGTCTAATTTTAATTTTCCGAGTAATCAACATCTAATTGCACATGTGAAAGCTAGGGAGTCGACACCGCTTGTTGGTTCGAGATTCGATCCTTCGTATCTGCCAATAACTCCTGAAGAGCAGAAAGCGTCGGGGTTGAGAGTTGTTTGTTTACAATTTCATAAGCATTCGTCTATAGGATTATCACCACCTTCATCGTCATCTGCGGCCGCGGCAGCTGGACCATCGCCGTCGAGTCATGGCTATGAACCAAAGGATCATGACGGCGGCGCTGCACAACATGAACGAGGGGGTGAAAGAGAGTCTGGAGTTCATGAAGAACAAACGATTTTTACAGAGAAAGAACCTGACGTTGACCCAGTAGCACTCGTTCTCGAAGATATGAAACACCGAGCCGATGAATGGGGTGGAATCCGTTCAAACAACATCCTTTGGAAATGCTCCAGCAGACTACGTAGTGAACCACTTTATCTCAGTCGGGCTCGGGCTCGTCTGGCCAAACTTCGATCTCTTGGTTTTTCGGAACAACAAATTGCGCGAAGTAATGCGGGTGGATTGCTCAATAGCAGCATTATTCCCGACGCTACTATTCGAAAATTGAATGATGCGAGATATCCAGCTCGTGGTGATACCCTAGGGCACAGTTCGAAAATTGACAGCGGAGGGAGAAGATCACCCAATTATA
>Ga0153922_1000660_pt1 | contig 13473 bp, 17 predicted proteins | sample TSNJ006MetaG_FD_104723 | JGI IMG/M metagenome (GOLD analysis project Ga0153922, IMG submission 104723) | Attine ant fungus gardens microbial communities from New Jersey, USA - TSNJ006 MetaG | ecosystem: Host-associated > Fungi > Mycelium > Unclassified | place: USA: New Jersey, Brendon T. Byrne...
AATAATAAAGAGGAATCACAGTGGGTCTTTATTGCTTTTTTTCAATTAACATTTTAGTCTGAGGGGGAATTACTGTGTCAAAAGTATTAATATGCGATGACGAAGTTAAAGTTTGCAAGCTGATTAAAAATATAGTTGAATGGGATAATCTAGGATTAGAATTATGTGGCTTTGCCCATACCGGGCAAAAGGCTTTAGATATGATGATGGAATTGAGACCGGATATTGTCATCACAGATATCCGCATGCCTGACTATGATGGACTTTATCTGGTTGAACAAGCAAAGGCTCTCGATTTGGATATGCATTTTATTATCATTAGCGGCTATCAGTATTTTGAATATGCCCAAACCGCTCTTCGCTTCGGTATCGTGGATTACCTTTTGAAGCCCATTAACAAAGAAGAGCTCAGCAATGCTTTGGTTATTACGAAAAAGCGCATCACTTCTCAGCAGGAAAGCCAGACCAACCAGAAGGAACTAATCGCTACTCTGGATCAATCTCTGATTAAGATTGAGGAATATCAGGTACACAGTATTTATTTTCAGGAGTCTTTGATTCCCTTGCCGGTTTTGTGTTCTGAGAATAAAAAGCTGCATTTTTCTTCAGATACCTTTAATGCTTGTATCATAAAATATGATTCACCCACAACAGAGCATTTTGTCCGGGCCAATGTTGAGTCTGCAATTGCCAAAACAATGCAATATATTCGCAGTGGTTCACACAGAATGTTTACTGATTTCTTATGTGCACCTGAAGGAAACAGTATTTATTGCATTATGAATTACGATAATACGCAAAAGGATGCTGTAAAGATTTTTATTGATCAGGTGCTTTATGAGGCAAGAAAATTCGCCGATATCTTCGACGCAATTCAGGTTACTATCGGTGTTGGGCAGGCTTCCTTTCCTTATGCACAGATAAAGGGAAGCTGTAACACGGCTTTTGAGGCCATTTACTCCCGGATTAGGTGTGGAACGAATCGAATTATCTATTATTCCTACTTTAATATTCCGGATTTAACTGGCCCTCTTCTGGATACCCAATCGGTATGCGACTTAAAAAGACACATTAGCAGCTGCAGCCTCCCAGATTTCTCAGATTTTCTGCATAATATTTTCACCGTCACTGCATCTGCTTCCATCCTGCCTTACGCTCATTATCTTCTGACACAGGAGATATTTTATATTTTTATCCAGCAGCTTCAGCGGTTCCCCATCATAAAGCCGGAACCGGAAGCACTACAGAAAGAATTTCAGCACCGTTTAGAATTTGCCTGGAACAAAAGCCAGCTTTCTGGCATCTTGATGGAATTTTTCCAGCAATACGTAACCGAGGTTCAAGAAAAATCAGTAAATGAACTTGATTATCCAATCCGGCAGGCAATTAGCTATGTGGAAAATCATTATGCTGATGATTGTTCCCTTTCAACAGTTTCTGATCATATCCATCTGAACCAGAACTATTTTAGTACACTATTCAAGCAAAAGACAGGGAATAATTTTAATTCTTATGTCGCTCAATATCGAATCGATATGTCAAAACAGTTACTGAGAGAAAGTGACAAATCCATTCAGGAAATTGCTTCTTCTTTAACATACTCCGACTTGAAGCACTTTCGGCATCTATTTAAAAAATACGTTGGCATTTCACCTGCTAAATTTCGGGAATTATACCGATAGTTACGGAAAGGCGGCACTACTATGAGAACAGGTTCTCATTCAGGGAATCATTATATTATTTTAACATGTGTCTTAAATCTTATCGGAATCCTTTTTGCTATTACCGGCTGTTTCTTCGTCCCTTCCGGGAACCAGCCAGTCTACTTTATAATATTCATAGGTGTCCAGATTGGCAGTCTCATTACTCTTTGTTTTGGCATCCTGCCCCATGTCAAACAGCTTTACCAATTTCTTTCACAGCTTACCGACAGGATTGAATCTTCGGGAGTGATTCCCGATGATGAATTTTCTCCTGATCTTATTGAGACATATACTGGTGCTGTGCTTAAAAAGTACGAACAGCAATTAATCAGAAAGCAGGCTGGTCTTTCAGCCCTGCAAAGCCAGATTAACCCGCATTTTCTTTATAATACACTGGATTCCATTCGCGGGCAGGCTTTAGAATACAACATTCCTGAGATTGCCGATATGACGGAAGCCCTCTCCAGCTTTTTCCGTTATAACGTAAGTAAAGGCTCAGATATGGTTCCTTTGCGGGATGAAATCCGTAATATCCAGACTTACTTTAAAATCCAGCAATATCGGTTTGAAAATCGTTTTTCCCTGCATATTGACAATGAAGATGTACGGGTGTTAGATTATTATCTGCCCAAACTAACACTGCAGCCAATCGTTGAAAACTGCATATTTCACGGACTCGAGAAAAAAAGCGAACATGGACATATTGTGATAAAGCTAACGATGACTCAGACCCGTCTGCTCATCACAATTATTGATGATGGATTTGGCATCAGTCACGAAAGACTGATTGCTATTCAAGAAATCCTGCGTAAAGGGGAGCCAACGCAAAGCTCCTCTTCAGGCATTGCACTTTCTAACGTTAGTGAACGTATTAAGCTGGCATTCGGTCCCATTTATGGCTTGTTCATCAGCAGCCAGGCTGGCGTCGGCACCGAAGTAGAAATTACACTGCCATTAATCAACAAACTGGAGGAAATAAATACACAGTTATGAAAACTGAAATACTTCGCATACAAAACATTAAAATTCCTGTGCTTCCGGTAGATTATTTTAAGGATTTTTCCTTGCATTTATTTGCAGGTGAAATCCTGTGTATTCTTGCGCCTTCTTGGAATGGCAAAACACTACTTGCAAAAACACTTTCCGGCGGAATCTCATTTCGGGGATATGCATGGTTTCAGGAAGACCGTATTCGTAACTCTTTTAAGAAAAAAGTTTCGGCCGGGTTCATTTTCTGTCTGTCCAAAGACCAGGGGCTTTTTGGCGAATTGTCTATTGCCGAAAATATTTTCCTGAGCCAGCGCTCTTTTAGGCCACTTTTAATCCATCGGCAAAAACTGCTGCAAAAAGCAGTAGAAATTCTATCAATTCTGGATTTGAATATCAATCCGGCAAAAAAAGCACGAACCCTTTCAGCCTTTGAACAACACATGGTTTTGCTTTCCAAGGCTCTTTCTGCTCACCCTAAGCTGATTATCTTTGATGACCCCATTCGCTATTACAGCCAGCAGGAATGTCAAAAACTTAAAGAAATTATTCAATTATTGCAAGGATGGGGTATAAGTGTACTTTATCTTTCTTCCGGAGTGGATGATATCGCTTTGGCCGCGGACCGGGTTCTTATCATGAATAGTAGCTGGAAAATTAAAACCTTCTATAAGTCTGAATGTTTTAGTCGTTATGATTTAATGCGCTTTTTTCGGCAGCCGAATTCTCAGCCTATGGCCCCTTCAAGCATGCCTAACACCACTCAGAAGGGTAATATCATCGGGATTTTTGACCCCAATAACCATGACCGGGATTTTTTGCACCAGCTATTGCTTAAGGAAATTCGTACTGCAGATGGCATTATTCATTTGAACGGTGTTGACTTCTCCAAAGCCGGGCGAAAGAAGATTCACTTCCTGCCTTCGGATTTCGCATACAGGGAAATCTTTAACCAGATGTCTATATTTGAAAATGTTCATTTATTTCGGCGGTGTTCTTTTTTCTTTATTTCGTCCGGAGTCAAGAAATTTTCTTATGCTTCAATTGAAGAAATGCTTTCCATTCCACGCGCGCAGCAGAATCTACCTGCTGGAGGACAGGATATCTACACTAAGATTAGAATTGTTCTTTATCGCTATTTGCTGATAAATCCTTACGTTATCATTTTTGATATGCCTTTTTCCAACTTAGATTATAAAGGCAGGCAGATTGTTCGGGATTTCTTTCGGTTGTATAAGCAGGTGGGAATTAACATTATACTCACTTCACCACAGTGGGAAAACCTGCCGGAGGTTTCTACGAAGATTCTGATTCTGGAAAAAGGGAATTTAAAAGAAATCCGATGCAAAGGGCTGAAAAAGTATCCACCGTCTTAGTTCCGCATCTTCCCGTAATCTGTTACAGGTCTTATTGTTCAACAATCTTATCTATTAATCCATAGGCAAGTGCTTCCTGCGCACTCATAAAATTATCACGTTCGGTATCTCTTGCGACTTCTTCTATCGTTCGACCAGTATTGTCTGCTAAGATACGGTTAAGCCGCTGCTTACTCTGCTGCATGTGATCAGACATAATCTTAATATCACTAGCCTGACCCTGAATACCATTTCCATGCATCGCCGGCTGGTGAATCATGATTTCAGCATTAGGCAAAGCAAATCGTTTACCCTGAGCTCCGCCAGCCAGCAAAAACGCTCCAAAGCTGGCCGCCAGCCCAATACATATGGTGGATACATCACACTTAATATACTGCATGGTATCATAAACAGCAAACCCTGCCGTAACCGACCCTCCCGGACTATTAATATATAGCTGTATATCTTTCCCCGGATTCTGTGCTTCCAAAAACAACATCTGTGTCACAATCAGGCTTGCAGGATCATTACTGATCTCTTCCCCCAGAAAGATAATCCGATCGGATAATAACCGGGAAAAAATATCATAGCTTCTCTCCCCCTTACCGGTTTGCTCTATCACATAAGGTACTGTACTCATGCCGCCATCGTTCCTTTCCATGCTCCCATCAACGCCCTGTGCAAAAGGACATTCTGTATCGTCATACCAGCTTGCATCGGCTTAAATACACCATTCTTACGATACACCTGAGGCGTGCACAAATACATTTGATGAAAAGCAAGTGTAAATGCCTGCTGCGAGCTATAATGAGATTCATAAGCAATTTCGACAATAGGCATATCCGTCTCAGCCAGTTTCTGCGCCGCTTCACTCAACCGCCGGCTTTGAATGTACTTATATATGGTACAGCCAACATTTTCAGCAAACGCCCTGCTAAGATAGAACTTTGAATAATTGAATTCTTTTGCTAAATATTCAAGACTTAAATCTTCACCCAGGTTCTCTTCAATATATGATAAAATCTCGTCTACAACTGAACGTTCCATCTTCCTCACCATTCCTTCACTTTTTGGCTATTATAGCATATCCTCCTTCCAATGTCTTAATAAAAATTGCTGTCATTTTAACCGTCCTGAAGAACCAGCTCAAAAATTTCAGAAGTCGTCCTACTCAATCGGTATCTCCACATCCCCCTGCATCAAATATACCTTCTTGATCTGGTTTACATCCATAATCCTCCCAAAACCTTCCACCATTATAAATGCATTTTCATCCTCCTTAATATGCACTATCCGCCCTTCCGAAACATAATCCTCATAATCCCTAATGATTGTCCCATCTTTAAACTCAATTGCCGAAATAGCAATCCGAGCATCAATCGCCAAAACCGCATCGTCCCCAAAATATGTATCCGGGTACTTTTCATCATTCTCAATACAACTGGCTTTATCGTAGTCCACAACTACTCTATATCCCAGCGATGAGATGTAAATACTTTGAACCGGTATTTCATACCCGCCAAAATCGTATGACTGATCAAGCTCCACCATTTTGCCGATACTCTCATTCTTTTCAACTGTATATTCAAAATTCCAGGGACCATTAGCAACACCGGCAATCTGTTCGGGGTTATCCGCATATTGCAGCGATGCCAGGTGTATGCTAAGCGTTTTTCCTTCCCATTCCATTGACTCATCAAACAGATAAGAAATTTCATAATAAGATTTTCCTGTTTCTTCGTCTATTCCGATAAAACCAGCGCCGCCCGAAACGCATAGATCAAATCCCTGCTCTTCAAGCTGTTCAAAACTCTTTCCATCTACCAGCACCGTACTGGCATCCAGATTAAAGAAATGATCCTTAGTAAGTGTCTCTCCATCAGCAGCAGTTACTTCAAACTCTACATAAAGACTGTACTCATCCAGTAACACTTGTGATAAAACAACATTAAAATCATCTGCCGCATCACTTCCTTTTACCTCATGTACAATACCCGCCTCCGGCAGTTGTTCCTGCAGTTCAGCTGTTGGTTTAAATTTGTCAAGTACTTGCTTATCCCAGCCAAACAGAGCACCTGCCATGACAACAGTCCCCATCCCCAGCACGCAGATAGCTGCTGCGATCAACATTGTTTTGAACCTTATCCTCCTATGGGGAACATTTTTACCTTCAATACCGGTAAGCGTTTCATTAAATCTTTCATGAAACATCTCCGAAACCTGTGGAGCTGCTTCTGCCCAGTTCTCTTGTTTTAACATAGCACTCTCTCCTTTCCATCAAGCTGCATCCTAAGCATTTCGCGTGCTTTCGACAGCCGGCTTTTTACTGTACCTTCTTTGATCTTCATAATATCTGCCACCTCTCTCACTGAATAACCGTCCAGATAATAAAGCGTAACCAGTATCCGCAGATGTTCCGGCAGCTCCATGATAGCCAGGTATAAATCAGTATATTTTCCCTGTTCCCACATCTTATCATCCGCAGTACGGTCTTCATATGAGATATGTTTTTTGTTATGTTTCTGTATTCGATAGCACTCATGAATCAGTATTCTTATCATCCATGTCTTAAAATACTGATCCTGCCTTAACGTATGCAGCTTTTCAAATGCTAATAAAAGCGCCTGCTGCACTGCATCTGCACAATCTGCATCATTCTTTAAGATTGACATGGCAACATGATACATCGTTGCTTCTGATTCGCGGGCCGCCTCAATGAACGCTTCCCTTTTCATAGTATATCCTCCATAATTTATTATCGGCCGATTTTCTTATCTTACATTAATTAGAGATTTCACGATAGCAAACGGTTCAAATATTATTTGAGACATATTTATTACCTACCACTTATGCACTACTTGTACTATACACTGCCATTAATGTTTCCTATGGAACACTATCCACGCTGACGTTAATGCTGTATAAACCGAATAAGAAGTATCCGAAAATTATGACCGGGTTTGCCGAGCGGAAAGCTAATAGTGGAATGTAAGAAAGTATTCCTCCCTTTCGATAAGGAGTTTCCGAGAGTGCTCATAAGGCTGCTGCACCGCTGATTAGCCCTCAGCAACTGCAGCAGGCTTTTTTGGAAAATACATTTACTAAATAATGTAGCAACTCTAATTTTTATATCCAATCCACAAGCTCTTGTTTTGCCCTGTATTATACTATCGCTGCTTGCTTTCTTCTTTACTAAATGCAGGTAAATGAAGCAATCCGATCCAAAGAAACTCCTGCAAAGGACCACCCACGTCGTCCATGCCAGCGGAATCCCGTAACTGTTGTCCGGCTGACATTAATAGGAACCATCCAGTATTCCATTCTATTATCCTGCCATATATAGGTGAAGCGGCCAAGACAATGTCTGATTGAATTAGCGTCAACGCGAAAAGTAGCGGCATTTCTCGAGGGCGGTTGGGCCGGCGGCGCCGACGGCGGCATACCACCCATGTTGCTTCCCGGTCTCCTTTGAGCAAACAATTCTCCCTCAAATGGTGCTTCTTCAACCATATGCTGTGTTGTCATATCCTGCTGCGGGAAAAAATACGGGTCTTGGTAAAACCAGCTTTCATCTATATAGCCTGAATAGTTATCTACCTCATTATCTTTATTATAATTGTCAAAACCATATTCCATAATACGAATCCTTTCATTCATGAATCATTGCCAATGAGTTCCAATAACTATTATATGTACCTTTCTGCACTTTGACAGGTCAAAGTGTGCTTTCTACTGTCATATACAAGAACTTAACTCTTCAGTTAGCATTGGAAATGGAAAAAAAGAAATCTTTAGACATCGAGGGTGAAGCTTTTATGCATGAATCTTCTGCCTCTTCATATATTACACTATAAACAATAACGAGGCGATATTATGCTATATTTACCTGACAATCTGGTTTTTGAAGGTGGTGGTGTCTTAGGCATCGCTTACCTGGGGGCTTTGCAGTATTTATACCAGGAAGGTGTCCTGCACAACCTAAAAAGGACTGCCGGAACATCTGCCGGAGCAATCACTGCCTGCATCACCAGTTTGAACTTACCCTTCGGGGAACTAAAGACTATAACTGATACTTTGAATTATCAAAGCATTCCCGATGTCGGCAATCCACCAGACCTATCCAAGCTATCAGAACCGCTGCCGGAAGAATTGTCAGCTGTATTTAAGGATTTTAATGGGATTTACCGATTGCTTACAAAATACGGATGGTTTTCTTCAGATTATTTTTATAGCTGGCTAAAGACACAGATAGCTGCACATTTTGATTCCCAAAAAAAGAAGCCGCCCTACACTTTCGCCGACTTCAAAAACCCAACCATACATAAAGGGCAAAGAAAATTCCATGACCTCTACATCATTGGAACTAATCTAAACTGCCATACTTCCAAAGTCTTCTGCTTCGAAAACACCCCTGATATGGAGGTTGCCCAGGCAGTAAAAATCTCCATGTCCATTCCCTTATTTTTTGAAACAGTAGAAGCAAAAGACTACTATTGCGACGGAGGTGTCATGTGGAATTATCCAATCAATCTTTTTGATTCTCCACTTTTTCAGTCAAATAAATCTTCCGACATAAACTGGAACACCCTCGGGATATGTTTCTTTAACCCCGTAGTATGTTCTCCTATCCACAACCTCATAGATTATATCTTTCACTTATACAACTCACTGCTTGGTGTACAAAAGAATATGTTCCGCAATTCATCTCAAGATAAAGACAGATCAATCCAGATTGATACGGGAGATGTGTCTTTCATCGATTTTAACATCACTTCCGGTGACCCGACCTACCGTTTCTTATATCAGCAAGGATACCAGGCTGCCAACACTTTTTTTACACAACTTTGGGATATATAAGAAGGGGCAGCTGCCCCTTCTTATATATCCCGGCGATTTTGCACCCCTTTTTAATATCTCCATACTTGTTACATCTATCCTAACAAAAATGACCTGCTTGGAATTTATTTTATCTCGAACCAACGTTCCGAGTTGTAATATGAATTAATAAATGATATGTTTACTTTGTAATGTTATTGATCATTTTTTTGATATTTGTCTTGATAACGTGCCGGGATATTACCATTCCCTTCCGCATTAATTGGATGGTGTGGAATTATTCAATCAACCTTTTTAATTCTCCACTTTTTCAGTCAAATAAATCTTCCGACATAAACTGGAACACCCTAGGAGCTTGGGACAAAAGTATGTAATCCAAACTCAAGACCGACTTTTTCTATTCCGTGGTAATGCATCTGTGTATATCCGTCGTGGAGCTTTATGTTGCCCCACACCGGCTCCACGACGCTCTTACGCTTCCTGAGGATTTCACGGTCCGTCCCCGCTTTTTACCTTTTCTTTTGCCTGCTCCCTTATTTTATCGTCTATCATGTCCCGTTCAATCCTGCGGATCCCATCTTTTTCCTTGGTGTATTTTATCGCAAAAACAGTATACCATAAGCAGGGTACTTTTTTAATACAAAAAATACGATAAATCCAGTATCCATGCGGATTTCCAGTATATTTTCACCGTCATCTTGTCCACACAATTCCCCATTATATCTTCATAGACTTTTGTCCCAAGCTCCTAGGGCTATGTTTCTTTAGCCCCGTAATATGTTCTTCTATCCACAACCTCATAGATTATATTTTTCACTTATGCAGCTCACTGCTTGGTGTACAAAAGAATATGTTCCGCAATTCATCTCAAGATAAAGACAGATCAATCCAGATTGATATGGGAGAGGTATCTTTCATCGATTTTAACATCACTTCCGGTGACCCTACCTACCGTTTCTTATATCAGCGAGGATACCGGCTGCCAATACTTTTTTACACAACTCTGAGATACATAAGAAGGATCAGCGGCTTGTCGATTAACCAAATTTCATCTGACCGTATTATCGCCATCCCCAGTTATACCATCTCTTTCTTAGTATTTCCTGTTTTATATTCGCTTATAGACCCTACTTTTATTATTTCCTATTGCTTCAATCTTATTTAGATCTACTAATTCATTTACCAACTTTCTGGTATGTGACTTCTGCAGTTCCAGTAGTTCTGCTATCTCGGCCGTTTTATATTCCTTTTCTCTTTCCATAAAGTCAAGTATCTTTTCATAATTTTTCTGTGTCTTAGCTGATATTGTTTTATTGCCGTTTTTTATCGCCGCTTTTTTATTGCTTTTTTTGAAAGATGTTTTTACATAATTAAGATTCTTTAATGTCAAAACAAAAGAATTTCGATCTGAGTAAAACTCTGACTCCATTGCATCAGTATATAGATATTGTTCTCTATAATCATCCCTAATCTTCCTAAATCCGCTTCCCCTACGCTCCATATATTTTAAACGGTTAAAATATATCTGCAATAATAGGATTCCTTCGTTTGGAGGGAATCTTGCTTATATCACGCTCTTGAACTACTGAGCCATCGTACATACCACCTGGAGAATAGATTTCTAATCTATCATCAAACATATCAATATGAACTTCACTTCCTAATTCCAGATATTGACGATGTATCAATCCGTTAACCATTCCTTCAAGAACACTTCTCTCCGGATAATCAGGCAGCTCAATTCTTCCATCGCTCACCTTTTTTCATTTCATCTTAGAATTATTTTTAACAAATTCTACTCCATTCTGCAAAAGTGAAATAAGACTTCCTGAAAATTCTTTATCATCTAGTGCATCTACGACTCCTGAAGCCTTATCCAATCCATTCCATCTTGTACAAAACAACCTGGATTGCCTTATGGGCGATTCATCCGCTAATAAAGCACCTGCGTTGGTTAGCTTTCCCTCTTCATTTATAATTCCAAATGATTCAAAGTCACTGTCTTCAAATACTTTTCCTGTTCTTTGCTTATATACTGATTTTAATTTTGTAAATGAAAACTCTTCAAACTTGTATTTAGATACCAGACTATCATAGGAAGAATCACTGCCCCTAAGAACCAATTCCTTCAGCTTTATAGCATCAACTGGAACACTCTCATTCCCAATACGGTAATATGCAGTACGATTTCCCTCCCCGATATAATAATAGGGTGTTTCATATCCAGATAATACTTCCAAAACTATAAGTTCTTTTCCGTCCTCTGTCTTGTATAGACTCAACCTTGTTTGAGGGATTGGATCTAAGCGTGTTTTTATCTGTTCACTTATAATCTCGGAATCTCGCTTCGCATTTTGCAATCCCACAATCTGCTCATCATCAGAAATTCCAAAAATTAATGTGCCGCCAATGCCATTGGCAAACGCACTTACACTTTTGCACCAGCTCTTTGGTTTCCTTTCTTCTAACATTTGCTTTTCATCATATTCAGTTGCTTCACCGATTAAATCTTGTAATTGTATTGGGATACCTTCCTTCCATAAACTCATAAACCAACTTTGTCTTTTAACGTTGTTATAAGCAGTCCAAAAGCACCATAATCTTTTGCATGACCATTCCCGTAAAAGACGATTGTCCATCAGGCTTTGTTTCTTTTGAAAATTGGTATTTCTCAAAAGCTTTATCTATAGTTTCATAAATGGTTTGAAGATTATATTTTTTCTTGTTAAAATTTGATCCTCCGCCAATTTTATTTCCAGTTTCAACAAAATAAGACTCCTTCCATTTCTTCCACATAAATAATATCATGTATAATATTCCCTTTCAAGATATATACTTGCCAAAGAACGTAAGCGACGCATGATAATACGTCTAAAATCAGTAAAAGCATTCCGTCTCCCAAATTATGTAGGGTGAAATGCTCTCAGTTTCTATATATGATTAGAAGCGCATAATCCCTTTATAGAAGCAGACCACGGTAATAATGCTTCGATGCCATCGGAGTTCTTCACACACTCCGGCATCTTGCTTAGTAAATGTCCCAGATATTTTTCTACATCTAATCCGAAAGCTTTGGCTGTTTCCATAATGCTACAGATGATCGCGCTTGCTGTTGCCCCTTTCGGGGTATCATGGAATAATGAATTCTTCCGGCTCAACGTGCAGGGACACACTGAATTCTCAGTTAATGAATTCGAGATAGAAAGACAACCATCTAACAGAAAGTTGTTCATATATCCCTTTTGATTTCGAGCATAGGTTACTGCTTTGTAGAAATTGGATCCTGATGGTGGATTTTGTTTTTCGAGCCAGTACCAAAAGGCATCCAGAACAGGTATTGGCTGTTCCAGACGCTTCGCTTTTCGAGTATCAGGTGCATATCTGCGAATTTGCGCTCCAGCTCAAAAAGCTTATTGCAGAAGAGAACGCCTTCTTCCGCAGGAGTGTGCTTGTCCCCGGTCCGTCTTTTCGACACGGCTTCAATAAACTTATGCCAGATATGAGCCTGACAAACGATTCGAGTGACTTCCTTCTACTTGTTATAGCCTGAAAAGCCATCGCAGTGACGGTAGCCGGTGAAGCCTTTTAAAACTTTACGGCATGGTCGCCATTCCTGCTGGGCTGATAATCATATAGGATGATAGGTGGCAGCCCATCTTCCTCGGAGCGGTGAATCCATATGTAGGACTTGGAAGTGACCTTCTTATCCTTCTCATGATGCACCTGGCAAGTGGTTTCGTCAGACATGGCGCATCACGTTTCAGAAGCTCCTCATGCAGCCGATCGTATATTGGATGCAAGTATTCAAGAGGGCTTGTGGAGCAAAACGCTTTATAACTTTTGCGAATATAGAAATGGAGCGTGCCGGTTTAGAAAGTCCGGAATTAGATTTTATATGCTATGCTTTGATTTTACGTACTTTTATAGCCATATTATTATTTATATTTCAGTGAAATATCTACTGCATTGAAAATTTTTAGAATCAAAATAGAATCATGGACACTATCAAATACTATCCAAATCATAATATTCCAATGGACCTTTCCTTCATTAAATATATATGGAAAACATTGATTCAACCGCATAATATTCTGCCCATATTGATAATAATTATTAAAGGTAATTATGTTGTCCACACAATCTAATCTATAGAGAATCTCCAATAATTTTTCATTTAATGAAACTTCTAATGTTTCATATATCATTTTTTCTTTTTTACTATAATATCTAATTTCATATCATTCACTCCACTGCTTATCATCTCTAATTCCATCCAGCCAGCCCCATGATTCCTATAAAAACTGTTTATAGAAGAAATGATATGTTTTTACTTAGTATTATCATTTAGCAAGCTCCTCAAATGACATGCATGTTTACTGAATTTCTTCTTTGTAACTTTTGAAAAATTCTGATTGGCTTCTAGCATTGATACTAAATTTTTTATATTAACCTGCATGATATCACTTCCTTTCCTAGTACATCGAAGAATAAATAATGAATCCCTTCGCTGGTCTGATTTTCCGAGAGCACAAACGAAAAAGCCTCAGCGTAGCCCGCTACGCCTACGTTTTTTCATTTGCACTCTCGAAAAA
>Ga0153922_1000661_pt1 | contig 13451 bp, 10 predicted proteins | sample TSNJ006MetaG_FD_104723 | JGI IMG/M metagenome (GOLD analysis project Ga0153922, IMG submission 104723) | Attine ant fungus gardens microbial communities from New Jersey, USA - TSNJ006 MetaG | ecosystem: Host-associated > Fungi > Mycelium > Unclassified | place: USA: New Jersey, Brendon T. Byrne...
ACAACTGCAAATCAGGATCATTGATATCGCCTCATCTCATCTCATTTTCTCTTCTAAGTTGGTTTTGTATAATCATGCATCGCTTTCTTATCTTTATTGGTCCAATTTTCACAGGGCCTGTTGTCACCAAGCTACTCTGTAACTTATAATGTGGAATAGCCTGTATTCTATAGCGTCACTAGTGAACTCGAGATGATTCCTTATAATTTTTGTTTTTGGTTGATATTTTCTAAATTTAGCAAGAATGTTATTGATGTACCAGATTTATTTACAATTAATCAGACATCGTTTTTGATATAAATTGAGCTAGCATATCAAACATGGCTTCTATTCAGAATTGCCTCACAGAGGTTTAGAAAATGGTCTAATGGAGCATCTCACATTAGGTGAACCATCAGAGGAACACAAATCATAGCTCGCTGATTGGAAAGACCCCAGCAATTTGAACTTCACCCTCGTGTGAGGGAAGATCAAGATGTCTATGAATGCATTTACTTGCTATTGAAGATACCAATATAAAAGCCTGACCTGAGATGCATTCGAACAATCATCCGAGTAGGCACAGGCTGATCGATTATTGTTCATTCATTCATCATATGAATAACAACAAGGAGATGAGAACCTGTAGTTACCACGAGGAAAATCCACTTTGTAATCAAGCCATTTTTCTGACGACAACAATCCACCGAGAACATTTTATAAACCTGAAAAACCTAGGAGCTAAGGGGTGGCATTCACAGAAAAACTGATCATATCCTTTTTTGCCTCCATCAAGACCATTAGGCCAAGGAGACTTCTCACACCACTGCATCTGTCTGCTCCACCGTTGTGTGCTCCTTCTCATCATTTCTCTCCGAAGATTGAGCCTGTGGTTCTCCACCAGAAGACGGCACAGTCATTTTGGGCGTTTTTTGAAGCTGTTCATCCAGCGGATCTCCTGTCTTGTTTAGATCCCTTTTGAGTTTGTTCCTCGAAACCATCTTCATTAAATCTCTCATCACAACAACATCCACAACATCCTGCATTTTGCCCAGAACAACAACACCCGTTTGCTCCTAGTCGAGCTATGATTACGCGAGCGACGGATCAAGTCAGTATCAATATTTTTAGCGCTTAGAAGTAGGTACGAGAGTTGTTTGAGACATCCTTTGCCGTTGCGAAAGGGTAGAGTGAGTTAAATGAGTTAAGACATACATGTATTAGTCCATCGCGTGAATTCGGAGCTAATAGCCAAGCCTATAGTGTGGTTGTCTGGTCAGCTGCGCTCACGCAGCACTGAGTGATACGCACAGCAACAGCCACAGAGGCCAGAAATGCATTCTCCTACGAAGTTCGCCATGTTGATAGTGAAGAGAGATCGTCAAGTACGGAGAAGAGGGCCAGCCGGGCATCGTGGCCTCAAGAAGCACGGCATAAGTAAGGCCTGAACAATCCCTTTTCGGTGCCCGGGCGATGCAGACGTCATTATCTCCATTGGGATTCAAAAACACTCTTTCGCACTTTTCGCACTTGAGACATATTGTGGTTTGGCGCTTCCGGCCCTTGATATCTGACAATGAACAGAGTATTGCACGATATGAATGCTAGCTTTTACGCAGGTAAAACCTCTCGAAGGCTGCTCTCCACTTCCGACGTACTCTCTAGGAATTTCGTTGGCCATGGTCTTTGCATTTTAGAGTCATCTAGGTAAATCCAGTTCGGAGAAGGGGTATCTCGAATGTGTGAGAAGTCTTGAACAGCTGAAGGAGCCTTAATCTGGAGGCTTTGTAAGCTTTATTAGCGTGATTTGTGTGCAACCCTCACAGCTTCTCCCGATCGCTCCGAAGCGAGTAGTGTTTGAGGATATGATGTAAAACGGATATCATGACAGTCCTCCACGATCGGATTTGATGTTATGGAGAGAAAAACGTCCACCTTGACTGAAGTGTGCATACGAAACTAGTAAATGTCTGTGGATTCTTTCTCTGATATTTGCAGAGGCAGGAAATTGTACCTGATGACAGCCTACTGCGATGACGCAACGAGAAAGATCGTGCGCGAGAATACTACAATTGATGAGAGGAAGGAGGAGAACAGAATTTGAAATCTTCTTCAAGTGGATGGCGGAGATCTCGAACTCGGAAGTACCACCTGTTGGGAGGAGGTTTAGAATGCAATGGTCAAGGTCTGAAACAGTAAGACCGGATGTCCGCGGTGAACCGATAAGAGAAGCGACTGTCAGATAGGCATGTGTATGGGATGAAATCAGAGGTTTTGAAGGCGGGAGTTCTGAAGTTGATGATGTGGGTTTGTTTTTGACCGATTTTATTGGATTCAAAACCGTCACTTTCTCGCGCTTGAAAGAAAACTTGGGCTTTGGGGCTGTTGCCGCACGGAGTCCGTCCAAACTCGTCTCTAACGTGTTCACTTGCTACACGGGTAATTGAGCTCGCGGCGGTGGACTCTCGAAAGCAAGACATGCCGTCTGATACAATTTTCGGTCATAGGAAGGAAGGGATCCGGCAGCATCAGCAAGAGCCTTGGCCAACCGAGCTATGTCCGTTGAAAGGGTTTGAATTGCGTCAGATGTGGGGCGCCCATGAACATCCTCTAGTCGTTTTTCAAGTTCTATATCGGTGACAACTTAGGGCAATCATGGAAAAAAATAGGCTGTTGGCAGCAGACCTGAGTGACTGGAGCGAAAATCTGTGGTAAAATTCTGAGAAAACGTCCAGATAGCATGCTCGTTTCCAGCGCTCATCATCCAAGAGACAGTTTTGAATGATGGTAGGTTATAAAAGGAAGTATTACTCATCCTGACAATGTTGATTTCATTGCAGGTCAAGATCACTCAACAATAGAACAAGTGAAACGGATGCGAATTAGGTGAACTAACAAACAAGCTCGATGCGTGATAAAATGATTCCAAATCACCGACCATATCTTGATACACATGTGAATATAATTGCTGGTTTCTTATGGAATAGCAACTCACTTCTGCAATTCCCACTCACGATTATCCAAAGGGCACACGTTGCGAGTTTTGAGCCAACGAGAGATGCAGTGGAAGTGAAAGGCATGCTGAGAGCGATCAAAGGAACGAAAGAATAATGAAACAGGGTACGTACATTGCAGATACCCCACGCAGCATTACATTCCTCACTAGTCGCTGATACTTGGTTGGCCTGACAGTCGATGCCTGTGTGATCATGGTTGTCAACGAACCAATTATTTAGGTTTGGAAACTTACAGAGATCCATGATGTGATTCCTGCAAATCGCACAATTGTCGACAACGATATCTACAGATATGCTATGAGTGCCACATCAAGAGTTTTTCAGGGTTAGGAAAGCACACCCCAGGCCCAAAGAGCAACAGCATTCCACTGGAGGATAGCGCATATCAGTAGATGATACTCATGAACGCTTCGACTAGAACGAAGACGTACTTTCTTAACCTCAAATCTAGGCTTTGCCTCTTTTTTCTCTTTGCCTCTTGGAGCGGGATGATCAACTTCCATGTCGGACATTGTGTAGTCAACGAGGTGTCTAGCAAGTATTGCGATCCTGATAGAATGTGGTAACCTTGTATATCTTTCATTCCCACGCGATCATATGTTCTTGCTCACGAAACAGAGTCGTAGCGGATCACTATGCTAGGCCACTATTGAAATCCAGCTCAAGGAATTGAGATGATCCATGGAGTAACATCCTCATAGTAGATTTAACATATTTTAGTAGCAGCTCATCCATCAGTAACGAAGAACTGCTCTCACTGTATGAATCTGTACCTCTCTAGATATGATAAAGCCCCTTTTTCATGATTTATGTCTGTCTCTTTCTCAAACTCACTCAAAATCCTCCATATCGTACTCCTCCTCGAGCTCTGCTGTTGATTCAACCATATTTGTATTGCTATATTTGTATTCCATCTCATTTAAACGCTTACGCCCGTATAAATATTGTTTGGGGCAACCGAAAACAAGCCCAGGCCGTAAAACTGGTGATCAAGCAGGATTCAATTTCGTCCTGTCGTCTAGCTTTGTACACTAGACATCGATTTGCAGTGCTGCAATATGACATCCAGCCAATCTTCTGCTATGACTGGGAATAAAGTCCCCTTCAGTGACTTCCACATGTAGACCTAGCCCAATGATTCTTGTAACACCCAGATCTCATCTTCATTCAGGAAGTTACCGAAGGCTAGAGAGTTGAGATTAGGCTGTGGAGAATTTTTATTGCGTAGTTATCCTCAGCAACCTTATAACCCGTCATGACCTCCTCATACTAGTTTATTCTGCAGATTCCGACGATCTTTCAGCGCCACGAGCTTCTGAACAATCTCGTCCAATGGAATAGTTTCCGAACGTGCCTTAGTACCAACGTCATCGCGATTACGCACATTGACTGAACGGGCATCCAGTTCCTCTTGTCCGACGACTGAGAGTATTCCGGATGTAGAAAATATGTGCAGGAGCCAATCAAATACACACAATCACAAAGATATACAAGAGTTCGGTTTTCATAGGTGGGAGTTTTCGTCAGCTACCGTTGTACGGAGGACCGAAAAATACTGACCAAGGATGAAGTTGTACTGCGCGATCTCTCCGTTTCTTATTTTCTTAGGTAGTGTATTTTCACCATTGTCTACATCGGCCCACAGACCCAGTTGCGAAAGTCGATCTGCAACTTCCGTAGCATATTCTTTCTATTTAGGCCATGAAAGACCAAGAAAGATGAGGATGCGTCAGAAAAACGCAGAGAGGAAGTGCTCACATAAGGAGTTGCCACCGGGATGACTAGGACCTGTCTCGGCGAAATCCAGAATGGCCTAATGGTAGGCAGTCGTCACAAGCTATGGTTTGCAGGTATGGAGCCTCAAACGTACCACTTTCCAGCGAAATGTTCAGTAATAATAGCAATGAATCGTTCCAGACTACCCAAGATCGCACGATGGATCATGACTGGTCGGGCGGCTGCCTCGTCTGCGGAGCGGTACTTTAGATTGAATCTTTCAGGTAACTGAAAGTCAAGTTGTATCGTGGCACACTGGAACGATCGGCGAAGAGCATCCTGGATAGTGATGTCAATCTTCGGACCATAGAATGCGCCATCACCTGGGTTGAGATCCCACTGTCCAGGATAGTTGGCATCGAGTGCTTGTTTGAGTTGCTGTGAAGGATATCGTGAGCATGAAAATGGCCGATTCGGAACAAGCATACATACATCCTCAGCCTGGTTCCACGTTTCAATTGAACCAAGATAGTTCTCTGGACGAGTAGACAGTTCGAGCTTAAACTGAAACCCAAAAAGACCGTATATGTGCTTCATGAAATCGAACAGAGCTGCAATCTCTTCGGTGATCTGAGATGGCATGCAGAACACATGAGTATCATCTTGTACGAATCTTCGCACTCGCGTCAAACCACTCAGAGCACCAGAAGCTTCATTTCTATGGATGATACCAAATTCGGCCATCCGAATTGGTAGTTCCTTATAGCTCCTATCTCTTGAATCAAAAATTAAGGCGTGTCCTGGACAATTCATGGGCTTCAGTGCCCACTTCTCCTTCTCGACATCTAGCACGAACATATCATCCCTATAATTCTGCCAATGTCCTGAGGTCTCCCACAGTTTGCTGTTATACATGTTGGGAGATATGACTTCTTGATATCCGCGTTTGAAGTATTCCGAACGCATGAACTCAACAAGGGCATTGTAGATACGTGCACCATGAGGAAGGAAGAAACAGCTCCCGGGACTAAGGTCATGGAAGAAGAACAATTCTTGGTCTTTGCCAATCTTCCGGTGGTCGCGTTTTGCTGCTTCCACCAAGAAGGCTTTGTATTCAACAAGTTGTTTTTTGTCGGGGAATGAGATGCCATAGATGCGCTGAAGTGAGTCATTGGCAGCATCACCAAGGAAGTAGGAAGCAGAATTCTGACCAAGATCTGTTAGTCACCCCGACAAACAAAGAGTCGTCATGCAATACCTTGGTAACCATGAATGCCTTGATCTTTCCGGTGTGGGGTATATGAGGTCCAACACATAGATCCACCATGGGGCCACATCGATAGACTGTGGTAGAAGCACCATCAGGGACTTTTGTTTGGATGAGGTACTGCTTGTATTTATTGTACTAGAGACAATAGGAAAGTAGGTCAAGTGTGACTCAATTACCACGGGACTCACGTTAAACATTTTGAGAAGGTTTTCTTTTGAGACCACAAGACGTTCGAACTTCTGCTTCTCCTTGATCGCCAATTCCGATACTTTTTCCAAGGCAGGATAATCGGAAACGGAGACAGGCCTATCAGTAGCCATCTCATAAAAAAAGCCGTCGTCCGTTGGAGGACCAAGGCAGAGGTGACAACCATAATGCCTTTCAGCAGCCTCCCCGAGAACGTGCGCAGAAGAGTGCCAGAAAACCTTTTTGCCTGGTGACAACACAACTGATGAACACATACAATAATTGAGTTCATGGTAGCTCACCTTCGGGATTCTCAAAATCGAGGAGCTCAAGTTTGACGGATTTCTCTAATGGACGTTCAAGATCCCAAAGTTCTCCATCAACCTGATAATTGTCTGCGACCAGATACACAGTCAATGAAATTCATGACATACCTTCGCAATAACGATGCGATCAGAAAGGCTTTTTGATAGCTGTTTGGCAATATCCATTGGCGACGTTTCCCAGCTAATTCCATTCCGCTCTGTCCCATCAGGCAAAGTAATAGTAATCTCTTGGCGCGGTTGTTCTGAAGAAGTCCCCGTTGAGTGTGCTGCGTCTTGAGACCAACCACTGACTGACTGGCAATAGAAGCATCATATTCCGCTTTCAAATCATTGAACATTCTGATACGATGGTCAAAAAATTCGGGTAAAGGTTCAAGCTATCACAACGAATATATCACGAAGTAACAAAGTAGCATATGTTGACTCACCTCCAAGGGATGTGAGGGGTTTGTAGCAGCCTTAGCTTTTTTTTCTTGATTATGTGTTTTATGTTGTGGTGCACTAGCGGCATGCTGATTGTCAAGTGCAGGTATCTGCTCAGGATGAACGGTAGAAGTGACAAGATTTGCCATCGAAAGCCGAAATGTTTGAGGATGATGTAGATGTACGTAGCGCTGTTTCACAAACGATTGGCTTAATCGAAGAGGAAGAAAAAGAAATCGTTTTGCCAACATCCAATCGATGGAGTCACATTCTGAATTCTGGAGTCACAGAAATGGTATCCAATTCCCACAATCATATACATTTCACGGTTGATGTCACGTTTCTCGTGACACAAACCGCCTCCTCCCAATTATGAAATCTTCGGGCAAAATTATCATCAAACCTTCCAAACGTGCACGATATACCGCTTCTGAAGCTGGGAGTGAAGTATCACCTGACGATCCAAACCAGACCTCAAATGACCCGATGGATGAAAACGATCACGATGTGATCATGAACGAACCAGAGGAAAATGACGATGACAAAAGTGAAAATGGGACAGGGGACATAGACGACGAACCAGAAGAGCCTGACCAAGTATCTATACCCCTCAAACGCGGTCGTGGAAGACCCAAAGGTTCAGGGATCAAACCCACTCCTTCTCACGGTACGACTTCTACACCTTCGGCACCTAGAGGTCGCCCGAGAGGTCGTGGTCGTCCTAGAGGCAGACCACCAAAAGGTTTAAGCACTCACACCCCTGTCGGCCTAACAATACGCTTGAAAGCGCCAAAAGAAGATGAGGAAGGGGAGACTGATGAAGAATATCTCCCTGAGGTTGAAGCTCCAGTGGCTGGTGTAGGTGTAGAAAGTCCAAATGCGGGAATGAAGGAAGATGAAATTCCCATTGGTGGCGGAAGACCTTTTCGAAAAATCCAAAATAGAGTATATGTTATTGATGGAGATGAATTTATTACGGAGGACGATCCCAAGGGTGACCAGAAGGTAGACAAGTGGGGAAACCTCCTCGGTGGTATGTACATGTCTTCGTTCCTTTTACTGAAACCATATACTGACTTGACTTGATATCCCTCATGTATTCTTGTCAACAACAGGTCGTAAATTCAAAGCAGCGACATTCGCGCTTCCAAATCGTAACCCTCATCGTCAATACATGCTCGCCATCGATGCAGCGCGTACATCCGGATTCCGTGACTCTCTCTACTATTTTCGCCGCAACCCTCTCGCGTTCAAACTCAATGCCACTCAACCTGAAAAGGACTACCTCATCTCTGAAGGCAAACTTGGCTCCCATCTACGAACGAGAAGTGTCACTCTCATTACTGCACGAAGTGCTTTCAAGTTGCATGGAAGCAAAATGGTCATTGGTGCATATCTTTTTCAGAACTGAGAACAGGTATGCTGATACCAAAGTTTATAGACGGTAGATGGGTGACGGATGATTATTACGAATCTAAAATTCTTGCCGAAATCAGTGCTAAAGGTATATCGCCAGGAGATCTAGTTGGCGAACTTCCCGATCCAAATGCACCTTCGCACACACATCAAACCGATGCAACTGTTGCCGGCGGCTCCTCGTCCATGTTTCCTTCTTTCAACACAAACCTTGCCGTCGCTGGCGGAGGTATCTATCGTGCTGGTGGACCAACAACTATTTTTGGTGGAAGCGGCTGGGGTCCATTCAGTGATGGCCCATTAAACGCGGTAAGGAAAAGTCTTTTGAGTCGTGATGGTGTTACGGAAGAGAACTGGATGTGGATGATGAGTTCGAGAGTCCAAGATGCAGATAATGAGTGGGCAAGACTAAGGAAGGAAGGGCGGGGGAAAGAGGGATTGAGTGTGGACGGCATCGTCATGGGAGGAAAGGGTACCAATTGGACGAGGGCCGATACTACCTCTCATTTCAGCAATACGGATGCAGATAAGAAAATTGGAGAGGCCAGAGAAGGGACAATTGTCGATGATACCAAGGAAATTCCTTTGTCTGTCGCAACAGGGAGAAATCGCCAGATTGGTAACGTTGTGCGGACTGCGGTACAAGGAGGTGGAGCTATTGGTGTTTATGAACATCATACCAATTTAATATTATGTGAGTCAACTTTATTTCTTTGTTCCAATATCACCTTTTACTTTAACCGTGATCATGGCCCAGATCGCGCAGATACACAGCCAACGCGGGCGAGGTGGGAGTCTTTATCGAGCCCTGAACGGCGTATTTTAGGAGGTACAAAAGCAGGAAATGGAGCTTGGGGATTGGCTTGGGTTGATACTGTAATGCAACTTCCTGATGAAGATGAAGATGTTCTGAACAGAAGAGAAGAAGAGCACAGGGAGCGTGAGGCATTCATCAAGGAGGCAGAGATGTCCACCGTTAATTTACGTGGAACGAGTATTGTAAGTGTGCACGAAGGGAGTGGAGGAAGAGGAGAAAGTATAAATACAAGAGATGCGAGCGTAATGAGCTTCGGGGTATAGCTTCCTATAATTTGTCTATGGTTTTTGGGCTGATGTTACCCTATCTTATTAATGTCGATGCTTGTCTATTCTGTTAGCTGTCAACACTGGGATACTAAGACAAGAGTACTTGAAGTTGCAAGTTGTCTTATGCCTGATCAGCATGAAAAGCGTAGTGTAGAAAATCAGACGTTCGCTTCCAGCAGGATTCCATAAATGGGCACCTTACGTCTGCTCAGTCGACATCCGAAGATTATATATACAGTCAAGCCTCTAATAAGGCATACCCCTCGGTCACAGTCAGATGGTACGCCTTATTAGAAAGTATGCCTTAATAGAAATTCCCCTTTTTTCAGCTGGAAATTGACCGAAAACAGGTTTATTTCTGACCCTACTATAATATTTCTACATGTAAATTAGGCCTTCTACCATGTTCTGCTCACCACCAACATTCACACCCAAAGAACAACTCCAGCCAACCCCCCCCAAAGCTCAGGTGTAGCCAGTAGTGTAAAAACAAAATATTGTTGATTAAATATGTACAACATTGCTGAAACGATAGGGAAACTATTAGGGAAATGACAACTCAGGTGGCTGACATTTTAAAAAAGTATGCTTTATGACATCCAGAAATTGTATGCCCTATCCCTTATACCCTGCAAATTGACTTGGTAGCTGGAAAATGTATGCCTTATCAGAGGTTTGACTGTAGATAAATTATCTTGCTTTGAGTTTTTCCCCTTCGGCTCGCCCTTATACAATTATTTAATAGTACAGCTGTATTGTGATGACACTAAGAATAGTTGATATCTTCAGTCTTCAAAGTGTAAAACAATGAAATGATTAAATCTTATGGAGAAATTATACTCATAATATCGAAGAAAAAACCAAGTTGATCATGATACAAACATCCACAACTACGGTGATGGTCGAAAAAGGAGTTTACAAATACAGATGAAAAAGAAAATAAACCACTCCTTTATCTGAAATGCTGATCCCAATTTGTATTTGGATTCATGAGTCTTACGATCATGGCAAGATATAGATCAAGAAATTTACTCAGCCCACGACTTGTTGGAAGGAGTACGAGGACCGAAAAGACCAGGACTCGTGGCACGAGGTACTGTAAGGCTAGGCTCGATGGACGGTGGAGTAGGCGCTTGGTCCGGGTCAGCTACAGAGCACGGTTGTTCAGTGATCAGGTCTGGCTCACAAAAATTGTCACTTACGGAGCCACGTCGCCCAAGATTGCGTAACTTGACGTCGTGGATCCATCATATTATGGGGGTGGACATGTGGAAGAGCTGCTGGAGGAGGCGCATGAGCAGCTGTTCTATCTTTTTTCTTGCCTTTGCGTTTGCCGATTTGACGCCAACCTGGCTTAGCCGCTGGAGCAGGAAGGTCAGTATCTGCTGGTGGAGGGGGTGGCTCTTGTGAGACTGGTGCTGTAGCGGCAGGGGGCTGCCAATCAGGCTGGAATTCACCACCTGGTCCGTACTTGGATTTCATGCAGAGCAGGAAGCCCATTTCGCTGACAATAATTTGAGTGATTCCAGTCTACAAGAAGGTACGAAACATACTGTTGAAGATTTCGTCGCTCTTCACGCAATTTTCCGACTTCGCCTAAAAGCATGCGTACTTCAGCTGCCAGCGCCTTGCTGAATTCATCAAGATACTGAGGGGCCAAGTCGGTACATTATGAAGCATGATAATGGCCGTCAAACTTACACCTTGTACATTGAAGGGAACTTGTTCTTGTGCTGTAGATTTGACAGCCTCAAGTGTTTCTTTATGATGCCTCTCGCAATCATTTCGCCAATCCTCAGAGAGCTGTCTCAAAAGCTCCTGTTGCTCTGCATTCTGGCGCTGTAGTTGCTCAATAATACTTTCTAGAGCTTCAACCAGAAGGAAGATTAGGAGACTTAGACATCTGAGGGACAATCAGGATGTACCTGGCTTTGACTGATTCTGTATCCTCTCATCAGTCGCTCGTTGGATCTCGGCTTGGAGGTCATCATGAATTTTTTGAATCATCTCGCGAAGCTCAAGGGTCTCCACGTCTTTATCTTGTCGCCTTGCAGCTTTTTCCGCGTATCGATTATCAGAGTCTTTTTTCTTTTGGACCGTTATGTCACGGTTATCCTGGAGTAGATTTGTGATATCGTTGAGTTGCGCTCTCAGAAGTTCATCCCGCTCAAGAGATTCTGCCCTCTCCCGTTCTCGGATGTCCGCCTCTTCAGCCATTCTTGCCTGCTTCTCACCTTGTAGATCAGCTTTGACAACAGCTAATTCCTCCTCTAAAGCTCTGATCCGAGCTACTTGTTCTTCCTGAAACTGTCGACGGGTTTCCTCAGCTTCATTCATCAAACGCCCGCGTTCAGTTGCAGCTGCCTCTCGTTCTCGTGCAAATTCCTCTCTTTCCAGACGGACAGTCTCAAGTATGTCTTCTGCATGTCTTGATGCAACACCTTCAACCACACTTCGCATCGAAGACGCGATCGATTTGGTCTCAAGATCTGCGGGTAATCTTGGAGTTTCTGGTCGAGGTTCTGCTGAGGCCTCTGAAATGACTTCAAGGGTTGGAGTTCGAGGCGTTTGAGACCTGGTAGACGGCGATCTCGTTAATGAGGGCCGATCAGATAGTTCATGTAAAGGTCGAGCGGGAGGAAGAGCCTCCAGGCGACTTTGAAGTGTATCCCAGAGGTGTTCAGTTCGTTCTCTATTCTCATGTTCTCGTCGTTCTTGATTTTCTAAAAAGATTTTTTCTCGGTGTTCTTCATTACGCCGGAATTCCGCTTCCCGTTCGTCCTCCGCTTGAGTTGCGGCAAGAGCAACATCATGGAGATGTCGCTCAATAGCACCCAACCTTTCGTGGCGCTCGCGTTCGTGCTCGACATCCTGGAGCTCAATGGGAGTAGCACTTCTGTGAGACTTGGGAGGAGGATGAATCGTAGATGCAAGTCTACGAGGAGGGACAGGAAGAGGGGAATCATAGTCAGAGTAGCCGGCATCACTTTCAGCAACAGGAGGCACTCCAGTTGAGACTTCATGCTCTACTTGCTCGATTGGACGACCTTCAAAGGTGGAGGGTTGCTCGGACGGTCGTCGTGATATATATACAGGGGAACCGCTTCTCTCTTGTCGGAGTGGTTGGGCTGGTGGAGAACGAGTAGCTGGGGGGCTAGATATTTCAGGGGAACGAGTGAGTGACGAACGAGCACCAGTTGCTGGAGGCTCCGCTGAGGAACGGATATGAGGAGGAGGGATATAGGTTTGAGGCGTCGGCGTCCGACTGGGAGTAGAAGCAATCGGGATAGCCCACCGGCTAGGAGCGTCATCCGTTGGGGAATGCGGACGGCCATCGTCTGCTTCATATAGAGAGTGAACTGGAGAGTAATAAGCTGAAGGATCGTGAAAATTGAGAATCAAAATGAAGATAGGAAGAAGGGGTGACTAACCAGGTCCCGAGGGGTGTTGAGTAGTCGGCGTACGACTGCGTGGTATCTGATGAGGATCATGAGTGACAATGTCTTCTGGCTCAATCGCAACGATAGTGGGGGCGCGGTGAGAGAGACGCGAGGCACGAGAAACAGTAGGAGAAGGAGGAGCTACAGTTATGGGAGATCCAGGTCTGGATGGTCTTGGTTCTGAATAGTCAACATGGCGTGTTTCAGGAGCTAGTACTCGCAGCGGCGATTCTGAGCGGCCATGAATTAAGGGGCTTGTAGGTGTACGAGAGAGTTCATGACGAGAGTGAGGACGTGAAAGTTGTCTCGGCAGATGGACACCAGAAGGAGAACCGGGAGGTCCCAGGCTAGGAGGAACACGGGAACGAGAGCTAGGATATCGAGAAACGGAGGGATATTCATAACGACTGTATTCTGGGGTTCTACGTTTGTCGTGATCATCAATTGGAGTACGAGATCGTTGGTCATGATCATCGTCATGTTCCAAATGAAGACTGTGGGACCGTCGATGATAGTCATCATCGTGCTCGTGGGGTATAGAATCAGGCCGTCGACAATGGTCATCATCGCGCTCGCGGGTAGGAGAACGAGG
>Ga0153922_1000665_pt1 | contig 13397 bp, 13 predicted proteins | sample TSNJ006MetaG_FD_104723 | JGI IMG/M metagenome (GOLD analysis project Ga0153922, IMG submission 104723) | Attine ant fungus gardens microbial communities from New Jersey, USA - TSNJ006 MetaG | ecosystem: Host-associated > Fungi > Mycelium > Unclassified | place: USA: New Jersey, Brendon T. Byrne...
CCAGATGTGGATGGCATCAAATATTTTAGCTGGGGTGCCGTCTATGAGCCTGGCCTGATTGACACATGGAAGTACGTCAAGTCTTTCTTGCCCGTCCCGTCATCCTTAACCTTGACTCGGTACAGGTGGCCTCATTCCGTGATCCTCGAGAAGGAAGGCCCAAATGACGGTCTCGTTTCTGTCGATCCAGCTAAATGGGTACACATTCCCGACTTGACTCCAAAAATCTTGATTTGTAATGACTCTATGTTTAGGGAACATACCTTGGCACTTTGAACCAAGTCAATCATCTCGACCTCGTAGGATGGATCAGCACCGCAAGATATAAATGGGCTGAAATCATGGGCAAAGAAATCAAATTCCGACCTGAGACCTTTTACCTCGGTATCGTGGATATGCTAGCAAGAGAGGTTGAAGGAAAAAAAGATAATACAGACAGTAGGCAGACAAGTAATGAACAAGAACAAGAAAGGCAACAAATGGTCCAGAGCCTGGAAGAGGCCGGTGCTCAAGAAGGCGCGAAATAGTGAACCTGCTACTGATGACTTACAATATTATAATCCTACTAGTTCAATGGACGAGTACAGGTTTTTCATCACTCAATGTAACCTCATAGTCGTAATTCATAATTGCAAGCCAAGTTTGATGAGAAACATTGAGAGAGATGTATGTGTGTATCAGAATTGTCAGGTCCATTTCAGAACTATCATATACAACAAATTCGTCCCGAATTCCAAGTACCTCAGCGCTGCCGCCTCCGTAATTCAATCCACAACATTTCATTAGTACCAACCTTACTGTCATCCACACAAATAGCAGGCGGTCGAATATCAAATTCATATACGAATCGAGCCAACACGAGCTTCATCACCGAAGCAGCAAGAAACCGTCCAGGGCAAGCATGTTTACCATGCCCCCAAGCCAGAAACGTAGGTGATGTCGCAGGTAGCGTCAAGGAGGCCGGAAGGAACGTGGAACCTGAACTCGAGAATCCAGAGTAGGAATGAGACGTTGAAAGTTCTTGCCTATCATCTACTTGGGATGAAACAAACCGGAACGGATCAAATGACTCTGGTCTTGCGTAGTGTCGAGCATCTGTATGGAGCACTTGCGAACCAACGAAAAGGAGAGCACCTTGGGGTACAGTGGTCCCGTCAGAGAAAGTCATAGCACGCAAACACTTGCGCGGCATAGTCACTTGATGATACGAAGAAATTAAGGGCTGATTTCAAAATGGTTTACCGAATGCAAACATACAAGTTGGAAAATCGGAGCTCAGAGCACTGGCATCCAATCGCATGGTTTCTCTCAAGAAAGAATCCAGTTTGTACATTTTGTCGATAGAGGTTTTTGTCCATCCTCCGTGTCTGGTGATTTCTTCAATTTCCTTCCGAAGCGGAGCAATACAGTCAGGATGCATGGCAATATTGCGAAGCGCTTGACTCATCACCTAGAGACGATCAGTGATCAACAATATGCTGTACTGCATGAAACGTACTTGGGCCATAGGACGGATCGAAAGATAGTTCACAAGAAGGACATGGGATACCAATTCATCAACCGACGTCTCGGACCCTATATCACGGCTAGTGAACCAGGTTACCATGTCATTCTAGTGTTGACGAGTTAAAAATCCAAGCAAACAAAGATATAACCTACAGGTAATGTATGGCCATAATCATCAGGAATTTCATGCCGTTCTTTCAAGATAGCTGTGAGCAGCACGCGCAGGCTACGTCGAATCTTTGAAAGTGGCGTGAACAGAAAAAGGTAAAGCCTAAACTTTGATCACACTCCAGTCAACTGTGTCATCATACAAATACATACGGCCGCAGAAATTTTGGGAATCTCTTTGACTTCTTGACATATTGATCAAAACTTTGAGAAAAAATAACCAGTTGGTCGTCTAATTCAGGATCTGAAATCAGATTGGATCAACACTCACAAAAACCCCATCAGCGGAAAACTCACGCAAGCGAGTCCCAATTAGTACATGGTTGATCGTTCGGACGCAAATACGCGTGACGATGTCGACCTCGTCAATGTATTTCCAGTCTATTCAAAAACATCTAAGCCATTCGAATAGAGTCCACCAAGAACCAGAACGCGTACCATCCCTTTCAGAAGCAGGAACAAGTTTTGATATGACTTCTTCTGAGACTAAGGAATCAACATCCGGGATGAAATCATGAATTTTTCTAGTTAACTGAGCTCCAAGGAGTGCTTTGAGCTCTGAATTTGCGAGTAGCTTTGAGTTGATGACAGAAGAAATTCCGAGGGGCTTCTCTCAACCATTAGGATGAAGAACATAAGCAAATCAAGTGGACATGCCTCTTTCATGGCTTCTGAAGCGGAGACTTCGTCTTCGGGAGCTTTGCGCAGCTCCTCGACATACTTTGCTTTTGTAACCACGACAATCCATCGCGTCAATGTCGGGTACCGGAATATACCATTGGGGAACTAGTATGATCGGCAACTCGTCAATGCTGTGGAATAAGAAGCGCTTACTCTCGAGTTACCCTTCCGAACCACTTCAGCCTGATCATATAGCCATCTCAAGGCGCTAATGAAAGAAGTTACTGTTCCAGAAAAGCCCACAGCTGGAATATCTTCGTACTGTAATCATGAGACAAATGTGCGCGCAGTCCAGCCTATAGACAGGACGTACATTCGTTTTATCTCTGCGAAGCCATAGGAGATAAAGAAAAAATCCAAGAAGAAACAGATATGCAAGCAAAAAGCTCTCCTCTCCTGTGTCTGAAAGCTCGTTTTCAACCATCAATGTGTTCATAGGAAAAATCAGTGCGAATATTCCGTCAGTAGGTGAGAGCCATGTACAATGTACGATTTACGATTGAAAAGTATGTGTGAGAGAGATAGAACAAGCTATAAATTGTAAACGAGCTTTTTTTTAGGCGCCGAATCAAGGTGAGCATATTCAAAGACCGCGTTCAGGCATGGTTTGTCCGCATCATCATGATTACTGTCTGCTACATTGATTCAAGTACTCGTGATATGATTCTTCAACAACCAGCACCCAGAACAAAACCACTACAGGTCATAACATAATCATGACTTTTCGGAGGGCCCAAACCTTGTCTAGCCACCTACAATCATTCTTCCGAGGAGGTTCGACTGCGACATTCTCACCTAGTCAGAAAAGTCGCTGGCGAATCAGTTGCATATATTCGATGATCATCTTTACAGAATACACGTGATGACCCATGTATCATCTAAACTTCCCAAAGAGCTTCATCTCTCCTTTCATCGACCCTCTCAAATGGGAACAGTATCTCTTGAAAAGCTTTCTTCCAACAAATCCTACGAAGGTGAACTTATCAAGTACAAATTCAAGGTGATCAGATCACTCCATCAGCTTTCCGAAACTAAGCTTTTATGTCTCTTTTAGTCAGCTGCTCTCGGCAACTTGGACTCTCAATTTAACCTTTTCTTGCCACCAAATGCCTCTCACAAAAAAGTTCCCGTCCTTGTCTATTTGGCGGGACTAACTTGTACAGAAGACAACGGGTATGTCACGTTCTTACCCCCTAAATCGTCCCTCTCCTCTTGACAATCCTCAACTTAGGGCTCAGAAGGGCAACTTTCTCAGAACAGCTTCCGCCGAAGGAATCGCTCTCCTTTTCCCCGATACCTCTCCCAGAGGTGCAGGTGCTCCTAATGAAACAGATTCCTGGGACTTTGGCGTCGGCGCTGGCTTCTATCTCAATGCCACGAAACCAGAATATTCGGAAAACTACAACATGCTGACTCATGTCACAGCTGAGTTGCCACAAGTGATAGAAGCTGCAGGACTGCCCATCGTGAGCATGACTTGCTGGATCGACTAGGACTTCACTCACCAGTATCTTAGGACTGGTCTAGGCAGTCCATCTTTGGGCACAGCATGGGTGGCCATGGCGCGCTAACAATTTATCTAGCATCAGAAACAAGGCAATTTAGATCGGCTTCGGCCTTTTCTCCCATTTCCAACCCTTCCAAGTGTCCATGGGGAGAGAAGGCTTTCAACGGATATCTTGTGGGTGGAATAGAAGAAGGAAAGCAAAGATACGATGCCACAGAACTTATCGCTCGTCACACTGATCCGGTTCACATCCTTATTGACTACGTTAGCTATTCACCTCAAAATCAAACTTCAGCTACTAATGGACTGCGGTTTTCACAGGGTACTGGCGACAACTTTTACAAACAAGGTCAACTATTGCCCGAGAATTTCCTCAAGGCTTCACGAAGCGCAGGATTTGATGAAGTGCAAATCAGAGTACGGAGTCACGAAGGATATGACCATAGCTATTACTTCGTACGTGATCTCCAGATTATTGTTTGATCTTTCCTTATTTCTATGTAGATCTCTACATTTGCTTCAGATCATATCCACTGTGAGTACAAGTCTTAACTCAATGCCTAATATAGCTCAGCTGCTTCTGTAGTCCACGCAAATTTCCTGAAAGCATGATTTCATGCCAAATCTTATTGTTTATATTATGATGCACAATCTTGTACTTCGGAAACGATTCTACGTCGGTACAAGGATTTCAATTCTTTTATCTCTTTTTGAATCCAGTTACTGGACAGAGCATCATAGACGGTGGCCCTTTTAGAGTGGTCATGAACCAAAAGCTCAAGAATGAGTTGTCGTGCTGAACAAGTGTAGCTCTAGACTGCAACACTTGTATAGATGATGATCACGTACCAGCATCTAGATCATGCCACAGGTAATGGGGGAATTCAACATCCCCATAAACAATGCGTTCTTTGAGGCGCGTGTCACGACTACCATTGCTGAGCTCCGAAGCCCTGTGTGAGAATGTCGAGTCCTTGGGCTGCGATTGATCTGACTCGTTATCGAACGGGTGACTTCCTCTGCCCCCATGATTGAGGGTTCAACAACCAGAGGTGTCAATAAAGACAGGATAACGCACGCAAGCATTACATAGAGGATGACACCAGCACTCCAACAATCAGCCGGCATTCTGCGCGATTTGAGATCAATGCTAGACTGTCAAAATGAAACCTACCCGATGTACCCAAGGTGCTTATGATCCAATGCTAACACCCCTTCTGGTGGTAGGTAGGAGACTGTTCCACATACGTTAAAAGTTTCCTGATAAGCATTTGGTCTCGCCAACCCAAAGTCGGCTATCAAAATGCGCGGATATGGTCCAGGTGCGTGCAGTAGGATATTTTCTGGCTGTTAAATATAGGGTGCGATTAGAAATCATGACGACAGAGGAAGAGCGTAGGAAATATTCCTTGAGGTCTTATGTAACAGGGTCAGACAAGTCAAAGCGCGAGAAGGTCGGGCAAGAACAGTACCACGATGTGAGATCATCAAGTCGTGCAGATAGCGCAGACCTTCAAGGAGCTGATACATGATATACTTGGCCTCAGCTTCGCAAAGAGGATTTCCAGCTCCCATAGGTCCAGTGATGTATGTGAATAGGTCACCACCAGTACATAGTTGCAGAAAGATGTTCCTAAGAAGCCCAATTAACTCGGCAGATCCTCTAAATCCGGTCAGATAAATTATCGAACAGGAACTTTTTATCTCGCTCAGTGTCGTATATCTCATTGATATTCGGCTGTTTGAGTTTAAGGGACGGCTAAAAAGAAATAATGACTAAGACGTACATGCTTGAGTTTCATGAGAATTTTGACTTCCTTCATAACCTGCTCGACTTCGCTCTCTTTACGTGTTCTAATGCTCTTGCAAGCGACCTGTCTGTGCTTCGTCGGGTCTAACGCAAGATGGACTGTAGCAAATGACCCTGTTCCAAGGCACTGAGAGGTGACAACATATTTTCCAAGGTGCTGAGTATTTTGTGAATGTCATGGACTTCCTTTCGGATTCACTCTATTACCTTTTGCGCTGCCTGTAGTGGAGGGGTTGGGTCAAATAGCGTTAGCTTATCCTGTGGTTGCTTGATGATGTGACGACAAGTAAATTCTGCAGGTATCATTCTAATTTCCAATGTTAAATCACTGAAAGAGTCACCCACCTATACGAGTTGGTCCCGGAAAACTGAGGACATCACCATCCATAAGTATAACAGAACTTTTTCTGATAATTTGGCCATTATATGCGATCCCATTTCGAGATACGTCCTAAAGAGCTATTTCAATGTCTCTGTAAAGTATAAAGAGGTGGTATGCACTAGACATGACACGATTACTCCTCCAGTAGGCGATCTGACGCTGAGCATGATAAAATGTAAGTTAAGCTGGGCTGATTGACGGCGATTTGGACTTAACGCATGGAGTTTACAGTGGATATTCGAGATAGCAGGTTGGTTGATCACATATGTACTGATCGTGGAAATGAGACAGGGCGTTGAACTCGAAGGAGGAATGTACCCACCATTGCTTGGCATTCCTTCCAATTGTAGCTGGACGGGTAAAACCCAGTAATATTGCTAGGAGAAATATTATCGCAGTACTCAGTATCTATTGTATGATTTACCTTCTCGATAACCTTGCCAACCCGTGATGAGTTTGGCGCATATATCGATGTCGTTTACATAAACGCTATTTCTCGAATCTGAACGACAAGAAAAAGATCTTGGTTGAATCTGAAACATGACTGTTTGAAAAGGGAGCAAGAATATTATAATGCTAAGTTGCTTCGGTGGGTGTGTCCTTTCTCACCTCGACAATATGGAGTTCGAAGAGGGATAGTCTTGGCTTAATGGGTTGGTTGATCCGTTCGTAGTGATGCCATCATGCATCAGTGCCTACATCCTCCAATGTTACAGTCGATATTGCAGCTCCGCCATCTTGCAGATGATTCGTAATTTGTGGAGAAATCAGTTTCCAAACAAAGAACAGTGCGTGCATTGAATCTGTGTCAACATCATCTGATGATTTCCAGTGTAAGGCATCCCTTCTCCTCGACAATCGCCTGGTTGTGATTATCGTGTCCGCAACTGAAATTTATGTTATCATCAACTTAAGCGGCGAGGAGCTCCCAGAACTGCTGCTTCTTCGTCGTGTTGCCGTAGAACTTCATCCACGTGGCATCTCCCGTCCCCTGGTCGGCCACGATGGTATATATTTGGTCGGTATCTGTGGCTTTCATGCCAGACGCGTATTCATCAGCCATGATCCTGCTATTCCTCCAAAAATTGAGATCCTGGGGCACCTGAAGTCCTCATGTGGGCTGACCACCAGTCTTCAACAGTTTGGAACAATGGTGCTGTTTTCTTATGATAATCACCATAGGATACAGATGGCCACGTATGACCTGACTTCACGTCTCTCTCATTACCGATGGCTGCGACTCAATATACTTGAGATCAGTAATATTGGCTGGACTTGATGACCATGTAGGCAGAGTAGTTATAAGACGTTCTGGAGCTAATGGTTGTTTTCTCATAAATGGATGTGATCCAATATAATTTGTACTGCTTTGCATGATGTGAAATATCTCTATAGCTAGCTACACTGCTGTGAATAGTCCTTGTAGTGATTCAGCTGGTGATAATGCCTACAAAAATCATGAACCAGTGTGAATGAAGACAGATTTTATCTCACGCATAAAATGAGTAACTCCAGAACTTGTTTAATCTGAACCTTCAGAGTATCCCTTTGTTCAGGTACAATGCTTATGTTAGTGGAATAGCATTTCCTACCATCAGAACAATTTACTAGCCCAAAAATCGAACTGTTCCCATCAGTCAGAACAAACTTGATGATTTTCGGGCCCAGTGAGGTCTAGGATCGTATGGACGTTCGTCCACGTTATCGCCAATTTTACGAAAGACGGAGTGGAAACAAGCTTGCGTTCATTTCTCTTGAGAGGTCCGCAGTGATGACCTGGAGTGGGTGTTCTTTCCCGAACACGCCGAGCCTGTTCATCATAAACCCACAATGTCAGACATAAATTTCGCGACATTGGAGCGGCTCGCTTCTTCCACTGTAATTATTTGGACCTAGTGAGCAATGTTAGAATCAGATTGGTGTTCAAGACAGTAGGACATACCCTGCCGACTTTAACAAAGATGGCTTCAAGTCCATTGTTGTCCATTTTGCGATTCAGAAACAGACATGAAGGTTATTGCCTGGGATTGTGCTGCCATTGCAAGGGTGCGAGTTGTTCAAAGAAATAGAAAAACGAAGCATTGGCCATATGAGTGTGGTGACTGTGTGATAGAGCAGTCGTTAGGCTCACTCCATGTGGCGGCAAAGTTTGACGGCAGAAAGAAGACTAGTCGACAAGGACACTGTTGGCACTGACGACGCGATTGTATCAGAAGCTGCTGGGGAGAGGCAAGAGGAGCTGCAAGTCCATGCTGATGCTATATCATCGAGAAGTTGGCGCAATCACTGATACACATACGAAATGTATTACCGTTCTGCTTATTCCAACCTCAGTCCTGACTTCTGATGTCTATATCCACATCTCATTGAACAGCTGGATTGAAAGCGTATAAACATGAAAGCAGACACTTAATCGTACCCTTTGCCACTCCGTTGCTTCACCCGTTTCATTTTCTTATGTTTTTTGTTTCCTGGCCCAGCATTTCCTAGTATAGAGGCAAGACGCGCATTCTTGAAGCCCAACGAAGATCCATCGTCAGCCATGATATTCTGGTGCGGATAGAACTTTGCTCTTGAAAAATTTTGCCCCGTTTTGTTATGACCCTGAATTATCAGGTGAGACGATGAAAGGTTATGCCCAAAGAAATCACTGTCAATAATGTTGGACCCCTGGTCGTTCACTGGCTTTATGCTCGCAACATCTGCAGGTTTCACAAAGGTGTCGGAATCTTTTCCAACACGGGTTGTAGGAGCTTTTTTCTTCCCAGCTGTCCTTAAGAGCATGAGACGTCTCGTTTTTTCATTGAATGAACCCTCTTCAGTGTCAGGAGGAGGATGACAGAAGAGGAGTTTCGCATTAACGTAATCCTTCAGGATATAACGAGCAGCCCGAGCTTCGTCTGGATTGCCCTGACCTGAACGCATATAACCGCGTGCGACTGGAAAGCATCAGAACCGATCGATTGATTAACCCTGCACGACTTACTGGCATAGGCAATGAGAAGATCTTGCCCTGTTATCTTTCCGTCACCCCCTTCCTCTATCGTTTTGAACTTGATTGAAAGTCCATAAACAGCCTCTAAGATTTCCTTGGCTATTCGTTTCACAACCAAAGCTATCGGTGCGGTATATTCACGCATCTGATCGATTGGGAGAACACCATCACAAATCAGGTCAGCCTTGGTTGTAGTAAATTGAGGGAAAACTAGACCGGGACAATCGTAGAGGATGACGGAATCAGACAAATGGATAGTCTGGAAGTGTTTGGTCTTTCCGGGAGTAGACGAAACGCTGACTTTCTTCTCCCCAAGAAGAGCGTTTATTGTGCTGGATTTTCCAACATTAGGGTATCCAACGAGACCGACGCTGTGTTTTGTGGGAGCCTTTCCAAAACAATCATTGAAGTCTGCCTCACATCATCATTGGAGGATGTTCTGGAGAAGAGATAGAAAACCGACCAGACAAAGGAGGAGCCATCTTGAGAAGAAGATCTTCCAATTCCGATACCGACAATACTCGAGCTCTCGGATCCATGCTGAACTCATCGTCCTCCTCGACAGAAAAATAATCCTCGGTACTTGACGATTCATTTTCAGTGTCGTCATCTGAGTCTGAGAGAGTCTGATTTTGCCAGGCATTATCTTGCTGTACAAGTCCCTCGACTTCAGAGAAATCTTCAGTATCTGATTTACTGGCAGTTTCTATTCCCGTGGTTGCCTCGAGTATCTTTCTTCGCGCTTGTTGTATTGCAGCTGAACCTGCAGCTGAGAAAAAGGCATGACGAATGTTTCTGGAATCAAAGTAGTCTGCCCAGAGCCGCCTAGGAATTAATAATAATAAGCCTTGGAAAAGAGATCAATTCGAGCAAACACACCGTTGCTGAATTGTCAGTAAGTCTGCCTTGTTGATGAGCAATAAACTCCTTCGCTTTCCCTTTCCTGTCCCTTGTTCTCCCTCGGGTCCCTCTACATCCTGAATGTAGTCCTCTAGGTCTTGACAGCGGAATCTGAGGGGATTTCGCGCATCCACTATTTGAACAATCAGGTGGGATCGTTCAAGAACTCGCCACAACTGTCTCCAAACTTCAATATTGCGTTCAAATGGCGTCAAGAGGAAGCCCTCAGCCTCTTGAAGTCTGAATAAGGTAAGATCCCAGCTCTAAATTGAGAGCAAGTCACAACATACTCTGCAAGTCCTCTCCTCCAATCTAGAAAGGCAACTTTCTCTTGCTTGTCCAATTGAACAGGAGTCATCAATTTTGTCCAAGGTGGTCTACGAGGGACTCGTAGGCGTTGTCTGTTAGCTTCTTGCCTTTTGAGAACGTTTGCCTCTTCTTGCTCAGTAAGGAGGTAAGGGTTCTGGGTTGAGCTAACAACCTGATGAATTATTTTGACGTTTCTTCGCTCTTTAAACATGAATATTTTTACGAGGGTGAGATGCAAAGGACCTGCCGGTAGTGAATTCTGTTCCTGCTAAGATGGCTGTGCTGAAAAACTCCTCAAGATCCCCCTCCTGAGTCACAGATTTGAGTTTGCTGGTCGTGCCTACGTCGACGGAATACTGCTGGCATTTTAGGAAAACCAGTGAACAGGGTATCACTACGCACATTCCCGGTTTCTTGCATTCTTTTAGCGTCTTTGACCTTGCGGTTGATGATCGCACGGCCCAGGCCACTCGGATTTTGGTCTCGTTTCTGTGGCTAGGGATGTTGTATATAAGAACTCCTTTTCAGGTCAGGTGCATATCGTCTAACTTACCATCTGGATGGAGGTGAAAAGATGCTTGTTGACATAATTATCTATATGGGACATCAGGTGACTCAACATTTTTTTGGATTCATTTCTATTCCGCAACAAGTAATCTAGTTTTAAGACGCGGAGGGCTAAACAGGGCCCAATGTCCGGGACATGTCTGCAGGAGGAAGGGATAGGGTGTGGACGAAGTTTATTGGTAGGTGACTCGACATAGTCTCGACATCATTCCACAGTTGCGAAACTCCCAAGCCGATCAGAATTATTTGTAAATCCATCCAGTGCAGGTTAGTATGTGACATAGTGAGTGAGACTGACTGCTGAAAAGTATTCATCGACACATCCATATCCTAGTTGAACTAATCCCATTTCGACCATTCATCCTTGGCAGGTGCCAAATCACTCCTCTTTGAGAAGTCTCTATGTTAGATGGAGATTATGAAAAAGTCTAGTCATGTATAATGCTTTATGCTGTAGTCTATTCAGCCATGTCCTGCACCCAGATCGTGTTTAACAGGTGAACCCGGTCAGCAAATTTGGTCAGAGCCGAACATAAATTCATGCCACGAGCCATTTACACTGCCTTGCTGGAAGTACAAGAGCCGGTTCGTGCATCTTTAATCGGGAACCCGGTTCTGAAGAGGAATTTATCTAAGTAAGAACTAGATGGCTGCCGTGAGAAGGATCTTCGTCTTCTTCCTATGACGAAAACTACCTCAATAGTCACTCTTTACAGAGACTACCTCAGAACTATACGAAAATTACCGCATGCCTATCTCCGGTTCAACGAATCTCTACTATTTTTTCCGTCAACTGACAGTTTTGTAGGCAATTTTACCGATTGAAAGTTCGAGATGACATGGAAACCCTCAAAGACACCCAAAATATATATCTGCAGACTAAGAGATACAAAAGAATCACCAAGGTCTTCTACTTTGATTTTCTGTGAGCTGTAATTTACTCAGCTCGGGCATAGGAACTACGAAAGATGAACAAAGGTCTCCAGGGTGATTGGCGATGCTTCGACCATATCCTTGATATTGCTTACGGTCGTAAGGGGAAGTTCAAACACGAGCTTATGAAGGTTTGTCTATAAACCTTCCGTCTTAAATTTGCGTGATGTATATTGCCTTCAGCCATTTCTCTCCGATTCAAATACCCAAGCTTCAATGCCCATTATACCGCAAATACCTTCTTCACGACCACCTGTTTACTCTCCTGGACTTCGGGCTCTGTTGACGAGTGATGTTTCACGTACAACGAAAGCACTTAAAATCTTGGATCCGAATAAGTTGGCCAGTCAACGAATACCCCAGGCGGACCTGTCATGCGAAGAAGCGGCGTTGTTCGGCAGGGTCAGCAAGCGACGCAAGAAGAATCTAGTAAACCGATTTTTCAGACAGGAAGTGCAAAAAGTTTACCCTCCCCTCGATATAAATGTACAGGGCGGTCAGATGCCAGAAGAAGTTGGAATAAGGGGAGGGGCAGCACAAGGCTTGGGTTTACGAGAAGATATTGAATTTATTATTGGTCCGGCATGGAAATCTCCTCAGCTCACTCGGCGAGAACGTCAGGTCGAATGCAAAGACATCCTGGCTTCTCACCAGTCACAACCTGTACAGCGACCTTCGCGCTGGCTAAGGCGACGGTATCAAAGCCTCCTTAGCCGGTTGCCACGGCTCACGTTCACCCCCGGGGCAAAGATCGGCGTGGGTCATTATGCAGTTGAACGTTTCCCTATGGCTCTTGGGGACATACACAGCACTCGTGGTCGACTCCTGCCTGTCGCCGCTGCTTTTCAACTTGTTTGGTTCGAGTCAGCTCCGGATCAGTCAAGAGTCAAAAGATAATTTAGAAAAGAAAAGCTCGACGATTTTATCTTGCATTTCAGAAAATCGTATATATTATTCCTAGATACCTAGACGGCTCACAAAAGATCACGTCATCCGCAAGCAATTTTGGATCAAATCTCTGGTTTGCGGGCTGGCCTGGTGCCTTAAAATTTACCTGAGCAGGATTTTGTTTTAAGTCGAGTTTCAGAATGCAGAGAAAAAAGCACTTCTAGACTCGCAGTCATGTTCAAAAGCATGACACCGTCATTCATTGCGGAGAGGAATCTGATAATTTTCAAGTTCATATCAAAGATGCTGGACTTGATCTCTGAGCATCTCCAGAAAAACTTAGCAATTATCGCTATAATGGGGGGGTTGAGAGTTCTTTGAGACTGCTTTTTGAATTCATCGGATGTGACATGACGTGTAAAAAGGTATCCGATGGCACTATGTATCAGTATCTCAGAATTGTTACAGGCAGCATCTCCAGGCAACAACGGCCTAATTAAGATACGTAAAGGCTCATGAGGAACGCTAATCAAGCACTCGTAATAAAGACACGACTAGAAGAGGTGCAGAGCCATTTTACCACTTCTTGTAAAGAAATACACTGTGGGAGAAAATGCAGAGCATTTTGATGCACAACCTGTTCTTCACCTTACCCTATCATTGTTTGTCGTCCCACTAATGCTAGACGATGATGGCACGTCACTGACGGTCCCTCTTATACTTGCTATTGTTGGAGTGATATGGTATGTAG
>Ga0153922_1000669_pt1 | contig 13372 bp, 11 predicted proteins | sample TSNJ006MetaG_FD_104723 | JGI IMG/M metagenome (GOLD analysis project Ga0153922, IMG submission 104723) | Attine ant fungus gardens microbial communities from New Jersey, USA - TSNJ006 MetaG | ecosystem: Host-associated > Fungi > Mycelium > Unclassified | place: USA: New Jersey, Brendon T. Byrne...
TATCCAGCAGTTCCTTCGAGGATGACTTCATCCTTTCCAGGAACGAACTCATAGTCACCTTCAAAATAACGTGTTTTTCCATCCTCTTTGAGAATCCAAGGGACCTTGGACCTCGTTGAAAAGATGAAACGAATACCGCGCTGGAAGAACACTTTTTTAACAATTGCCACCATTTGAGCCGGATCGGCCGGGAAATACAGATAAGACTGGACGTCGGACAGTCCATTGTCCGCGAACAAGTTGTTGATACCTATTGGATATAAGTTTGCCATGAGAGACATATTAAATGAACACTAGCCGAAATGACATGTGTTGTCCGCCTATGGTGACGAATATATACATTGTGAATACAAGAAAAATGGAACGGATAGGCACGCACCATCTTAGAAATCCATCGGTCAAGGTAAGAATATTAAAATCAGTCTAATATAGGAAAACCACTTCGAGATGCATACCTCATCAACTGACAGTGAAGATCAACCTAAGCTAAAACAGGTAGAGCTAAGACGCACCTCCAGCATGGGAGAAATGACTCAAAACATTACAGTTGTTCAGGCGGGCCATGGTAATTTCAGAGAGAACCATCTCTAAGAAGGCGGAGAACGTTGAAAAGACCCCAAACTTATCTGGAGCAAAGCCAAAGCCTGCAGCTGCAGAGAAATTGCCGCGCTCCATGATACCAGATGGGATAAACACTTCAGGATGCTTTTGGTGGATAACTTTTAACCCAGTGGAACCCTCCAGATCACCTAATAAATCGTCGGCAGCGTAAAGATGTTCAGAAAATCATCTCAATATCAGATAACTCACTATCGATGACCATAACCTTGTTGGCAGCCTCTTCCTTACTAAGTCCATCGAGTACTAAATTCACAGCTTCACCAAAAACAACACGATTTGCACCGACGTCCTTGGTAGAACCACTGTACAGATAAGGAGAGGCTGCTGCCTTGATCTCGTTATAAATCATGGAGTAGTCTGGTAAGCCTCGTCTCTTGAAATACTCCAAAGCGGCCTTGACTGGAATGACATCGTGACCGTGAGTGCTGCCTTCAATGACGGGAATTCCAGGGGCCATGGCACGCTTGCTGATAACTAACGATAGGAACTGAGATATACTCCATAGCCACTTCCAGGCATGTACGTACTTGCAGCAGGTCCTTGATGAGTGACGATGTCACATACGGCCGCCCACAGAGCATCAATATCTTCGCCATTGACTTCGACTACCTTCAAGCCATGTCCCACCAAAGTCTGCCTGACATTATAGCCCTTAAGGTACTGTGAAGGGTGGCCAGCGATAGTGACGTCGTTGTCATCAACTAAGAGCTTGACGTTTAAATTCTGGGCCACGGCAAGACGTGCCGCCTCAGCGTCATTGCCCTCTTGCTGAGATCCGTCAGATCCAAGACAAAAAACGGTCTTGTCCCTGTTAGCAAGGGCGATACCGTTGACCATGGGCCTGTGAGGCGTGGTTACAATGGATCATGAACTGTCTGTATTATTGATCAACGAACCACATATGGCCCAAACGGCCTGACGAAAATTTGACACCTGGAGTCAAACCCAACTCGGGGTGACCAGGCAGTTTTGAGTTAGCCTCGCGGTAATGTAAGAGATGCTCAACAGGAAGGTGTCCTTCTAGGGCGGCGAGGATATACTGCGTCGCAACACGATGCCCTGAAACAGGCTGATGAGTCCCACAGCAATATATGCGACCAATATCACACGATGCGAGGAGGATAAGAAAACGAAATATATGCACTCACCAGCTTCATCAAAAACAATTGGCACAAAATCACGAGAACTCTCAAATAGTGCAAGGAGGATGCAGACCTCGGGCACAGTATCATAAGCTCCGCCTCGATTGATGAATCAACAAAAACTCAAGTATGGCAATTATGACATACCAGTGTGTCCACTTACGCCTCTAGCAGCGCCAGTCGCTGTGAACAAGACGATTGCATCTCGCAAGAGCTGGATATTAGCCAACAGGGTTGCTCTCTCATCGAGGGAAAGCTGAGGGTTACGAGGGTCGAGAGAAAGCCTCAAGTCGACGTTGAAGACATCAGCAGGTCAAACAGCTTTTTCCATGTGCTCACTTCTTAAACTGACTAAGATCGATAGGGAATGTAGCCATGGTGGTTGGGAAAACACTTTTGTTGATCAGTGTTTCATTTAATAGCTTTACCTCATCTTTCAGATAAGGTCAATACTGCTTGCATTACCAACTAAAATCGCCATCACAGAGAATAATGAAGCTGTACTATCTACTTATGGATTTTCAAATAATTAATCAGAAAAATACCAAATCATTTTTAGATGATGGTTAGCTCTGTAAAAAAATCTGAAGTGACATTCTAATAGTATAGCAATATTACATGAATATTGACCAGATCACGAAGCACTTGTTGCTTGCCGCATCAGTAACAGGAGCAAAACAACATTTCAAGAGTGATATGTAGATAAAATAATGTGCAAATGACATCGAAATTGGCGTAATGATTGCTAATAGAACAGTGTTCCAAGAACACATAGAACCAACTTGACATTCGGAGGATCTGATTTCAAGAGCCAATGCCTCTGGATTGCCAAGTATTACGGAGAGTAGATAGTCGTGACGACACATTACAGATTTACGTCAGCTGTTACTCGGCTGTTACTGGGCACGTAGTTATTGGATTAATCACAAATACCTCAAGTGCTTGGCAGCAGTCGCCGTACGAGTGCTTGAAAAATAATCAAAGGTCATTCCAAAATCGTGCTGCATAGCTCAAAGGTATGTCTTCCATTTTTGTTCCACGTTTTCTCGCTCGGGCACTCGCGTTCACGAAATGCTGAAATAATTTTTTTTAAAAACAAAAACAGATGGATAAGGATAATGCTAGCTCTGATTCGCCCCAAGTCATTGCCAGCGACAGCCCCGTTGTGGGCCACGTCGTCGGGGCTCCAGAGGATGCAAAACTGGAAGCAACACTGCCTGTGAAGGTCAACTCAGCAGAACCTGTCAAACGGCGTCCTGGACGACCAAAAGGCAGCTCAAAGAAAAATCTGCTAGGCGTTCCTCCTCCTCTGCCTAAAATCAAACGGCCAGTAGGACGGCCTCGCAAGGACGGTTTGCCAGCAGGATCTGTGGGTCCTGAGCGTCCAAAGGTCAAACGGAATACCCATGCCTGGGTAGCACACCACCCGGAAGGGTATCCCCCAGTGGACTTGTTTGTGCCCGGTGGCCCTCTTTCCTCTCACTCAATGGCTTTTCACATCGACCCGAACATGGAGTTGGACGACTGGGCTGAGCTTGCTCGCAGTAAGCCCGATGTATTGCTTGTCATTCTCTTGACTGCTCTCGCACCTCCAAATCCCACTCCCGACGACAGTCGGACAGCAGAGGAAGCATTCAGATCCCATCTGATATCCCTCGCACACACATCCCAGCAGCCGCAACCCATTCCCTCGCTTTATTCCATCCTCAAGACCTTCTGGCTCCCGTCGTCCCCTGCGTATTTCTCTCTCACTGCATCGACCTCGACGGCCCGCACGCCCTCTGAACACCGCTTCTTTTACTGGGATCCTCATCCGCTCGTCTTCAATGGGATTTCCTGCCCTGCTTGTTCCGAGCCTCTTACCAATCAGGGCCGCATCGCCTCCGGCCCTGTCAAGATATACGACATCGAGAAACCGTTCTTCATCATCGGGTGTGAATATGTATGCAGGAGTGCCTCGTGTGCAACTACTGCAGGTCCCGATGGCCGCAAATTCGCCAGTACAGATCCCTCCATTCTCCGGTCTCTGCCTGCCAAACTCCAGGACGAGTTCCCGGCCCGCCTGGTGTACGGAGACACAGATGCTGGGACGAGTCCTGAGATCTGGAACTGGAAAGTCGTTGGTGTGTCGAATCTGCTGTGGAACATCGTCCGAGCATCCCTGAAATCGGGACTGAAGAAAGAAGTTGTCTTGCATCTGATCTACTTGATTCAGCATGGTGTATCAGACGACGGACCCCTTCCGTCTTCTGGAGCTCTTGCGGGAGCCCCTATGGCGAACAACGATGCTATGGACGATCCAGATGCAGAAGGGGTTGATGCACAATCAGGTGTCGACGAGGCTGCCAGTGGACCAGCAACTCACGTATGTTCCTCCTCGACAATGAATTGAGAGGCCGCTGACGTTCACTCCGGTGCAGAATCTCGGAAACACGTACAATGCTGGATGGAACGGAAACACAGCGGTGAGGGAATCAGATGTCGGCAAACCGTCCTCGCAGAGACCTGTTGCTGTTGGTGCTCCTCCTGTCCAACAGCATTCCTATCCTCTGTCTCAGCACCCGCCCTTCATGCCATATGCTTTCTATTCGCAGCCTTTGATGGGTGCTGGCTCGATCTCTGTGGGTCCTAATACGCAGTTTGCGCCGGTGGTTAATGGGGACAGTGAAGGAGTTCAGACCAAACGAAGCCCGCGGCACTGTTGCAAGTGTGGATCCAAGGAGTGTAAAGGAAAGGGAGGGTACACGTTCTGCGGAAATGCCTGCCAAGATTGCGGCAAGCTGGAATGTAGGGGGAGGAATAGTCGGAGACCGGACAAGAAGTGCGCGGAAGGTTGGGTTTGAGATCTGCTGTATATCTTTCATCGTGTTGCTTTTAATTTGGTTTTCTCCTGCATTCGATCTTCTATACGTTATTGTCATCCTGTACGATTCAATGACAACATGTTTATTCATTGTGTAAACGATGTCATTCATAATGGAGGATGACCAGTGGGTCCATCTTACAAGGCGAAGACTACTGATGGACTACTGAAGACTGGTTGAGGCAATGACGCAGTGCCATCAACTCTCTTTATTTACAGATACCTTCGGTTTTCCTCAGAGATGCAGGAATATTTCAATTGATTTTCCTGTCTAGTCCTCCCCACCGAGTCAGTAACGATCACAGTAACAATTAAATTAATCTAATATTTATTCTGGAGATAATCCAAAAGGGAGCAACTACGAGTGAGCTACAAGTGAGTCAAGTCGTATAATATCAAAGCTGACAAAAGATCCTACCGCAACCGCTTCTAACATTTCGAGAGAATTAAGATAGATTGGAAGCCAGGAATGGCATGATATTGTAAGTTGGTTCCAGGATGTCAAGGTAAATGATGCTCAGAATCATGCTTACATATCCAATGACGGCAAAAGAGGGTATTAGGAGGGGACAGGTAAAGAATGTAGTAATAATGAGAGATTCAAAGCTAGATTACGATTCTAGGTGAAAATCAATTAGATCGCAAAGACAGAACAGGTGAACAATCCAAGCGTACTTTATTGTTCGTTCTCGGCAGTTTCCGCCTCGACTTCGAATTCAACTTCGTCATCGACGGTGGCCTCTTGGTACTAAGAAGATAATTAGTACCTGTACGACGACATACTCTGTATGAAGCTGTTACCTGTTGATATTCCGCACTAAGATATGCTTAAGAACCCAGAAACAATCATGCAGGCAGAAAAACTCACATTAAATCATATGTATTGCTCTCAGCCTCAGCAAACTCCATCACATCCATTCCTTCTTCAGTGTACCTAAGGTATTTGATCAGTGAAGAAGAAGTAGATTAGTGAGAGTGGACGAACCAATGTAGAAAAGCACGACGTTTGAACATCGCAGTGAACTTGAGAGCAGTGGAATTAATTGGAAATCTTGAGCATGAAATGACGAATTGGCTTACTGTCTCGAGAGAGCGCGTGAAGATCTCTTGGATGGATGTAGAATTTGCAAGAGCAGTTGCAGCCTACATTTTACAAGTCTTTGAATTGTATCTTGGATATATATAGATAGATAGCGTACAATTTTCTGGTCAACAGGAGGCACTGTGACCAGTGAGATTGAAACATTATCTGGGATCCACCTAGTCATGCCGTTACATATAGTTCATGATACAGGAACAAGGTTCACACACTCGACAAATAAGTGGGAATTCTTGTGCTGCAAATCGTACACGGAGGCCTGTCATCCAGATGTGAGTACTGAAGTGTCTTGCAAAACACATATCACTGGAACCTACGTCTGCCTGGATTATGGTTGAAATTATTGACATCAAGAGAGGGAAAAGTCACCCACCTCCCCAGAAGAGATTTGGCCACGGAAGATGGTTGTGGCAGCCAGATATCGACTAGGACCAGCATCAGCACTCCTAGAAGTAGCTCTTGGGTCTCATACGCACCCAGTATCGGGATGACATGCAGCTAACAAATTTTTGCGAGAGAAGAGCCTAAAAGACAATGAGGCAATAGACGAGCACAGAAAAGGTAACGCACGCCTTAGTCAACTCGGACACCACATTGCTCTCATAAGCCGAAGCGCCCTGGTTTTGAAAAGGTGCATAGCTGGGCATAAGGAAGTGAAGCTAGAAAAGGCTTCATTTTCCGAAATGATTGGGTACAAGGGAATTCACGGCGTACCCGAGGAAATGGTATTAAGTTCATACAAAGCTTTCGTAGATCTCTAGTCAGGAATGTAAGGATAGACCTCATGTTTTGGATAGAAGCCCACCCATTCAGTTGTCCAGGGAAGCGCAGGCTTGTGCTCACGCCACACAACACGCGCGAAATCAACTGACAAGAGGTCAGATGGCGATTACAGGGACCAATCGGTACATACATTGTTAAGGTTCTCAAATGAGGGGTTCTGAATTTTGAGAGTATGTTGGGAAATGTCAAAACTTTGAGATATGTTAAGAGAGATCCATCGGGATGGGAACAGAGCACTTTACAGAGCTTCATTATCGATGCAAACAGTGAGATCACCGTTGTCAACGAGTTGATTGACGGAAAGTAGTGCATTGTAGGGCTGACTTGAGTAAACAATGGCGAATTGAAGGGAAAAAGATACTGATCTCACCTCGACAACCGTCTCGGAGACCTGCATCGAGTTCATCAGAATATGAGTGACGGCCACCTCAGAAAGTAAGTGTACCTTTGGAGACGGTAGGATCGAGAACGTAGCGAGTATTCGATCAGGATACTCCTACTATGGTTTTAGACAACTGTTCAAACCATAGTTCAACTAAGCATTACCTCGCGTAACTTCGAAAGTAATAAACTTCCTAGACCTGAGCCAGTTCCACCGCCGAGAGAATGAAGAACTTGGAAACCTTGCAATGCTTCACAAGGCTCAACTTGTTTCCGAATAATATCCTGACTAAAATTAGCAACATGCAGTTTTATCTAGGCTCATCACCTACCAAGCATAGGTCAATGAGCTCAGCACCTGACAAGCATGATTGAATCCTCTGCTACGAGTACAAAAAACAGCGTACCTTCAGTATAGTCTGGAGAAGTCAGGGCATCAGCAGTGGTGATTTACCGTAAGACGTTGACATTACTCACACCCCTTGGCCCAATTATTTCCAGCACCAGACTCAGCAGTCAGATAAGTATCAGGACGAAACAGTCCACCCAGAGGTCCGCTTTTGATCTATGTTTTTGTCGCTCTCATCAGTGGTCAAAGCACACAAAAACTATTTCGTCTTACTCTGTTACAAACGCCCGATTCCAAATCAATCTGCACACTCCGCGGAACATAGCGCATCTCATCTTGATACTGGACTTCATTGAAGTATACACCGGCCTATATCCGATGATGCATCATTTTTCATTTGAGGGCAAAAAGACGACTGTACATGTTGCAGTTGCAAGGGATCATTGCCATGATAATGCTATGAGGTGATCGATGAGAAAAGAGCCAGAATTCCTCGATTTAGAAGCACATACGCCCGACATATCTAGACCGTGCTCTGCTAGGAGCATTTCCCAGAAACTTTCGCCGGCCTGCCCACAAATTGAACTTATTTACTGGACCATCATTAGAAAAGGGAGTACCTGATTCCCAGCTTGGCCGGCCTAGTGACAGTCAACATGGTGTATCATGGTCCAGGAAGCCAGCACACCTGAATATTTACAATTTCCCGTGATTGAGGCATACTGAAGGATAGCAGAGGAAAACAGCCAACGCATAACTTTACAGCACGGCAAATACCGAGCCGACACACCACATAATCAAATAACAATCCAGGACCAACTGCAAGTCTGCGGTTTGATTGTACATACTATGGTGAGTTTACAATCTGATTGCTACTGTGAGCATTTTCTACAGGACCAACCCACTGTGTTGATACCAAGATAGTGTAACAGCAAATATCTTGTCTTGCAAATGAGCATGCTATCTAGATATATGTACATGATACAATCGTTGCCACAAATTTGATACAAGCTGTGAAGTTAATACTGACAGCCAATATAAAGGAATGGAAGGAACACATATCCTTATGCCCAAGGATTCTCATATGCTGGGAGGTTATTCTGTGATGTATGAATATAGGCAGGAGGTGTTTGAGCTCGGGCCACAACTCCTTCTGGATTATGCGGCTCCCATGTTTCAGGTTCATCCGAACCCTGATCCCTGTCTGGCACTTGGTTTCCGAGCTCCATTCTCCTCCAATCTGTATCTACCTCGCCCTGGCCTTTGGTGGATTCCTCATTGAGTTGGGCCTCAAATCCGCGCCGATACGCTCTTCTCGGCCCCAGGCCACGCATTGCAGGTTCACCCTTCTTCCTCTCTCTTGTCCGCTCCTTTTCAGCTGCATTGTTATCCTCAACGACAAGATCGACAGCATCTGTCGACAACGTAGGCGAAGTACGCGGAGAGTTCGCCGTGTTACCGCGACCCGAGTGCAAGCCCTGAGAGCCCTCCGCTACAGCCCGTTCACGGTTGATGACGTATGAGTTACTGGAGTTGCTGATAGTGCTGCTGTCATTTTGTGTCTGGTGTGAACTAATTCCAACAGTACCATAGCCCCGTCTCATTCCTCCCCGGATCGGAGAGAACCAGGCCCCTCTTTCATCCCTGAGCACTCGTTCTTCCTCTGACCATATAATTTCTCTTGCTTTTTCCGAACTGACATCGATGCAAGGATAGTTGTAGTCACCAAAAAGGTACTTCTTGCTGTGTTCATACAACTCTTCAATCGCATTGTCCAGGTCTCCGAATGGTAACTCATATCCATCTTCAACAGTATCAATTTCACTCTCCCAGATATCATGCTGCTCCTCGCCTGATCGCATGTCGGGTGCTAGATGCACAACGCTACTTGCCTGCTCAGGAAGGAGTGGTGCGTGAATTTCTTCCGTTTGATCACGACCCGCAACTCGCGCTATGGCACGATTGACAGCCCTTTCTCCACGGCCAGGGGGACCATTTGTCGGCTTCGGAAGCCAGTATTTTCGTTCACCACCTTTGCTGTAGCGGAGACCAGCACGGATGCGGTGCTCACGCCCAATACCTTGGTGCATGAGACCTTCCGCAGGTTCAAATTCGCGATAGTCCATCCCCTGACCCAAGAAGGTTGTTTTGCTGTCCTCGATGACATCCCGCAAGCCAAAGGCATCGCGGAAAGCATAATAGAAGGGCATGCGGGCAACAAACGAGATCCCAGGATCGATGAAATCCTTATAAGAGAAGGCATAGTTGTGTGCGATCGCAAAGAATGGCATCTCAAGGCAAATCAAGGTGTCATTGAGCCCAACAGAGATGTGTTCAGCGTCCTTGTAAGGTCCGAGACGTGTTGCGACATGAGCAGCTACAAGAATTGAAATCCCAATGGACTGCCAGAATGAGAAGAACAAAATTCCCTTGACGCAGAGAAACTTAGGTACCGGTCTACAGAGGGAAAAATCAGTCAGATGAGACAACCAACAATAAATATGTCAAACCCACCTAAAAGGCTTCAGATCGTCATTAACACAGATCCAGAACATGGCCAGACAATACAACGCTAGACAAATGCTAATATTATACACAATACTGACGTAGAGATACCCCGATTTCGCCCGGAAGTCACCATCATTGTATTTGCCTGATGCCTTCAGAATTAAAGTTGCTGCAGCAAGAATGGGCTTGACTTGAACATATTCTACGCACCCGATCAGCTTCAGTGATCTTTCAGGTAGTGGAAAACCAACGTAATAATCCTCTCTTTAGGAATAAGAAAGTGTGCGGGTCACTGACGTCAATGTCCCGCTTGAATATACTGACAGGGAAGGCGTGTTGTTTGGGTGGTCGTCCATGTAGCATGATAAGAAGCGAACGTTCTCCTCCAAGATAACCCAATAATAATTCAAAAAAACAATAAATCACGAAAGCCTAAGATACGAGATCTGTCAGTGGCATATGGCAAGACAGCGAGGGAGGATGCCGATCCAACCACGCAACAGGGAAGACGTATGAGCCTGAGAACATGTTCCAGCTTCCATGCAATACTGAAACAGTTGGATGCTGAATGAACAGATACTCACTTCATAGATATCTCGAATTGCGTCGATTACGAAAGCTGCCTCTAATGAAAAAAGGGATACTAGGGAAGAAATGGCATATAGGGGTACCATGACCATGATCCTCACAACCATTCTAACTAGTCCTGAGTTAAATACCCTCATTATTAGCTTCAAGGGCCTACCTTTGGAGGACAGGCTTGCGGTAGCTTTTGAGCTGAAGAAGAATGGACATTGTTGAAACCAAGACAGCCACCAAGGTAGAGATCCCAGAAAGAAGAAGGACAGCAGTTGGGAGACGGGAGCCCGAACCTGAGCCCACATTGGCTGTTGTTGTCATGGTGGACTCGAGACCTTGTCTGCGGTGACGCAGGTGGACTCAACTGACACCTGCTGATGTAATAAAAACAAAATGGTGCCTGATTTCTAAAAAAGAAAAAAGACAAAAATTCTGATGCTTATGAGCACTCGGGGAATGACAACAGCCAGGCACAAGTTTCTGACAGATCTGAGGCTATGTTTCGTAATGCAGATATCGTATTCGACTCTACCAATGTCATTAAAAAAAAGTATATTGTGTTGGAATATAGCTACGACAAGGCTAGACGGCGGCAAACGCGCCCCCCTCGTGTAACATTTCGGTACTGTATATGTAGTATCTACAGAACAATAGCTATGTCGCTCATTGTTTAATATAATAAAAATCACGACAACCAAAAAAATAACAACTAATTTTAGTGTATTGTTCGATATTTCAACAAGTTGCAATGCATGGCGAGAAAGGCGACTTGAGACACGCGATAGCCTCTGGCTAGGTGAATATCCAAACTTTCACTGGCTCCTGGTTGCTATCCAATGCTCGGCAAAATGCGCGAAACTTCAGGACCTGACCAACCACAGAAATTCACTTGAGCTAATTGCAGAGGGCTATGGCAGAAAAGAAACGACAGACAAGGAGTATCTCAGGAGGAATAGGCCTTATCAGGCAATCCAAATCAGAGCTGAGTAAATCAAACACTCGGCATCATCTTACAATCAGTCTACTTGTAGGATAGTGAGCAAACAAAAAATGTATATATCGACTACGTCGATCGCTGTGTTCGTTACATGGGTCCATATGCTCTCTATACACAGAAACCTACTACGCTATACATTGGTAAGTAAGCCGTCATTTGATATCGTGCTCAGATCTGGCTTTGCGCTTACTGTCGGGCAATAGCCTGCTAAACCCGATGCCACAGAGAACAATAGCATAGACGACCATGTAAACCAGATAACCACCAAAGACCTGTTTTTCAATAGAGAACGAGAACAAAGAAGTGGCAAAACTTGGAGCAAACGTGCGCATGGCACAGCCAGCCAGCTGTACAATGCCATTGATGGATCCAATCAATCTCTTTGGAGCCGTTTCAGCGATAACAACTTGAGTTGAGGCTTGACAAAGTGAGATCAGCGGGGAACCATGCACAAGATGTGGGTGGTAAACACGAACCATAACACATAGTCGAGAAAAATGCAAAAAATAGCTGAACAGTCATAAATACACCAGATCCGACTCCAACACCCCCATTCTGGCGCGCAAAGTAGGTTGAAAAAGGGAATGTTAAGAAGCACGCGAGATAGCAGATGTATCCAAATCTGTAGACTCTGGCTCCTCCACACTTCCTGATAAGCTTACCAACCAGGTTCATCTGAACGATGGCATTGCAGAAACTCCAAATACCCATGATCAAGCCAATATAGTAAGGGGTAAGGCCTAGTCCACCAATTTCGACAGATGTAGAGTAAATCAATGGCACAAGGACGTATTGACACCTCTCTGCGAAGGCAAGAAAGAGGTAGTTGACAAGAATAAGCTGCATTTCTCTTGATTTGAGGACGGAACGCAAAGTGACTACTTCTTCAGCAGGATAAACCGGCTTCTTGAGCAAGTCCGTGGTGGTTTTAGTTGATGACCCCGTCGACGTTGCCGTTCCATAGTTCGGGGCATCGTTGTGGTTTAAGAGACTGTCTGAGGCACTGGCTTCCGAGTCCTGTCCTATTGCATTATTAGGATTGTTGGTAGAATCTCTTGAAACCCGACGGAAGGATGGGTGTGACTGATTATAAACAGATATCAGGACCCGGTCTCTTGAACAATGTGAATCCTACCTCCTTCAACCCGACAGTCCCTATGATAAATGTAGACAAGGATATGATCGCTGCAGCGAGGCATGGGAGGAGAAACGGATGTTCTATGAAGAGAGAAATATTTCCAAAAACATTCGGCCATCTATTGGCTGGGTTGCTCAACATGCCACCCATCAACGGACTTCAAAAAGTATGAATATCATTATGGCCGAGTCTTCAGATGGTTACGCGTACCCGATTGTGACTCCAGAAGTCCACATGAGGGGCATCATCGCAAGAGCATCACCAATATTGGTATGGTCAGTTATCTGGAGAATAATATCAAATTCGCCCAGGAAGACAAAAATGATATCATTTCACCTCCATTATGACAGTTTTCGATACACCTGCACACCTGTCAGTTCATTCTTCAGGTATATAAAGGTCGACTTACCAATGCTGCCATTGAAAATGCCTTGTACGCCCCGTGACAACACGAGTCGCCAGAAGGACGCGGAGGACCCAAAACTGAGCATGGAGAGAGCAAGACCCAACGGCCCAAGCAGTAAGATTGGTTTTCTCCCAACACGGTCTGATAACCATCCCCATTGAAAGACTGTGACAGCCTCGGCAAAGTAGAAAGCAGATTCCTAACACCGTATGAAACTAGTTTGTATATACAAAAACAACAGACTTACGATGATACCAGCATAATAACCTGTTTTTCTCTCATCCCCTTGAGTAATACCAGTGTCTCGGACAAATTGGTTGACGAAAGGGTATATAACAACAGAACCCATAGGCTCCGAGAACTGGATAAGAAGGACAAGGAAGAGTTGAAGTTTCGGCAATGGTGTCCGCACTTCTGAATCCTCGGCAGCGGTTGGCTCAGGCTCACTTTGGGTGATACCGGAAGACTTCGCTGGCCCACAATGCTCTATTTCCTGGTCCATGCGA
>Ga0153922_1000672_pt1 | contig 13334 bp, 10 predicted proteins | sample TSNJ006MetaG_FD_104723 | JGI IMG/M metagenome (GOLD analysis project Ga0153922, IMG submission 104723) | Attine ant fungus gardens microbial communities from New Jersey, USA - TSNJ006 MetaG | ecosystem: Host-associated > Fungi > Mycelium > Unclassified | place: USA: New Jersey, Brendon T. Byrne...
CATAAGCGCTGTTTACTGACATAAAAATACCTCACAATCTATCATTCATAGTTTACTCTTGAAATAGAAATTTATCAAAATGAAAAGTAATTGTTCTACTAGCCAAGATTACAGAAGGTTCAAAAAATCTGTGGTACAATTTAAAAAACAGATACATGAAAGGAACTAGACTAGTGAAACAATTAATTCTTGCTGAAAAACCGAGTGTTGCTCGTGATTTAGCCCAAATTTTAGGGGCAAATCAAAAGAGTAAACACTATTTTGAAGGTCCTAAAGTGATTGTAACCTGGGCTTTAGGCCATTTGATGACTTTAAAAATGCCCGAAGACTTAGACAAAAAATGGCAACAATGGCAATTAGAAACTTTGCCAATGATTCCTAAATACATTGGAACAAAACCACTGCCTAAGACACGCCCGCAATTAAAGGCAATTGGACAATTAGTTAAACGTAAAGATATTAGTGAAGCTGTCATTGCTACAGATGCAGGGCGTGAGGGCGAGTTGGTTGCACGTTGGATTTTAGAATACGTTCGTTTCAATAAACCGGTGAAGCGTTTGTGGATATCTTCCCAAACAACTAAAGCTGTTAAAGAAGGGTTTGCTAATTTGAAACCAGCTAAGCATTATGATAATTTATATCAATCAGCCTTAGCTCGTGCTAAAGCAGATTGGTTAGTAGGTTTAAACGTTACGCGTGCATTAACGGTTAAATATCAGGATAATTTGTCTGCTGGTCGGGTTCAGACACCGACTTTAGCTTTGGTGGGGAAAAAAGAAGCAGCAATCAATAGCTTTATTCCACAGAAGTATTATGTAATTAATTTGGAAGTAAATGGCAAGAAAGCTAAATTAATTCAAAAAGATCCACAAGCTATTAAAACAGTTGAACAAGCTCAAGAAATGGTAGCAGATTTAAAAAAACAAAGTGGAGTTGTAGCTGACATAAAAACAAAGCTTAAAGTTGAAGCGGCACCGTTACCTTATGATTTAACAGAATTGCAACGCGATGCTAATAGTCGCTATGGATACTCTGCCAAAAAAACTTTAAGTCTGGTACAAAGTCTTTATGAAGTCCACAAAGTCGTTTCTTATCCGCGAACTGATAGTAAATATTTGAGCACTGATATAAAAGCTAGTTTAAAAGAACGGTTACAAGCTGTGAGTGAAATGTTTCCTGAAGCAAAGAAGTATGTAAGTGGCCAAGTAAAAGTTGTTCAAGGAAAAGTCTTTAATGACAGCAAGGTTACAGATCACTATGCCTTAATTCCAACGGAACAACGACCTAATTATGCTAAGTTCTCTAGTGATGAACACCGCATCTATGGGCTGATTGTGGCACGTTTCTTAGGCTTGTTTGCACCGGCACACAAGGTAGAACAAAAGCGAATTGTTGTAAAATTTGGGCAGGCACAGTTTAATTTTAAAGAAGATAATGTAGTTGAAGCTGGTTGGAAGCGTGGTGAAAACAAGCAAACAGAATTGGCAAAATGGCAGGTTGGTCAAAAGATTGTGGGTAATTTTAAGATTGACGCAGCTTTAACCACTCCACCTAGTCCTTTGACAGAAGGAACGCTACTAGCTCAAATGGAAAAGTATGGTCTGGGAACACCGGCTACCCGTGCGGAGATTATCGAAAAATTAGTTAAGACGCAATTAATGGAAAGAACCGGTAACCATCTGCGAGTAACGCCTAAGGGTAAACAGTTATTGAAGTTAGTGAACCAAGAGCTAGTTAGTCCTAAATTGACGGCCAAATGGGAAAGTCAGCTGGAAGCAATTGCCAAGGGACAATTTGCAAGTAAACAATTTTTGCGTGAAATTGAGGCAGATACTAAGCGTTTAGTTGCTGAAGTAAAAAATAGCCAAGCTAAATATCAAGATTTTAGTTTGACACAAAAGAAATGTCCAGAATGTGGCAGCTTGTTACGGGAAAGAAACGGCCGTGATGGTAAGATTTTAATTTGTACCAATGAGAATTGTACTTATCGACGCCGGGCAGAAGCTAAAGTATCTAATCATCGTTGTCCACAATGTCACCGTAAAATGTTGATTGTTGCCGGCAAAAATGGTGATTATTTCCGGTGTAAGTATGATGGTACAACTGAAAAAATGACTGGTAAAAAGAAGGGTTCTAAGAAGATGACCAAACGGGAAGAAAAACGTTTGCTTCAAAAGGTTAATCGAGATAATGAGCCACAAGAAAGTGCATTAGCACAAGCTTTAAAGGCTGCTTTAGGTACAGATAAAAATTAGCAAAAAACCTACCTACAAAAAATTGCAGGTAGGTTTTTATTAGTTTAAGCAAAGATCAGTTATTTTTCAATTTCACTTTGGAAAAAGAAAGCCAAAATTTTTGCTTTGAGCGTACCTTCTTTTTCCTGGATGCTCTCTTTTTGTTGAGAAAGTTTTCTTTTGAAGCCGATAAAGTATTTTTGGTATAATCTTGTCTGTTGTAACCAATCATGAAAACGGGGAGAAAACTTGGAGAGACTAAAAAGACAGAGAATGAAAAACGGAATCTGAGGGACGACCGGCAATACGAGACCAATGATTCCGCAGACGAAACTGAGGATGGCAACGACTAACCACAAGAAGCGAACGAAACTTTTTACCATAGGCATCTCCCCTTATTAAAAACGTGCTAATTTTATTAGAGTAATTATAACATATTTCAAGCAATGAATACACTTACAAAAATTCTAAGAATTTTTAAAGTTAGTTAAGGTAGGTGAAAGAAGTGGAACGCAAATACCAGCAAGCCCGGCAACTTTTAAAAGCTGGGGAAGTTAAGGATGCTCAAAATATTTTTAGGGAAATTTTTGCAAAAGATGAAAATTATAAGTCAATTTGCTATTTTTTAGGGAAGTGTGCCTATTTATTAGATCGCAAAGCAGAAGCTAAGCACTATCTAAGGCTTCATCTAGATGGACGGGCCAAGCATAATATTGGGCCGGCTTTCAAATATTTATTTTTGTTAGCTTTAAAGGCTAGAAATTATCAACACGCACAGCAATACTTGAAAAAAGCGCGACAAGCTGGGCTAAAAAAGGCTAGTGTAACCAAAATGGAAAAGATGTTGACCCAAGCACAAACTGGCCCACAGACACTGGCTTTTACTTATATTAAATTAAGTAAGCAAGGCGATCCAATTGCCAAAACTAGCGAGCCGGGCTTTAAAGATTATAAATTTTTTATTCATGGTATGCCTGCTAAAATGTTAGGGCGTTTTCGCAAGCTTAAAAGAATGCAATTAACAGTAACTTATCCACGTTCAACCCAAATTCCTGGTTATATGGAATGTAAATTAACAGACAGGCGGACTTTGTATCAAGAGTTTTTACCTGAGCTACCAAGCCTATATTATCGGTCAGCACTAAATGATTATTTAGAAGCGGATCAATATTTTAAGTTCAAATGGAAAAAATCCAAGGTGTTTTCACTGCTATTAGTTCCCGGATTTTCCCGGGAAATAATTGCTACATTATTAGAACAGAATGATTTACTTGGACAACAAGAGACAGAGCACTTACAAAGTTCTGAAGGGCTGGTGACTTTAAAAACAGAAGGCGAGATTTTTCCGGTTGCATTCGCCGATAATTTAAGCGACCTAAAATTAATGCAAGAATTTGGTTTTATTTGTAAAAAAGAATGTGGAGGCACTATCCACTTAGCAGCTAAGTGTCAATTTGAACGTCAAATAATAAGGGCGCTAAAGGCTAATAGTAATAGTAATCTTCCCTATAAACAAGAACTGGTGAATTTTCAGCCAAGTCTTGAGCAGGCTAATTTTATTAACTGGTTAAAAAATAATCCGCACCAAGTAGTTTCACTACTAGGGGTAGGTGGAAGTGGTAAGACCTATACATTGAGTCGCCTTCTAAATGGACATGAAGTGTTGGCGTTGGCACCGACTCATAAGGCCAGGTTAAATTTATTAAGTCACGGTTTTATGAATAATGATACAATTCAACATTTTTTGTTTAGTTTAGAAGCTGACCCTGATTTAACTTTGAATGGGACGAAGGTAGTCTTAATTGATGAAATTTCAATGGTTACAACTGAGATGTTAGCACAGTTATTGACAAAATTAGGACCGGGTTATCGATATTTACTAGTTGGAGATGACAAACAATTACCGCCGGTTAGTCAAGATTTAGATGCACTTAGCGTTTGTGGTGATTTAATGGCACTATTAAAAAAATATGGGACTTATTATGAATTTAAAGAAAATCTCCGGTGCTCCCAACCAAAAACAGCGCAATTAATTGCCGCAATTCGGTCTAAAAATACTAATGTAGTTGTAAAAGAAATACAAAAATTTCAAAGTCAAGAACGTGAGATGCTTAACTATAAATATTTCCACCCCCAAGTTGATGAGTGCTTACTTTTAGCACATCGTAATTTAACTGTTGGTAAAATTAATCAAAAGTACTATGAGGTCTTAACTAAGGATGGCCGTGAACATACACCATTTTTCTTTAAAAATGACTATGGACATGGCGGCTTTTTCAAAGGAGCGCAGGTTGTTTTTTATCAAAATGATGATGAAAAACAGCGTTATGGTTATACTAATAGCGAGTTTGGTGTAGTTACAGACTTAGTTGTGAAAGCCAAGGATACAATAGTCAAAGTAAAAACGGCCAGTGGCGAATATGAGTTACCCTTATATATCGCCAACCGGGACTTGTTTTTGGCTTATGCATTAACCGTGCATAAAGCGCAAGGCAGTGGTGCTAAGCGCGTATATGTATTAGAAGCAACTAGTGATAGTTTACTGTATACCGCTGTTTCACGCTCACAAGGAGAGTTAGCATTTGTGGGCTTAACTTCAGAAAAAATAGTGACAGCCTTAAATACCGAGGTGAAACGCAAATTTAATCTTTATTAGAACGGTTACATTTCTAAAAAAATAAATTTATTTACAAAAAATAAGCATTTTGCTTACTGTTTAGATTAAAAAAGTGTTAGAATAGCTTTGTCGATTATTTATGAAAGGTGGCCGACAACAGTGCTTGATAACATGATTTTAAAACAGTTATTAAAACGTTCGTTTAATATTCCCGTGGAAGTAACCTATCCTAACGGAAAAGTTGAACAATACGGTGGAACAAACCCAGAAGTAAAGATAAAAATTAATGATGAGATTGCCATTAAGGATTTAACTGCTAATGCTTCTATTGCACTTGGCGAGGCTTATATGGACGGCAAAATAGAAATTGAAGGTTCGATGCAAAAATTGATTGTATCAGCCTACGAAAATGCTGGTAGCTTTTTAAATAATAAACAATTTAAGAAATTTTTGCCTAAACAATCACATACAAAAGCGCATAGCAAAGAAGATGTTCAAAGTCATTATGATTTAGGAAATGATTTTTATTCTTTGTGGTTAGATAAGACAATGACCTATTCGTGTGCTTATTTTAAATCTGAAGATGATAGTTTAGAGCAAGCGCAAGAAAATAAAGTTAACCATATTTTAAAGAAGCTAAATCCACAACCTAACAAGACTTTATTAGATATAGGTTGTGGTTGGGGGACCTTAATGTTAACGGCTGCCCAAAAGTATGATTTAAAAGTAGTAGGGATAACTTTAAGTGAAGAACAAGCTAATTTTGTTGAAAAAAGAATTAAAGAATTAGGACTAGAAGACCGAGCGCAAGTTATTTTAGAAGATTATCGAGAAATAAAACACGAACCCTTTGACTATATAACAAGTGTAGGGATGTTTGAACATGTTGGCCAAGAAAATCTTGGTGAATATTTTGCAACAATTGCTAAGTATTTAGCAAATGATGGGGTAGCTTTAATCCACGGAATTACCCGCCAACAAGGTGGGGCTTATAATGGCTGGATTGACAAGTATATCTTCCCTGGTGGCTACATTCCAGGGTTATTAGAAAATCTAGGTCACATTATTGATTCAGGTATGCAAGTGGCAGATATTGAAACCCTTAGACGCCACTATCAACGCACGTTAGAAATATGGGATAAGAACTTCAAACAAGTTTTACCTGAAGTCAGAAAAATGCATGACGAAAGGTTTATCCGGATGTGGGACTTGTATCTTCAAGCTTGTGCGGCTTCATTTGAATCGGGAAATATTGACTGTGTTCAATACTTAATTTCTAAGGGACCAAGCGGTAAGAATTTACCACAAACAAGAGAATATATGTACCGTTAATAAAGACACTAACTGTTTAAGATTAGTTGCTGAGCAGTTAGTGTCTTTATTGTTTTTTTCTTAAGATATAAATAGCCATTAAATGACTATTGCTTGATGATTGGGAAATGACCTATAATTAGAAAGTTGATAAAGTTTATTTGAAAGAAAGGAACTTACATAGACTTATGATAGAGTTACTAAAGGCCTTCCTTTTTGGGATTGTTGAAGGAATCACAGAATGGTTACCAATCTCAAGTACAGGCCATATGATTTTACTTGATGAATTTGTCAAGTTGGATGTTAGCAAAGATTTTTACAGTATGTTTGAAGTGGTAATTCAATTAGGGGCGATCATGGCCGTGGTGGTAATTTATTGGCATAGAATCTGGCCATTTAGATTAGCACAAACAAAGGGGATTGGAGCACCGCAAGGGTTATGGCGTTTTATTGATAAAGACACCTTTATCATGTGGATTAAAATATTTATTGCCTGCTTACCAGCTGGTATTATTGGTGTTAAATTTAATGACACATTTGAAAAGTTATTCTACAATCCAGTGTGTGTTGCACTAGCTTTGATTATCTTTGGGGTAGCATTTATTTGGATTGAAACAATCCATAAAGGTGCACGTCCTAAAATCAATTCAATTGCAGAGTTATCTTATTATACAGTTTTGATGATTGGCTTTTTCCAATTGATTGCAGCAGTATTTCCCGGGACATCACGTTCAGGAGCAACTATTTTAGGTGCGTTACTCTTAGGTGTTTCACGGACAGTGGCGGCTGAATTTACTTTCTTCTTAGCAATTCCAGTAATGTTTGGGGCCGCTGTTTTCAAATTGGCCAAATTTGGTTTGGCCTTCACTTCCATGGAAATGGGAATCATGGTTGTTGGACTAATTACCGCATTTGTTTCTTCAATTATCGTTATCAAGTTTTTAATGCAATATATTAAAAAGCATGATTTCAAAGTTTTTGGTTGGTACCGAATTATTTTAGGGATTTTAGTGTTAGCCTACTTTTTAATCGTTAAATAACAAAAAGTGCCTCTTTGGCAAAAGATAAATTTAAAAAAAGTTCTGTGAAAATAGCCTAAACTATTCTCTCAGAACTTTTTTGTGTCTAGGGTTAATGTATTTTAGTGATTAGAAATAGTTTAACATAATAGGAATTTCCAATTGCTTAGCAGTACAGTATGACTCTTTTTATGTGCGAACCTAGTTTGTAGCAAATAAGATTATTGTATAGTAAAAAATCTGGATACCTAAACATTGGTTTAAGTATCCAGACTTTTTTATTTTATTTTGATACGGAGCCTAAAAGAAAGTATTAGGCTAACTAGTAGTAAGGCTAGGCCAATTAGGCTGAGCCTTTTACCTAGAGCTAGACCAGGAATTTGGTAAGTGAATTTAATTTGGTGGTGACCCGCTGGTAATTTAAGCCCTAGAAATGCTTCGTTAGTTCTAATGATTTTAGCAGGCTGACCATCAACTGTTGCTGACCAACCCTTAGAATAAGGAATACTTGAGGTTAAAATTCCGGTTTGATTAGTGGTAATTTGTCCTTTAAAGCCATTATTCATGTAGGTTAAGTTTTTAAGCCCATGTTGTTGAATCTTAGCAACCTCACTATAGTAATTGTTATTTAGTGGTAATGCCACTACTTTTAATTTAAAACTATAGTGACCTAGTTTGGTTGGCGTAAGTGTCAAACTATTTGGTAATTTATTAAAATAACCAACGTTAACAGTACCGTTTTTAACAACCTTATAAAATGAAGTTGCAGCTTGGGTTGGTTGGCTTAGTTTCTCAGTTCCTAAAGGAGAAGTGATGTTAAGCGCAAAACTTTCATCAGGTGATCCCTTAAGAATGTGATAGCGGAAGTATTTGTAACTTGTTAGTGCCGAATTAGTGCCAATTAAACCGCGTGTTAAATCATTGGTGTTATTTTTCTTTTCTAAACTAACTTGTTCTTTCAGACTGAAAGGTTTGTAAGAAATATCAGTAATTTCCAGGTGAAGTTCACTGTTGGCATATAATTCATCCAATTGTTTTTGTATCTTCTTATCCGCATTTTTAGTAGCTAATACGATTTGATAGCTTTCGGATGCATCTTGTTTAGTTAAGTCTTGGCTAGAAACAAGGTTACCCTTACTTGAGATTAGCTGATAGGGAACCTCTAAAACATTTGCCTTAACAGTGCTAGTTGATAGGTGTTTCAAGTTTGTTAGCTGTGAAGAAGAAACAACAACTCCACTTGCTAGAGCACGCTCTTTTTGGCTCGGACTAAATGCTTGATATTGTTGATATGAAAAGACATTATTTTGCCAATAGACAAGCGGAAAGTTATTATTGGTAGCATAACGTTTAGCTTGGGTGTCTTTTTGACTGTCGTGATTTGTATCGGTGATTTTACGGGTCATTTTATCTAAATAGTAACCAGCAGGAATCTTATTAGCATTAGGTTGGTTAATTTGGCCAAAGATATAACGAACACCAAAAAAGTTGTTTAAAATAGTGCGATCAGAGACCTGTCCGATTGGTCTGGTGGCTTCATATTGTGTATTTTCTAAGTCGTTCATAAATATTCCTAAATAGTTATTTTGTAAGGAATAATAAGAATTGAGGAGGGCCAATTTGCCATTTAATGCATTGTAGAGGTCATAATTACTACCAAAGAAATAATTATTGCTAATGGTTGACACACGATATGTTAGAGGCTGAGTTAAATCTTTATCTAATCCAAAGTAACTATTGGCTTGAACTTTTTGGTAAGAGCCCTTAGGTAGCAATTCATTTGAATAGTTGCCAGCGTAAGGAGCAGCAAAATAAAGAGCATTAACCAAGACGTTTGCCAAAATTAGACAAGTCAAAATTAAATGTGAATAGTGATGAGGTTTAAAGTAAAACCAAATTATGCCCCCTAGACTAGCATATAAAAAGAGCAAGGGGAATAATAACTTGGTATCACTATCAAAGAAGTAATACCCTCCCAAGTATAAGCTATAAATCAAGGTAGCGTAGATAAAACGTTTAAGTAATTTATAGTCAAGCTGAGGTAATGCTTCTAATAATAGGCAAACAGAAAGTGCCATAGGTAAACAAAGCATTAATGACCAACGATTAGAAGGAGACATTCCGCCATTAAATAGTGCTCCGATTGCAGGAATTAAAAACATTATGCCGCCCAAAATAAAACTTGTCGCTAAAACAGGATATGTTTTGAATTTGCTAAAGACGTACACTAAAGCATAAAAACTAATGCTAGCAAAACCTAAAGCAGACCAAAAATAAAAATCACGGTTAGCACCATTGATTAATTGGCCTGGTAAAGTTAGGTAATAGTATAAGGGATAGACTGTTAATCCGTTAGCAAAAGCACTTCCAGCTCGCGTTGAGCTAGTAACTGCAAAAAATTCTGGTAGTAATAAACCTGCAGCTAAAAAGAGGCTGACAAGACTAGCCCAAGCAAGTTTAGAAAATGTTTGGAAGTAATTAAGTTTAGTGCGATAAGTAAATATTACTCTTAACAAAAGGTAGATGATAGCGCCAATCCCTAACATAAAAGCAAAGTAGAAATTATTGACTAACATCCAAGTAAACACCAACAATAGCGGCCAAGCACTTTTTTGCACTAAAACTCGCTCTAATGCCCAAATTACCAAAGGAAAAATAATAAAAGGCATGATAAAAAATGGATGAGCGATGTTAGCGTAAAACAAAAAAGCGTTAAACAAATAAACGCCAGCCCCAGCGATAATGGTTTTAGTTTTAAAATTAAAGTGGCTGGCAAAAAAACAAAAGGCTAAGCCGGCGCAATACATTCGGATAATAATTAGCCACTGGTACACTAAAACTACTTTGCTGGCTGGAAATAATAAGGTGATATAATCAAAAATATCACCAATAACGTAATAAGAATAAACTGAAAATGTATCTGCGCCTAAGCCCATTTTAGGAGACCAAGTAGGGAATCCAGCAGTTGGATGGCGAAGAAAATCTAATAAGGTTTGACGATAACTTTCCAGAATAGGTAAGTGCTGGTTAGCTGCGTCAATATACCAAACTAACTGATGCCCAGTGATTGCGTATAAACCATAAATAAATAGGGCCAAAATCCCAAAAGTAAGGCTATAGGCTAGGTAAAGTTTGGTACTCCTTTTTTTAAATGAAAATTGCACAAAAAAACCTCCCTCAAAGATTTGCACAAAGTTCATTTTACCCTAAAAATAACTTTAATGCGCACTTGGGGAAGTTATTTAATAATTATTAACGTTTCTTAAAAATCAAGAATTTACTAAAGAAGTAGTTCAGCAATACAATCACTACTTGGTCAACTAATTTAGTTACTAGTCCATTAGCATGGAGAAGTGAAATCCCAATAAACATAATCCCTGCGTCAAATCCTAAGGAGATGATGCGGTAAAAGAAAAACCACCACATCTCAATTAAGAAGTTTTTGAAAGTAGTGAATTTAGATTCAAAAACCCATAGCTTATTGGTAATGAACGCAAATAAAACAGATAGTAACCAGGCCAAAAAGTTGGCTAATTGGTAATACATATGCAGATTAGCAGAACAAACCTGGAAAACAACAATGTTAATTAGGGTAGTTAATCCTCCAAAAAAGAGGTAGGAAATGATGGCTTTGTACTTGATGAATAACTCTTTTAACACACTATTCACCTAAAGCCTTAACTAACTGGTCAGCAAATTCTTCTAGTCGGCTGATATCTTCATCTTCATCAGGAGCTAGGTTAATTTTAACATTTTCTGCTCCTTTTTTAGCACCTGCTTTAGCCAATGCTTCACCAAACAAATCAACGGCTGTGCAGAAGTATTCACCATAAAAAGTATCGCCTGAGCCAGCTACACCGTAAACCTTACCGCTAAGATCGACATCGGCTAGTTCATCATAAAAGTCAATGCCTTCGTCTGGAAGTGAACCCTCGTCATAAGTATAAGGGCAAATTACGCAGAGGTCGACATCTTCTAACTCAGCCGGATCAGCTTGAGAAATTTCTTCGACTTCAACATCTAAACCTTTATTTTCTAATTCTTCTGCGATAATATCTGCAATATCTTCATTATTACCAGTAATTGTTGCAAAAATAACTTTGGCGCTTGCCATAAAATAACCTTCTTTCAAAAAGTTTACACGCCTAATTATATCAGATTTCAAGGCTTGAAAACATATTTACAGCAAGAATTACTTTCCGTGCTATAATGGGAAAGTAAGAAATTTTTTGGAGGAAAATAAGATGATTACAATTAAATCTCCTCGTGAAATCGAGGATATGGCTAAGTCAGGTGCAATTTTAGCTGGCATGCATATAGGCTTAAGAGATATTATCAAACCTGGAATTTCTAGTTGGAAAATTGAAGAATTTTGTAAAAACTATATTGAAAGTCATGGGGCTATTCCAGAACAAATTGGTTTTGAAGGTTATAAATACGCTACTTGTGTTAGTGTTAATGATGAAATTTGCCATGGCTTCCCTAGAAAAGACTTAATCTTAAAAGACGGTGATTTGGTTAAAGTAGATACTGTTGTCAACTATAAAGGGGCAATGAGTGATTCTTGTTGGTCTTATGTAGTTGGAAAATCAACTCCTGAAATTGATAAATTGATGGAAGTTACTAAAAAGGCACTCTACTTAGGAATTGAACAAGCTCGGGTTGGTAATCGAATTGGCGATATTGGAGCAGCAATTCAGCACTATACTGAAGATGAGATGGGTTACGGTGATGTACGTGAATTTATTGGCCATGGGATTGGACCAACTATGCATGAAAGTCCAAATGTTCCACACTATGGTGAAGCAGGCCATGGTCTACGTTTGCGCGAAGGGATGACGATTACAATTGAACCGATGATTAACATGGGGACTTGGGAAGCAGAGATGGATGATCCTAATGGTTGGACAGCCCGGACTGCAGATGGTAGTTTGTCTTGTCAATTTGAACATACGATTGCAATTACTAAGGATGGTCCTAAGATTTTAACGTCACAAGATCCAGAAATGGACGCACCATACCTTTTAAAATAAGGCTTACTTCTAATAAGTGAAAATCGGTAAATCCTTAAATGACTTGTAAATTTACTTAGGACTGCTATAATTAGTCCTAGATGCTAATTGCTAACGCTATCATAGCTTAGTATAAGTGAGGAGTTTTTTTAAATGAAAGTAAGAAAAGCAGTTATTCCAGCAGCAGGGTTAGGTACACGTTTTTTACCAGCTACTAAGGCCTTAGCTAAAGAAATGTTTCCTATTATCGACAAGCCAACAATTCAATACATCATTGAAGAGGCAAAAAAATCAGGAATTGAAGATATTTTAGTGGTTACTGGTAAGGGTAAGCGTCCGATTGAAGATCACTTTGATTCAGTGCCTGAATTGGAACAAAACTTAAAAGAAAAGGGGAAAAAGGATCTCTTACGTTTAGTTGAACAAACAACTGATATTAACCTTTATTTTATTCGCCAATCTCATCCACGTGGTTTGGGAGATGCAGTTTTAATGGCTAAGGACTTTGTTGGTGACGAACCATTTGTGGTTATGCTTGGTGATGATATCATGGAAGATAAAGAACCGTTAACTAAGCAATTAATGGATCGTTATGAACAAACACACGCTTCAACATTAGCTGTTATGAAGGTACCACATGAAGAAGTTAATAAATACGGAGTTATTGATCCTGCCGCCCAAACGATGCCTGGTCTTTACGATGTAAAACGTTTTGTGGAAAAACCAGCCGTAGATAAGGCTCCTTCTGATCTTGCGATTATTGGTCGTTATCTGTTAACGCCTGAAATTTTTGAAATGTTAGAAACTCAAAAACCAGGTGCTGGTAACGAAATTCAATTAACAGATGCAATTGACCGCTTAAATAAGATTCAACGAGTATTTGCTCATGAATTCAAGGGTGACCGCTATGATGTCGGCTATAAGTTTGGCTATCTTAAGACATCAATTGAATTTGGACTTAAGCACCCTGAAGTTAAAGGTGAATTAGCTAGCTATATTAAGGATTTAGCTAAGAAACTTAAGTAATAAAAAGGTCCTCAGTATGAAGAATTTCTTCATAACTGAGGACCTTTTTTTACTTCTCATGATAAGTTTCTGGTAAGGAAATGATTGCTAATAAGTAAATTAGTGAAGCAGCGAC
>Ga0153922_1000676_pt1 | contig 13271 bp, 11 predicted proteins | sample TSNJ006MetaG_FD_104723 | JGI IMG/M metagenome (GOLD analysis project Ga0153922, IMG submission 104723) | Attine ant fungus gardens microbial communities from New Jersey, USA - TSNJ006 MetaG | ecosystem: Host-associated > Fungi > Mycelium > Unclassified | place: USA: New Jersey, Brendon T. Byrne...
AGCTTTAGTCCACGTCGAGACAGAGCCCAGGATAGAGGCCATAGAGATGAGGAACGGGCCAGACACTCAAGGTCGCGGTCGCGGTCGCGGTCGAGATTTCGAGAAAAACAGAAGCTTATCAGGGCACCTCGGTCTCTCTCTCGCCGTAGACCTGACTCTCTCTCTCGCTCCCGTTCCCCAGATCAAAGAGATCAAAGAGAAAAACAGAAGAGGAGACGCTCATTGTCTTCGAGCAGCAGTGATACCGATGATGGAAGAAAACGACGGAAGCGAGACAAGAAGAACAAGCGGAAAGAAAGTAGAGAGCGGCGGAAAGAGAAAAAGAGGGAAAAGAAGGAAAAGAGGGATAAGGTTTATCTTTCCACTACGCTCGTATGATAAATCACTAAAATCACAATGTCCAGAAGAAGATTGGTAGTAGCTCATCTCACTGGGGAAAGCACGGGGTCTTATCTGAGGTAGAGTGAGTTCATGTTTTTGTCTGGTGCCGTGTCCAAGCTAACTATCATAAGTATCTTTAACAAGAGAACGGAATTCCATGCCTGGCTAGTAGAAGAGCGTAAGATCAATCCTGAGACACTCTCAAAAAGTCAGGAAAAAAAAGAGTTTGTGCATTTTGTAGAGGATTTTAACACCGGTATGTACGTTTTCAGGAGTCAGTCGCACGAGTTTAAACCAATTCTCTCAGCAACACTTCCTCACGAAAAATTCTACGACATGGCCCAATACGAGAGGCGTATGGATGCCCTTCGTAAAGGTGAATATCTACCGCCTGCAGAGGATACTTACGACCCCGCGGCGGACATGCTTGCACTTAGTGGAGCCCACAAGAAAAAAGTACATGAAAGAGAATCTTACATGTCCCGAGAACAGCTGGAGGAGCTCAGGAAGGTCCAGAACGAAAGAGTACAGGTAAGAATCTGATCACTGCCCAAATTGACTTCTTTTCAAAATGGTTATCAGGTTGGCAAGATGAAGTTACTGGGTATGGATGTGAAACAGAATATGGGTATTCGTATGGATGGGACAGTTTTTGATGACTTCTGATTGTGTACAATATTGTGTGATATCAAATAATTATATATTGTTCAAACATTCTTATTGTTACATTAGGCACCAGGTGTAGGGCATACTCAACAAGTGTAGGGGTTTTTAGCTGTTAAATGTTGCCTTGAGTGCAAAAATTCATTTCTGGTGTAACACTGCACTCCGAACAACATTTCCTATTCCAAAGATCACATTGCAGATAAGGAAAAGACCAACAAATTTTACTCCAGGTCTGTGTAGAGAGTGTGTCATTAATTTTCTGATTTTAGTGAAGAATCTCGCTCTCAATCTATTATAGTGATCAACACTTGGGATAGTGGCTCAGATTCGATGCTTTTTATCAGCATTATTTACTAATTCAGGTTACTTCAGATGTTATGAAAGGTGGCAATCATGGCATACTGAGCAACAAATTTGGGGTTTGAATGAGGCACAAGACGTAGGATCTGTTCTATGCAATGGCAGATCATTGGCGTAGTGTTACCAGGGTACATTAAGCACTCAGTAGATAACAATGTATGTTCATAATACTTTAGGTAGGAAGTACCAGCTGCAGAGGTGTACTTTGGAAATAGGTCCGTGCGCGTGCAGGATATGTGGGAACACTGATGTGATAATATTGGTAGAATCATCTAGTTTGGTTTGAGCCTTGTCGTTGCGGTTTATTTGCTCTCACCGTCGTGCTCTCTGTCAGCGCGTTATCAAATTTGCGTTGAATATTGTAGCGAGTGCCGCACTCAGGCGTCATTCGAATTTCTCTCCCTTTTTTTTCTTTTTCGTGCGTGTTTTTTTCTGCCCAATCCATACATTCGTTTCTCGACTCTCAACGACGCTCCTTACAATTCTGACTGCCTTCGTTCTTATTTCTCCCTTGCCTTCATCTTCCTTCGCTTCTCCTTTTCGCGCGTAATGGACGACCCTCAGACAGCTTTTGCAGTCCAGTATCCTTACACTTTTGATATCGACATGATGAAGGTCTGTTCCATTTTTTTTTTTTTAACCTCATAGACACGGTACTCACTTGATACCAGAGGTCCATTGAAACCGTTGGTGGTCCCGATGCGAAAAAAGCCCGTTGGTCTCCCACATTCGCTGGTCAAACCAATACGTCCAACAGCAACAACCGTGACGCTTTCGCTAACTACGGCTACGGCCCCCAGGCCAGCATTACACAATCGGCTCCATTCAATAATTCTCCAACGTCTGCGGTCTTCGGCAACAACCCCTTGTACACTTCGACTTCCTTATCCATTAATACTCAGGCGAATGGTTCTGGCATCCCACCCCAGCTCAGCCCAAATAACATAGCTACCTTTGGCCAACAGCAGCAGCAGCACGGGCAGCAGCAACAGTCAAATCAACAACAACAGAGCAGTCCAAATGGAAGTGGGTATTCTAGCTTTCCAACTGGTTATGCTGCTATGCATGGGATGGGTCTTCCTGGCATGAACATGTTGGGAAACTTTTCCTACAACGGCCAAATGGTCAACTTTGCTCAGGTACTCCTCCATGGCCACCAGTCAGGAGATGGTATTGACCTTTTTCTTATCGTTCTAGAATTTCAATAGCCAGCAGCGCTTGCCATCGCTGAACCCGGTCCAGACAGTAAATTCTCTGTACTCCTCTATCCCGGTGTCAGCTACCCTGTCAGCGTCAAATAGTGCTGTGGGACGGACTGTCTATGTTGGCAATCTGCCCGCGACTGCTTCTGTCGATGAGCTCCTGAACCTTGTTCACTTTGGTCCTCTCGAAAACATTCGTGTTCTCCCGGAGAAGTCCTGTGTCTTTCTCTCTTTCCTTGAAGGCACTACAGCTGCTGCTTTCCACGCAGATGCAACCATCAAGAAACTACAACTTCATGGACAGGAACTCAAGATTGGTTGGGGCAAGCCCTCACCTGTACCTCCTCAAGTTGCTCTATCTATCAGCCAGCATAATGCCTCCAGGAATGTATATATTGGCAATCTCGATGAGAACATGACCGAAGAACAACTCAGGGATGATCTCAGTCGATTCGGCCTTATCGATCAGGTTAAAATTGTGAGGGACAAGAACATTGGTTTCGTTCATTTCCTGAGCATTTCAGTCGCCACCAAGGTTCGTTTTGGTAATATCCATGATTAATGGTTCATTCAGGCTACGTGTATGTCAGGTCGTGAATACATTACCGCAAGAGCTTGACTGGGCTGGCAAGCGCGTCAACTACGGTAAAGATCGTTGTGCCTACGTACCCAAGTCTCAACAGGTCGCTGCCCAGCAAGCACAAGCTGCTGCCGCACAATCACTGGTTGCCCAATCCTTTTCTTCTGCTGGCTTCTCTCCCTTCCTCTATGCTGCATCGCCGTTCTCTCCCATGGATATGTCAGGAGGTTTTGCAGCTAGCCAGGGCATGAATCGGACAGTTTACTTGGGAAATATCCACCCTGAGACGACGACTGAGGATTTATGTAATGCTATTCGGGGAGGTGTGTTACAAAGCATCCGATATATGCCAGATAAGCATATTGCTGTACGCCGCGTCTTGTCTAACCACTCACTTAATCGGGTCTGATATTTCTTGTTCATCTAGTTTGTGACATTCGTCGATCCCGCTGCTGCGCTCACGTTCAATCAAGTTGCGTCGTACCAAGGACTCAGCCTGAACAATCGACGCCTTAAAATTGGTTGGGGTAAAAATGCGGGTCCTTTGAACCCTCAACTTGCCTTGGCTGTGCACTCGGGGGCAACAAGGAACGTTTATATTGGAAACATTGAGGATTTCGAGACATTCACTGAAGAGAGGCTGAAGAGGGACTTCGGTGAGTATGGTGATATTGAGCTCGTTAACTTCCTGAAGGAGAAGTGAGTCTACCGGTAGTTTATTCCATCACGAGCTAACCTTTTCTGATAGAAATTGTGCATTTGTCAACTTCACCAATATTGCTAATGCTATCAAAGCAATTGATGGCACCAAGAATAAACCCGAATACGCCAACCTTCGTATTGCTCATGGGAAAGACCGTTGTGCCAATCCACCTCGGTCGGGTCCTCAGGGTATGGGCAGACGTATTGCGAGTGGTAGTGGTGGTTCCACATCAGCAGAGCTCATCAATGTTGTTGGTGAGAGCGAAGATGGTGAAGTGCCCACTCCAATTTTGAATGGAGATCATGATGTTATCATCGATGGTCAAGAGATGCGTATTGATGGAGATCAGGAAGTTTCCATCACTGCGTAATTTACTTGCTCTCATGGCAACCGGACACTGCTGATCGATGGTGTTTACTGATTCGACATATACTCCGGATACCCTCGTTCGTGCATCCACCGTCGCTTGATTACTCTCCTTGTTTTGTTTTATCTCCTTCCTGTTCTATGCTTACAGATATCCTCTATCTGTTCTCGCTTCCTCCTTCCTCCCCTTTGACATTACATGCGTTATCATCCACGCAAAAGTTGGAAGACATACAGACACAAACCTGCACTCTCCCTGGGTTCAAGTGGATGGAAGAAATTTAGGCTTCGGGATACTTTCTACCCTACCGTGTATATTGCTTTACCCATACCGCGCATTGGGTTTTGCTTTGCTCGTTATATTAAGAGGTTGGGTCTAATAATGTTGAGCTACTGATTGTAGCTTCTTATATTCCGTTTGTCTGCTCCCTATGATACTCTTGTTACATTTTTGTCTTCAGTACAACTAGTTTGCAGTCGCGATATGATTTCTGAATTTCATTTCTCTTCTTTTTCTGCTTATTATTTTGTTCATTGGTTTCTCCTATTCAATTTCTGATTCTTATTCTGCTCTTTTTTTGGTGGAGACTTCTGCAAACGCTTGCTGTCCGCTCTCTCGACCACACGCTCGTTGGTTCATTGGCTTTGGCTTTGTTGCCTTTCCATTTCCAGGCATGTTATGCATCTAGCCCACCTGTGTCTGCTGATCCTCTCTTTCCCTCACATATAATTTAAATGTTTAATATCTGTAACGAATGTCTGTTACAAGAAACCTCCTGCTTGACTTGAATTTCTGAATTGATACCCACATTCCTATAGTTACTGTTATACTTAGTAGTTCATTTAAATTATAATGTTCTTCAGGGCAGTGCTGAACACAAGGTGCAGGACCACATAAATATGAGAACTTTGCAAATCTCGTTCACTGTGACAAGATTGTGACATTGAGAAGTGACACCGCTCTCCGAACGCGACTGACAGTCAAATCCTAACGATGTGGTAGGATATCCGTTTTTCTTCTACAAGTATAACTCATTTCATAGTGGCCAGCAAGCATATCATAAATGCACAGGTTTCCATTCGTGCTCCCTGCTGCAAACAGTGGTACGACTGTGCCGAATGTCACGGAGAAGCTCAAACGCACCCACTGGCCAAGACTATGGAAATGTCATTCATTTGCAAGAAATGTAGCAAGGCCTTCAGAAAAGACATGCTGCTCTATGAGGAGAGTGATGAATACTGTCCACACTGCGACAATCATTACGTGCGTTTTTTTGGTTGTTTATTGCTTTTGGAGATTATAAGCGTGAAGCGTTATTGACAGGTAATAGAAGCCAAGATCCCCCGGCCTGTCTTAGGGGTGGAAGGAGAAGACACGAGAGTAGATAACAGGTACGACTGGGATAGTACATATGAGACCACAAAAAATTGAATAGCTGCTTGCAGGATGCTTAAAGATGACCGTGCCCGACAGACGGAGAACAGATCCTGGTAATCATACACATGTAAGATCTATTACCAGGTACACAATCGATAAGTAATTACTAATCATTTTCCATTCAAGTCTGCCACAAAGAATTTGTACTTAACGAGACCCAATCTTCTGTAAGGGTATAGTGAGTAATAGGCCCTATCAACCTTCTTCCAGTGACAGTGAGTCTATAGGCCCTGTACATGAAATTATATTCGATTATAAATGGCTGAATTATTGAACACTTGTGTTATATACAATCTAGGAGTCATCAGTATGTTGGATTGTGACCAGAAGATTTCTAGACCGTATTTGTGACCCCTGATTTATTAGAAGTCCTGTGTATGATTAGATGTTGTCCTCCACCAACGATAAATAGAAAGCATCAGTGTAATTACGTTCTGAAGGTATATCTTGGGGCGATGCCTCTATCTGGTTCAATAACAGAATAGAGATCTTGAACGATATTAGTCGAAGTAATTTCGGCAGAATAAAGCACTTACCAATGGGCGACTTGAATCCACGTATTAATGGATTGACACTCGGACCTCGGGTTACTAAGGAGTCGCTGTCCGCGACTGCATCAACTCCACCAAGCTCGACATCCATTCCCCGCCTCCTATTAGGCCTGATAGGCGGAAGCGAAATTACAGCATCTGTCTCTTCCTCCCTCCGCGTTTCGTAAAGAGTTTTGAGGTCAAAGTAAGAATTGCCATCCATGAAGGGATTTTGAATATTATCGCGTCGGGCATCCAATGGTAAGGAACCAGAATGGTAATTACCCTGACCAACACCTGTGAAAGAGTGTTCATTGTGTCCTGGTTGAGAATGAGTCTGGCTGGTAGTGCGAGCTTCAGCCAGATGAATATTGTCGCGGTGCTGCCCATCAACAGAGCTCAGCATATGTCCAGAGGGTGAGTGGCTAGTACGGCAATGTTTTCCCTTATGATGACTATCCTTAGCTGCGATTTCCCCCTCAATTGAACGAGGAAAGAATATCTAGTTGTATTCATCAGCGAAGTGGGGCACTGAAGATCAGTAAACTCACGACAAGCGTGATTCCTGACGACACAGAAACACCAACAGCAGAAAGAACAGCCAGGATGTCTATACTGATGATAAGCGCACATTAAAGATGGAATATTGAAACGCACCTGTCCAGAGCATACTTTCATTGATATGATGATCGTGGGGCCGGGATCCATCGATTCCAAGGACGAGGAGGGGTACACAAAAGATGAAACGGAACAAAACACGGATTCTCTATATCACTTCCTTTTTAATCCAGAAAAAAAACCTCAGACACCAACTCACGTTCAACTCATCAAATTTGGTGAGTCGTACAAGTATCCCCGCTTCCACCCCTTCGGATTTCTGGAAAGTAGAAGTATATTGATTGATGAACGAGACTACCGAATGTTTCCTCACCAAGTTCCTCAAAAATGAGGGGAACATCCACCTGACAACAGAGAATGAAGTTCTCGTTTCGTCAACTCGGATAAGAATACTTACAAGATGGGCAAAAACCATAAAGTCACCGACAAACTGCCAAGGCTTCCTGCCAGGAATGTATATGCTTCACTCTGTCCGCCATGTGCTGAGCTATATATTGCTGAAGGAACAATTGCGTACCTTCAGATTATCCGATCGCGATAAAATGGTAACCAAAGGCATGTAAATCACGGCAACGGTAGAGCCCACAACCCAGGTCTTGAAATATGGAGTTTTGAACCAGTTCTGATTACTTGACGTTGAATTTACGAGGTATAGCCAGAAGCAGAGCTCTGGTCGTTCCACAGAGCATCAGATGTATGCTCGCTATTGCATAAAAAGCTCACCTTCCAAGTGGGTAACCCTGTGAACAGATACAATATCATTAGCACCTGTAAAAATCAGAATGAAAATGTCGTACAATTCTAGACTCCAAGCAATCGAAAAACAAAGTGTCAGAGGAAAGATATAATGCTGAGCAGCAGGCTCCCACAATTGGGATGGCTTCGGAACAACTATTTCATTATTTTGGGTTCCGATGAATTTGGGATCACCTACTTCCGTAAAATGGAATTACCATAAATCCTTCATGATACTTGATGATCACGTTGCCTAGTGCATACGTCATCAGCAGTGGTATACACAATAAATACGAGTACTGGAGCCATAAAGGTAAGATACCCTTGTTCTGGGATTTAACAAAGAACGTACGGTCATAATCCGCTTGAAAGTGCCAGAATCTGTCCCGCTGTTCCACCTGTCCGGAGGATATGTCAATCGTTTGACCACTGTGCCACCAAGCTCATACCTCAGACATCTGAAGCGGTCAAACGACCATAAATGGTACAGGAGGAATACCCAGAGCTATGTTGACAGAAGAGATCAAAACATAATCCACGAAGTGTGCTGAACACGTACCGCACAGAGGAGGACTGACCATACCAGATAAGTTGCGGGAGATGTATGTGACATCTCGGAAAGAGATGAGGGAAGAGGAGCAACCCTGTAGCACGACAAGAGAGAAAATCGTCTATCTTCGCGGCTGCAAATGCTAAGTCATCACATGGTGGACATTTGATTGTGCGGAAATGTCGCAACTGTTATAATTCAAGTCAGGACCCACGGGTTGGGATCCACGGGTCCGTGTGATTATGTCATCACAAGCTAAACTAGAAATAGTAAGAGTCATCTAATTTACTTATGTAATCCCAGTTATCAGAACCTTAGCAGCATGGACTGCCACCGTGCCCCTTGTAACAAATTTTAGATAGAATAATTGGCAGTAACTGTCCATGCACACTGTGTAATAGATTGCTGAATTAAAGATAATCAGAATCTTGGCCCAGAACCTGCAAAATCAACACCAACTGTAGCATCAAGTGCAGCACCATTCACAACATTTTATATCAGTCTAGTACTATCTGAATAGCATGCCCTGGAGGTCCCCATTGCAATTGGCTTGGAGCTTTGTACTGGGTTACTTAAGCTTGGGCCTTGTACTCGACCTTGGGAGTAAGATTTGAGTCACTAATTTTGGGGATTACATAAGTAAATTAAATGACTCTTACTATTTCTAGTTTAGCTTGTGATTATATAAGCATCAGATAAACATTAGTGAGTGCAGAAAAATGCCGATAAGCGCATATTCGTTTAAAATAACATGTCCTGGAGGTCCTGACCCGCGTCCCTAGTGGGTCCCATTTTGATTTATAAGTGAAAAAATGTAGTTGTTAGAACCAAGACGTCATCCTTTCATCTTATCACCACCATCCCCCTTGAGACTGCGATGGTCCTTGAGGACTCTATTCTACTGTTACAACACAAGGTTGCAAGCTTAGAATAAGACTTGAAGGCAAGTGTGGAGTATAGGAGAGAAAGGCACAATAAATTAAGTAACTACAATGTAGTGACTGGCTCCCACTAGGCGCACAGGTCTGTGCCGCTTAGTCATCCATCACTCATGGGATAAGTCTGGCCAAATTCAATGCGAAAACATTTAACTCACAAACAAATTTGACTCAAATAATGCAACTATGCCACAGCCTTCCCAGCTGACTGCCTCCCTCCTGAGGGTTATTTTGAGTCCTGAGAATTAATGCATGGGCTAAATCAAGAGGCTATGCATTTACAACTCAATATGAGAGAAAAATGGCTTCTTAACTGTTTACTATGCATGCAATTGAAGCTACCAGCCTCCCAATATACTAGACAAGCCCCTAGGTGTAGAAAATGTTATGCAATTGGCCATAAGATGACTTGGAGGGCATGGCCTTTGCATTATTATAGTTGGTATTTTTTTTTTAAATCAACAATTTATTACACGGTATTATAGTTGGTATTTCGTTGGTGAATTAAACTGGAATTTCGCGTTGAATTTGCACTTATCCCATTACTAATGAATGACTAAGCAGCACAGACCTGTGCGCCTAGTGGGAGCCGTAGTGACTGGAGCTTATGTACCTAAAGTGCTATTAAAGACAAGATGACACCAAGAAAAAAGATATATGTAAGTCATAAGAGAGCTGTGGTGACTGAGAACTGAATAGGGCAAGGATGACCCTAGAGTAAGTCAGTAACTACCCTTACCCCACCCTTGAATCAGATCAAGGATAGAGCCAAGGGTTCATAATCAACACAGTCCCACTCCATATTCAGAACATTCAGTCTACATCATAGCCCCTCTTCCATGCTACTCTGATGCTCCATGACAGATCATCAAAATGTTGCTTTCTAGGCAGAGATTGTTTCCTATTTTAATGTCAGACTCTGAACTATTGATTATCCTTTATTTCTTTGCTTTTCTTATCTATCTATGTCTCTTTGTCAATAGCTCTGTTCTATTGGGAATACTTTTCGTCAATGACTCATGTTTTATAAAAGGATGTACAGAAATTCTCTCTGGAACGATCATCATCCCACCCTGAATGCAAGTGAGTAAGAGCTGGTTCATTTCTCAATGAATCCTGATCTACAGTTATTGAATAGTCTGCACTGCTAGTCTACAGTTCAGTGTTACCGGTGGTGGCCATTTTGGCAATCTGTCCATTAGCATCTTGAATCGCGACCTGAACATATTTTCCTGCTGAAATCCCACCATCCTCATCATCCTCGACTGATTCGCCTTGTTCTGGGTCTAGCCTTATCACTTCTACAAACCATTTGGCTCCTTCATCCCATCCAGCCACTTCAGCTTCTGCAAGCGGCGACCTTCCTGCCTTGTTCTTTATATCAATGAGACCAGCACCTGGCCCTCCGGGGAACTGTACTAGCTTTTGGCTTATGATAAGATGTGAGTTGAGCGTCGCCCAATGTAAGGGCGTGGATCCGGAATTGTTCTGTGCCGAGAGCAAGGACGGAGAGATGATAGAAAGCAGGTAATTAAGAACGTCTAAGGACATCTTGTAGAAATTAGTGACCTACCCTTGTAAACACTATGCTTACCTTCGTGTCCATTAGCAGCTGTCATATGCAGTACGGTGTTGCCATTGTCATCTTTGATCCGAGATACTGCTTCCTCTCCAAATTTTATTACAAATTGTTGGATGTCCTCAAGATCACCATATCTGCATGAGAGTAAGAGCTCGTCCTCCTCGTCATCTGTGGGTACAGCCATGTCTGCTTGTTTGTGAAATGAGTGAATGAGGAGAGAACGAAAATCATCCCGATTGATTGATCGGCTGTACCTGTACCATACATCCAGCCAATCGTCGTCTACTAAAAATTTTCCGCCCGTGCAAATGAGATGAAATACCGTGTGCGAATCAACTTGAGACTGGTATCGCTGCGAGTGTTTAGGCTACCTTAAGGTAAAATTTAATATACTTGTTTGATATCTTCAAGTCAAATTACAAAGTTACTAATTTTCCCTGTCACCAGGCTTCTGTCGTATTCATTTCCATCAAGAAGTAGCTGGTTATTGTAGCTGGTTATGTATGTCCATCCCAGAATTAAAATTTAGCTTTGACATGATCATCCATTATCGTCTCTACAATCATCAATGCATTCATTTATAGAAGTACACATACGGCAGATCCATGAGTTGTCAGTATGGCACACCTATATATCTTACCTGCGAAACATTCCTGACCGAGGGTACTTTCATTGCTCGGGGTCGGGAAATTGCCGAGATATCCGTTCAAAGATTGACTCAGAGAATATCATTATATTCTTTCATCATGCCCCATTCCCTTAGATTTCTACGAATGGTCTTCTGGAAACACCCAAACCCTCAATGAGGGCTGTTCTGTCGTTATACCGCGGGCCTCCAAACTGCAGGGTCAAATTCATCTGAGACGCTTTGACTCATGCTCGTTTGCGCCTGGAACAAGAATCATAACACTTACTAGTCTACCGGCACCCTGGAAGATTTGAAAATTCCGAAATTTGCCAGTTCAAAGAGTGGCTTTAGTGTTCGAAACGAACTTCTGATAATTGAATTTGAAGCATGGACGTTCTGGACAGACATTGAGCAGAACCTCAATCGCATGATGTTATAACGCCAACATGTTCAGTGGAAAGGTTTTTGCAGTGCTTTGGGAAATTTGCTATAGAATAAAGCCCTAATCTTCCGCGCGTATTAATGTATACATTTCGTCTGACAGAACGTAAGCGAGCCTTGATTTGTATCATACCAGCGAAGTCCAAGAACTTTGCTCCTGAACAGTCAAGTGATTTGCATCTAATAATCTCAGTATTGACTGCCGGGGATTGACTCTCTCCCTAACTTTGTTCCACCTGATGTTTATGCTTAGACCTCGTTGTGCTGGAATGATGCGAGACGGAGCCAGGAGTAAACTCTACGGACGGAAATGACACATCGTTTCATTTGAGAAACTTCGACTCTTCGACTGGTGGAATCAAAGAAAACGTCCGTGGGGGCTTGTTATTGTCAAGTTCGCAGCCAAGATCGAACCGAGATTGCGACCATTTTCAGAAGAAATGTCATGCAGAAACGTGTGTCCTTCACGGATCCTGCAAGTAGTTAGCTTTCAATACGATGTTTGTCCGTCCATATGCGGTGATTAAGGTAACTCTCCGAAATGCTCGAACAATATCTGATCCAGAAATGCGTATGGCTTGGCACCAGCCCGAAGAAACGCACCATATCTTACTCTTACGAAAGTATTGCATATTTGATTCAGGGTCCAGACGTGCATTGAATCCGGACGATAAGTAGATGACAAAAGAATGTCGATCTCTTGAGTTTGAGTTACACTGTCCGAACTTGATTAACAGAAGTTATTTTGACTCGTACACTGAAAATCAATTGGGACAATCTCCATGCTTGCACGGTTTTTGTGCGGTAGTGGAACCTTTTTGGTCCTATTTGAGATCTTTGATTGTTGATAGCCTCCAGGGTGGTGCCAAAATTTGGCATTATTCAGTGACTCATTGAAGTCTCTTTCACGTTTCATCGCTTCCGGAGACTGAATCATCAATTACTCAGAACACTAATAATGGTTTGGGTAGTACGGCTGAGCTTAATGGTGCATGGTCGAAGCGGGTTCACTCGCTATAGGTATATATATCGTCAGAAAATCTGCAATTGCATCCATGGTTTTCGCACTTCCTCTCGATATCGTCATTACACCTCTTCCTCATGAGCTCTACCAAGAGCTAGGCTCGGCATGCCGAGGTCCTGTCTACCTTAGAGGAGACCCAAAGTATGTTTCGTGAATGAGCTGCTCCGAGTTATATCACTCAGACATTCACAGCTTCCTCGATTATTCTACAATTTTCAACGGCAATGTGATTACTATTGCCAAGGCCGTCGTCTGTCCTTTAGATGCTGAGGATGTCAGCAGGTGGGTGTTTGACCATGCCGGGATTGGCATACCGTTAATCTCAATTCCAGGGTTGTTTTATTCTGCAATAAGTATTCTCTCGCTCTCTCCATCAAGGCTGGTGGATATGGCACCGGTGGATGGGCTATTGGTGGGGATATCATTGTTGATCTGAGCAAGCTTATCGAAGTGGACATTGAACCACCTCAAGAAGATGGAAGCTTCACTAGTCTCAAAGATGTTGCTCCTGCTAACAGTAAGGGAAAGA
>Ga0153922_1000679_pt1 | contig 13196 bp, 10 predicted proteins | sample TSNJ006MetaG_FD_104723 | JGI IMG/M metagenome (GOLD analysis project Ga0153922, IMG submission 104723) | Attine ant fungus gardens microbial communities from New Jersey, USA - TSNJ006 MetaG | ecosystem: Host-associated > Fungi > Mycelium > Unclassified | place: USA: New Jersey, Brendon T. Byrne...
GTATTTCAATCCACACTTCCCAAACGGGAAGTGACTGTTTTGTTGTTAAATACATCTTATCATAGGTTAATTTCAATCCACACTTCCCAAACGGGAAGTGACTTACAGTATCATTATCAAATCCATTTTCTTTACAATTTCAATCCACACTTCCCAAACGGGAAGTGACGGCAAAAGTAGGACTTAAATACCCGGTATACGGAATTTCAATCCACACTTCCCAAACGGGAAGTGACACTTGGAATCCCAAATTGAGGGGACAACCAAGTGATTTCAATCCACACTTCCCAAACGGGAAGTGACCACTTAGCAGACTTCACAACCTGCAGCCCAAAAAATTTCAATCCACACTTCCCAAACGGGAAGTGACCCCGCGACCGTGGAGCGCTAGAAGACCAAATCCAATTTCAATCCACACTTCCCAAACGGGAAGTGACCTTTCGCAAAATGAAATTTGGTGGTTTCATAATTATTTCAATCCACACTTCCCAAACGGGAAGTGACCCTTGTAGGGACACTGGGACACACTAAGTTGGAAATTTCAATCCACACTTCCCAAACGGGAAGTGACTTGATAAGTCCCCATCGTGTTGAATTGCCACCAACGATTTCAATCCACACTTCCCAAACGGGAAGTGACCTCTCTCCGCTGTACGTTCATTTCTGTATATAATATTTCAATCCACACTTCCCAAACGGGAAGTGACACATCACCACCGGAGCCGACACACTGGACAGCAATTTCAATCCACACTTCCCAAACGGGAAGTGACGATAAATTTAATTCAAATGTCATATCATAACCATATTTCAATCCACACTTCCCAAACGGGAAGTGACTACAATACTCGTCTGTTTCGGCTGGAGCGGTTGAAATTTCAATCCACACTTCCCAAACGGGAAGTGACTACCCCGATGTTGTACATCTGCGTTTCCAATCCAATTTCAATCCACACTTCCCAAACGGGAAGTGACTGTGGAATAGATGTATCTTTTGATTGTACATGTATTTCAATCCACACTTCCCAAACGGGAAGTGACACCGATGTAATTGTATCAGCAATTCTTAAGAAAGATTTCAATCCACACTTCCCAAACGGGAAGTGACGGTAAAGTCACACAGAAGAAGAAAAGCTGGAGTAAATTTCAATCCACACTTCCCAAACGGGAAGTGACAATAACGCCATCAACATTAAAATCCAATAATACAATTTCAATCCACACTTCCCAAACGGGAAGTGACCAAGTGTCTATAGCCTTACGGAAACGGCATTCAAAATTTCAATCCACACTTCCCAAACGGGAAGTGACGATTTTGAGCTTCTTTCCGCATCTTAGTTAATTCCATTTCAATCCACACTTCCCAAACGGGAAGTGACTACTTAATCCTTGATTGATTAGCGCCAATGCAAATTTCAATCCACACTTCCCAAACGGGAAGTGACGGATGTTACGTATACAAATGCAGTAGATTCTGGAAATTTCAATCCACACTTCCCAAACGGGAAGTGACTGCAATGTATGGGGAACTAAACGATGCTATTCCAATTTCAATCCACACTTCCCAAACGGGAAGTGACAAGTTTCTTCATTTGACATAACACTAAAAGTAGATTTCAATCCACACTTCCCAAACGGGAAGTGACACTAAAATCAAAATCAGAAGGAAGCGACATTAAAATTTCAATCCACACTTCCCAAACGGGAAGTGACGCCCCCAGATATTGATTGTGACAGGCACAGTCCCATTTCAATCCACACTTCCCAAACGGGAAGTGACAAATTACCAGGGCAATTGATGCTGGCAATAACAAATTTCAATCCACACTTCCCAAACGGGAAGTGACCACTTGGTGCGCTGTGTATCCTAGTTGATTGGCTAATTTCAATCCACACTTCCCAAACGGGAAGTGACTAATAACAGCAGTTTCCGCTATTTGGTCTTGGTGATTTCAATCCACACTTCCCAAACGGGAAGTGACGATTATGTAGGAGTTTTAGGCACAACTAATTCCGATTTCAATCCACACTTCCCAAACGGGAAGTGACGTTACGCTTCTTCATAATTCCTTGTGCACCAATATTTCAATCCACACTTCCCAAACGGGAAGTGACGATTATATAACCCCTAATGATTTATATTTATTTAAGATTTCAATCCACACTTCCCAAACGGGAAGTGACGATTTAAAGTTATTGGCAGGGTTACTAATAATACTATTTCAATCCACACTTCCCAAACGGGAAGTGACCCATTTCATGCCCATTACTCCGTGGTGTTCTAAATTTCAATCCACACTTCCCAAACGGGAAGTGACCGTACTATAATGTTCACGATGAATATGAAAAGAAAATTTCAATCCACACTTCCCAAACGGGAAGTGACCCTGATTACTATCTAAAGTGTCTTGTAGGGTAATTTCAATCCACACTTCCCAAACGGGAAGTGACTGGTCCGCAGGGTCCTTCTGGAGTGGCTGGCATAATTTCAATCCACACTTCCCAAACGGGAAGTGACAAGATATAGCGTCGGCAGTACCGAAACAATTCTCTATTTCAATCCACACTTCCCAAACGGGAAGTGACCCAACAGGTAATATTGGAGACGCATATTTGGTAGATTTCAATCCACACTTCCCAAACGGGAAGTGACTTGTCCATCTGCAGTAAGGCCGTTTGCTTTCTGATTTCAATCCACACTTCCCAAACGGGAAGTGACAGAAGAAGTATCAATATTGGACGATCTATTTAGAATTTCAATCCACACTTCCCAAACGGGAAGTGACCAGCTTCTACAGTTATAAATGTTTTACCTTTTTCTATTTCAATCCACACTTCCCAAACGGGAAGTGACCAGTACCATATGTATTTAAGACGTTATTCTCAAAAATTTCAATCCACACTTCCCAAACGGGAAGTGACAACCTCTTCTTCCGCCAAGTAATGTTCCTAATAATTTCAATCCACACTTCCCAAACGGGAAGTGACGTTCTGTCCCACCCTGGTTATAAATATATAATGTGATTTCAATCCACACTTCCCAAACGGGAAGTGACCGTCAGGGAAGAAAAGACTGGTGTGTAATGCGAGATTTCAATCCACACTTCCCAAACGGGAAGTGACGTTCAGCGATAACTTTAACCGGCTTACCCATTTTGATTTCAATCCACACTTCCCAAACGGGAAGTGACTGCTAGCGCCTGAAAGCATTCCTCTTTCACAACAGATTTCAATCCACACTTCCCAAACGGGAAGTGACCAACGAGTGCCTTGAATGCCTTATCTCCAAGTTGATTTCAATCCACACTTCCCAAACGGGAAGTGACAGCATAATTGCACAAAATTTTATGTAGTATTTAGTATATATTCCATAATACTTTATATTAAATGTTCACTCTTCATTAAGAAATACATAATTTGTGCAATATTGACTATTATATTCCTATTTTCCAGGTGCGAATCTCCCAGGAGATTTATGTGTGCTTCATATTCGCACTACAATATTAACGGTGCTTTTACATCAAAACTTTTTTTAGTTCCAATATGTTCCACCTTGTTCTTATAGTTATTTCCCAGATAATAAAATCTCAGACTATCCTCATTTTCATTAATAAGCTCCACAAGTATTTCTTTTACCTCCCGACATTTTGCTGCATCCATTTCACATTCAAACACAGAGTTTTGAACCCTTCTTCCATAATTTACACATTGCTTTGCTACTTTCCTTAATCTTGTTTTTCCTGCAGCGGTCTCTGTACTGACATCGTATGTAATGAGCACTAACATTTTACCACCTACTTCCACATAAATGGAGGATATTCATCCAAATCACCTCTGAGGTATCTAGCCAATAGCAACGCTTGTACATACGGTACCATTCCCCACTCAACTTTTTCATCTAAAAAAGGGTGTTTAATTATCTCCTGCTTGCGAGTCTGCCAAGCCTTAAGCACCTCCCGCTTGGTATCATCGTCCATAGTGACGGCTCCATTCTCCTTTTTAGTAAATCCAACTCCCAAAACCACCTTCTTATTAATTAAAGTTAATACAAAACGGTCTGCCAAAACAGCACGTAACTCTTCCATCAAATCAAGTGCCAAAGATGCCCGCCCTGGTCTATCACGGTGCAAAAATCCTACATATGGGTCTAATCCTACCGCTTCCAAAGCTGAGGCACAGGTACTTGCAAGCAGAGTATACACGAAAGAAAGCAATGCATTTACATTATCAAGGGGCGGTCGGCGGTTTCGAATCTGAAAAGAAAAATCATCTTTTTGCTGTAGGATTAAGTCATCAAACACAGCAAAATATACACTGGCTGCTTCTCCTTCAATTCCTCGCAGATGCTCAAGATTTTCACTTTCTGAAACCATCATTATTGAATTTTTCAGCATCCCAGATGTTCTTTTTAATTTTTCGACATCCAGACGCAAAGGATAGTCCCTTGTTGCCCTCTCTAAAATCCATCTTGCATTATATATTTTACCAGTAATAAAATTTCGTGCAATTTTATTACTTTCCACTTCACTATCAGACAACATATATTGCTGTTTCCTTAACGTTACATTACCTTTAGTTTCTCCAATTACTCTCGCCAGAAACCTGCCACTGGCAGATAAAAAGCACAATGAGATATTCCTGCTTGCGCAAGCCCCCATTAGCCCAGGACTTGCACCAGTATACCCACATGTCACAATGGCTTCCAGATTATGCAAAGGGACTCTGCCTATCTCGTCTTTATCCTCATAAACCACCACATTTTCACCATCCAGCGCAAGGTAACGGTTAGGTGATGTGATATATAAAGTATTCAACAACTTCTTCATGCCTCACCCTCCTCACCAATTTTTCCAGCAATATAAGATTTTACCGACTTATTTTTACAAAGTTTTGGTACACACAAGTCTTTAAGCGAACATGCATTGCAACTTTTAGATGGCTTTACCTTTGGGGTATAACGTCTGGAATAATAATGATGCATCTCGGCAAACATTTCTTTTACCCGTTCCCTCAATTCTCTATCAAACCTTACTTCAACCCTTCGTCTAATCTCCCCATAGAAAAGATAGCCTTTATCTATATCGCAACATAGCATTTCCTCCAAACACATTCCTTGAGCCGCAAGCTGTAAGATATCAGCATCATTTTTCTTTGGTTCACCACGTTTATACTCCACCAGATATACAATATACTTTCCTTCTCGCCCAAACAAACTTACTCCGCTGTGGTCGTCTCGGTGAAATTCCACCACATCACATACACCGCTGACCCCTAACCGGCTTGAGAAAATCTGCATTCCCCGTGAGATAAGCAAGTCATTTCTTTTTTCACTGGAAAATCCGTCATGAGCTTTCTTATGTAAAATGTTTCCCTCCACTGTGCGCAGATTTTCTTGCCATTGCTGTTCTATATGGATTAATGCCCACTGTCTGCGACAGAATGCAAAGTGCTGAATACCAGAGAGCATGAGGTAGTCTTCTTCTTTATATTCCATCAGATTGTTTAACCTTTCTCTTCACAAGTTACACCTTCCGGCATATCACCTGTATTAATAGAAATTTCATAGTCTGAATAACCTCTTGCCGGCTTGCTTCTTTCTTTACACTTTGCTTCTACTTTATCAAATAGTATATGCGCCGGTGCATTACCCAACTCGCTATCATGCTTAAATATAATTAACTTTCGGACCGCCATTTTACCTCTGGCTGCTGAACGATCATGTTCAAACATATTAATAATTGATTGCCACAAAAGCTCCAAATCTGTTTCTGAAAAACCAGTTGCTTTTCTTGCCAAATTTGCTGAGACAAAACCTTCTGCACGATACAAAGCATACGGAATAACATATTTTCTACCCATTTCCGTACCCTTTTTCTCAGCATCAGACTCTGTCGTAATTGCAACTCTTGTAATTGTCATTTCTTGTGATACGATTGGGTCAATGCTTCTGGCAAAACTCAATTGTACCGGTCCCCGTACTTGCCCACAATTAAGCGAATTTTTTACAAAAGTAGTCATAACTGCACCAAAAGTTCTGATGTCATAAAAGTTTTTACACATAAAATCCCTGATTTTCAAATCCAGCTGCGCATCCTTTTTCTTTGCTTCTTTCACATTCTTCTCGTCAATTCCCAGATACTCGAACGCCTTTCGATCACTTGTATTAAGCGGAACATTGTCTTTAATATAAATGTTATAACCTGCCTCGTCTTCTTTTACTGTTTCCACATAGTTACGAATTTTTCTTTTCAGACACACATCCGTAACAATTCCATATCCTGTTTCTGCATCAATTCTTGGCATATTTCCTGCATCCGGATCACCATTTGGATTACCATTCTCAACATCAAAAAATACTATAAAATCATATCTGTTTTTAATTACTTCACTCATCACTGCTTGTCCTCCTTTTTCTCAAATCGCTGTTCTCTTTGCTGATAATACCCCAACATAAAGATCCCCTGTTCCTTAAGAGACAGATGGGAAGGAAATGGCTCATTCTCCACATCAAGTTTACTGATAATCTTCCCGATTTCATATTCTCTTGCCTTCCCGTATTCGTTCTTGGCATTATGATACCCCGCTAATTGCAGCAGCCTTGGGAAAACCACCCCGGGATTGGCACAGGCTGAGGTAAAGTATTTATCCTTTATTGTACTATTAATATTTTTGTTTGCCTCCTCCTGGGCACGTTCAAGCACTGCAAATAATCGCCCTAGTACATATGCCTTTTCATTGGTTTCTTCATTCACTTTCACTTTTAACACCTCCTGATTCACTTGATAGTCTTTATTATGCATCAAATATGCCTTAATTCCAGCCGCTCTGCCGCTGGTTACATTTCGCTCTGCCTTTGCCCTTAGAATAAGTCCTTGATAAAAAGAATTTGGGTAAGGTGTGCCCTGAATAATAGCCCTTAACATTGCCCCTGCCATCAGGGGAGTTGGAGCTTTGTCTTTAGAATTCAAATTAACAGTCTCCCGCAACAGCCAGTACAGCGGAATATTTTCAAATTTTGATGGTGGCTTTATAATCTTTAGACGTTCCTGATGCCTGTACAGGTTCTCCATAATCTTACCAAAGCTGTTCTTTATGAAAAATCGCACCGAAAGCCTAGCCGCATTGGGTGATAACCCCAAGATATAAAATTCGGTTTCCATATCAATATCTTCAACAGGTTGCCCTATGGATATTTTTTCAAATATCCTCTTAATTAATTCCTGTTTATCTTCATCACCGCCAATGCCTGCACTAAATGCATCACAGTATTCAGATTTCAGGGAATCTGCCCAAAAGACCACCGTCATGTCACCTACAGTTTGCTTATGATCCCGCTTACTCAAAAGATAATTCAGAACTGTAGTATATGCAAATACAGCCTCTTTACTGGCAGGTGCATTAGTTCCATTCTCATGTCCATATGAATCGTAGGCAACAGCATTAAATGAAACCAGACTGGCACCCGAAGACTGCGCTCCCGGAATACCTCTGATAACCGGATGAAGTCTTGCTATAGCAGCACGTTTCCCAGTTATAAGACATTGCATCTGATTCTCCTCTTTATCCCCTGAATGATACATCTCCCATGCCGATTGTATACTTCTATCTTTTAGTACTTCTTCCCCTTCTACAAAAAAACAATATTACCTCCCACCAATAAATCCTCAATGTAATCCTGCAGCACAGGGTTTCCAAGTACCATTTCAGCATCCCATTTCCGAAAATAATTCACAACAGCCCTGGCGGATGAACTTTCACATTGGTTCAAAACATCTGTCACTAACCTCTTTGACGCTTCAAAGCATTCCAACGATCGTTTAGGCTTTCCTTTTTGGTCACTTCCCAATAAATAGCTGGAGTTATCACATAGAAAGTTCGCGGATACTCCGGAAGAACGTGTAACTTGTTCTGGTACCTTCATCAGACAAGGCTCTTCTACCGTTTTCTTCCCCACTTCTATCATTCTTTTCAATGGGATTACATTCAATAGTTCTCCTTCACAAGAGATATTTAAACCATACGATACCTTTGCAATGCTGTATCCTGCTTCTGGAACCTTATCCTCTCCCCTTAGTATCTCATAGTAGTTTACCAATGCTTGTAAAATCATTGCACCACCTCACAATCGTGTAAATCAATGACTCCGTTCTTAAGCTTTGCTCTAAAAAATAGTGGACTAATATTTTCCGGATCTTTAAAATCCATGTCGTAAAGCATATAACCCAAATCCAATTCCAACCCATCATAATATGTTTTAAAATCTTTATCATCCTCTATTAATCGGAAATATGCCGGAAATTCTCTGCATCCCAAACATGGTTGATGGTAATATTGTCCTTTTCTAAACCTTCTCATAGCAATAGCAAAAAACTTATCTTCGTTATCCCGTTCACCGGCTCCTTCGGTCATTTCAAAATGTGCTTGGATAACATAATGAACATTCTTTAAAATCATGGAAGCTCTTTGCTGAATATCAGCTGCTGTATTAATATACAAATCTCCCCCTTTTCCATTCATAACGCTTCTGACATTAGTGGCGGATATCTCTGATTTCACTTCATTCCTACGTATGTTAGTGAATTCAATCGGGTTCAATACAAATATTTTATCAATCATCCACCTCATCCCCGGATGCCAATATACAGCATCCAGAATGCCCCTGGCTGCTGATGGGGTTATCACATCATATGAAACACGCTCCACCTTCATTTCCGGACGGGTAAATAATGCATAATCTCCCCAAACTTCTACAGATACACCTTTCACCTTACATTTCCTCCCTTCTACTATAGCGCATTCTCAGAAACTCCCTGCATACGTCTTTGTGGCTGAGTTTCCGAGAGTACTCCTATAAAAACACACCTTCACCAAGTTTTTGCTCAACAACTAGTCCCCATTTCGGATCATATCTTTCAAAATCTCTTAACACAAAAATCGCCTCGCTTCCCAGGGGCTCAATTGCTCCTGCATCTAATAATTGACGGTATTGATATTCATATACCCCTACACAATACTGGTTGATCTTTCTCATAACGTTCCGGTTCTTTTCACCAAACCGTAGTTTATTTACTAGGTTAGCCGCCTCATTATCTTCTATAACAACAATCGGGCGAGTCATTGTATCGATCAGCTTAAACATTTGAGATATTTCAGTAAATTGAATGTCTGTCTTACTTTTTTCCAGCGTATCCAATATTCCCTTCGAATCCAATCCATTTTCATCCTGAAGGTCATATAGTTTTCTGAAATAAGCTTGGATTGCCTCTCCCGATTCAATTTCACCATATCTGCGGATAGTCAGGCGCTGAGTCTCTATCATTTGCTTCGCACGCACAGGTGCCCGCTTTGTATAAATTTCCTCTGGCATAAAAATATGAACTATACTTTCTTCTAATGGACGTTTTCCTTCCCGGTTACATCTGCCTCCCGCCTGTAATTCAGAGTCGATACCCGTCTCTGCCCGGTATACCGCAGCAAAATCTAAATCTACGCCCGCCTCAATTAAGCTTGTTGATATTACTCTGCAAACCAAATCTGCTTTGAGTCGTTCTTTTATAATACTAATTATTCTCTGAATATCTTTAGGGGTCATAAATGTTGACAGATGAAAATTCCCCTCGCCTTCTGGCAGCAATTTATATAAATCCTGGGCATGCCTTTTTGTATTCACAATACACAAAACCTGCTTCTCAGACTGTAATCTCTTTGCCAACTCAGCATTATTCAATAAATCGTCAAAAACAAATTTGGTCCTCTTGAATATGTCTTTTCCCTCCTCCCAATGGCTATTGATTTCCTGAATGTGCGTTCCGACCGGAAAGATATCAGCCAGTGCCGGCTGAGTCGCACTACATAAAACTGCCGTACAATTATAATTTTTCACCAACTCAGCAATTGTTCTTACACATGGCTTGAGATATTCTATTGGGAACATCTGAGCCTCATCAAATATAATGACACTATTAACAATGTTATGAAGTTTTCTGCATGCCGACGACCTATTACCATATAAGGATTCAAAAAACTGTACGTTAGTCGTTACAACAATCTGAGCATCCCAGTTTTCAGTAGCTAATTTATGATAAGAATCTGTTTCATCCTTATCATCATAATCCACTTTCATATGATGTTCTAACACCACCCCTTCACCAAATATGTCGCGGAAAATTGCAGCGGTCTGATGTATGATGGAAGTGTATGGAATTACATAAATAATGCGGTCTAAATGATGTTTTTTCATCTGCTCAAGGGCAAACCCCATCGACGCTAATGTCTTACCGCCCCCTGTTGCTACAGTTAATGAATATAGCCCTTTTGGTCCTTGACCTTTTTTCAGACATTCATTGAGTATTTTTGTTCTTTCTTGATTTAATTTCCCCGTTGGGTTAAAAAATGGTTTAACATGGCTTTGATACATTTTATATAACTCTTCTACCGATGTGGACAATGATTTTCTCTTTTTATCAGGATTCATAAATTCTTCAGTGGCGAGAAAATCCGCATCTACCAGACAAGAATATAACATACGGGTAAAAAAAGAGAGACTAAATCCATTCTGTTCATTGCTGAGATAATGCGGAATTTTTGTGACTTTTAGCTTTTTTATATCTACCACTTCACCAAAATCACTATAATCGGGTAAATTCTGTTTTTTCAAGCGCCCATGTAATGTCCCCATATCAGCAGTATCACTTCTCGTCCCTGCGTCCGGAAGTCCACTATGATGTCCAGCGATGCAGTAAGACATTTGACCCGAACCCAGTATTTTATTTTTTATAACTTCTTGAGCTCCTGCAGTAGAATGATCCACTTTTACTCCATCATTTAATAAGCGATTGTCAAATTCAAGGCTGAATTTTCCGATGTCATGAAGCATTCCACATACATATCCAAATTCTTCTGCATCAATCTTTTCTGCAAATTTTTTCGCTTTTTCAGCCGTCTTCTGTAAATGATCTATTACCGGTTCAAGTCGCCCATCTTCGCTCTTGTGCGCATAATGCATTTGCATCATCCTTTCATCATTTGTGTATTCATCCAAAATAATCCTTATTTTCTATATAATATCATATTGGATGCGTTTTTGCGACATAATTTTTGGCAATATTATGAGGGCATAGTCTCGAATGACTATGCCTTTTCTCTTTTATGTACGTGGTAGTTTTAGCAAGTTGTCATTTGGTGAGTCATTTTGCGCTGAACGTACATATTTTTCACCGTTTCTACTTTTTGCCGATACAAGATAGGGGTAAGGATATATGTTAACCAGAATGCTCTTAGGACGCATTATAAGATAATCATAAATAACCTCTTTTTTGTAGAAATTACCATCAACACAGATTTCATCAATCTCCTGAATATTACTAGAATTGCCACAACCCTCTTTCATCTTTATTTTTTCAGCCTTCATCTGGGCCTCCTTAGAAAGTTTTAAGAGCAGATATTTTTCTGATGCCTCCTTTTTCTACTACAATATATTTATGGTTAATATCCCTTACAGCCAGTAAGGAATTATCCATCTTGTTGCTTAAGCTGTTATAATGATGGAGCAATAGGTATGTCGGCTTCCTTTCTTGGACTTCGCGTCCGTAACAAAGACTGATAACCAGCTCCTCATTTGCAGCGTTCGTTTTATGCAGGTTGAACCGCTGTCCTACAGTACGTTCGTGTCACACCACAGTAGATGGAATAGGCAATGAGTAAAACTGGTAGTTATCCATTGCAATAATCTTAAGGAGTGACTAATTTATGAACATGAACGCAGTAGGTATCGATGTATCCAAGGGCAAAAGCATGGTCGCTATTTTACGCCCTTATGGTGAGATTGTTTCCTCGCCTTTTGAAATCAAGCACACTTCCAATGACATCCATTCTTTGATTGAACAGATTAAATCCATCGATGGTGTGTCCCGCATCGTTATGGAGCACACTGGTCGTTATTACGAACCACTGGCTCGTGAGCTTTCTCGGGCAGGTCTTTTTGTAACGGCCGTAAACCCTAAGCTTATTAAAGATTTCGGAGATAACTCTCTGCGCAAAGTCAAATCGGATAAGGCTGATGCTGTAAAAATAGCCCGTTATACTCTTGACAGTTGGACTGATTTGAAACAATATAGTCTCATGGATGAAATACGCAATCAGTTGAAAACAATGAACCGTCAGTTTGGTTTTTACATGAAACACAAAACCGCTATGAAAAACAACTTCATCGGCATTCTTGATCAGACCTACCCTGGGGTTAATACTTACTTTGACAGCCCGGCTCGTGATGATGGAAGCCAGAAATGGGTTGATTTCGCCACTACATACTGGCATGTGGACTGTGTTCGTAAACTGTCATTAAACGCTTTTACCGACCATTATCAGAAATGGTGTAAACGTAAGAAGTACAACTTCAGCAAGACCAAAGCTGAAGAAATCTACGGAGCAGCAAAGGAGCTTGTTCCCGTACTTCCAAAAGATGATTTAACCAAGCTAATACTGAGGCAGGCTGTAGAACAATTAAATACTGCTTCTAAGACCGTAGAGGAACTCCGTACCTTGATGAATGAAACGGCTGCCAAACTCCCTGAATATCCTGTCGTCATGGAGATGAAAGGGGTTGGTCCATCTCTCGGCCCTCAGGCTGAAATCGGAGATGTTACACGCTTTACTCATAAAGGAGCTGTCACCGCATTTGCCGGTGTCGATCCCGGTGTCAATGAATCTGGCACCTATGCTCAGAAGAGTGTTCCTGCTTCCAAAAGAGGCTCTTCTGCACTGCGTAAGACATTGTTTCAGGTCATGGATGCTCTGATCAAAACAAAGCCTCAGGATGATCCTGTATATATGTTTATAGATAAAAAACGTGCTCAAGGAAAACCCTACTATGTCTACATGACCGCTGGTGCTAATAAATTCCTGCGTATCTATTACGGAAGAGTAAAAGAATATCTTATGTCCCTTCCAGAATAACAATAACCACATCCTCTCAGACCAGCGGATAACGGTGGTCTATTTGTTGTACCCCAAAATCAGTGTTACTATTCACAGCCAGTATTCCGCGAGGTATTTTTTGTGAGTGCAGCGAAGCGGAAGTCACAGAAAATCCGAGGCTTGTGGCGCGAAATTATGCAGAAATGCATAATTTCTGTGCATCGCGTAGCGTGTTACTGTTTACAGCCCATAGGGCTGTGAATAGTAACCTTTTCTTTTGA
>Ga0153922_1000680_pt1 | contig 13160 bp, 12 predicted proteins | sample TSNJ006MetaG_FD_104723 | JGI IMG/M metagenome (GOLD analysis project Ga0153922, IMG submission 104723) | Attine ant fungus gardens microbial communities from New Jersey, USA - TSNJ006 MetaG | ecosystem: Host-associated > Fungi > Mycelium > Unclassified | place: USA: New Jersey, Brendon T. Byrne...
CGCGGACGCGCCCGGACACACGTTTGCCTTCGAGGTCGCCTGGCCATCGAAGACCTCGTGGCGCTACGACGTTGCCGCCGTCGACGACGGAACCGAGGTCACGTTGACGATGACCAAATGGCAACCCCAGGCGGCACCGGTGGTGGCGATTCAGCGCATGGTCGGCGTCCACGACCGCGCCGAGCACCTCCGCAGCGGCATGGACCAAACGCTAAAACACCTGGCGCAGCAGCTCGACCAGCGCACCCGGCACCCCGCCTAGCCCGGCCGCACCCATCCCCCAGTTGGTTTACCTCGCGGAGTCCGCAGATATGTGCCCTCACGAGGCGTAACAGCTGCGTTTCCGGCGCGCTCACGTATAACTGTGCTCATGGCCGATGCTGCCGCCGAGGACGACCACGCGGATCCTCCTCCGTCGATGGCGCGGCCGTCGCTGCTGCGTGAGCCACCGGCTACCGAGCGGGGCCTGCGGACTCGTGCCGCATTGGTTGCGGCGGCGCGAGAAGTGTTCGAACGCTTGGGGTATCTGGATGCTCGGCTGATCGATATCACGCGGGCGGCAAACTGCTCGGCAGGCACCTTCTACACCTACTTCTCCAGCAAGGAGGAGATCTTCGCGGCGGTTCTCGAGGTCGCTCAGGAAGACATGTTGCATCCCGGGATGCCGCACGTCGCCGGCGATGACGATCCCGCCGCCGTCATCGAGGCCAGCAACCGGGCCTACCTGAAGGCGTACAAACGCAACGCCAAGCTGATGGGTCTGCTCGAGCAGGTGGCCAACATCGATCCCGAGTTCCGCGAGTTGCGCACGTCACGATCCAATGCGTTCGTCCGGCGAAACGCGAGCAGCATCGCGAAGCTGCAGGCCAGGGGCCAGGCGGATCCGGATTTGGATCCGCTGCTCGCGTCGCGCGCATTGTCGGCGATGATGAGCCGCCTCGCGTTCGGCCACTTCGTCACACGCGAGGACCGCGAGGACACGCCGGCGGCGACCGACGAGGACGTCGTGCAGATCGTGACCCGGTTGTGGGTGAACGCCCTTCGGATTCCGCCATCGGATCACCTCGACCGGCCAGCAGTCCGGGAACAGTAACCGCCACGCGAGCCACGACCCATGACCCACCAGTGCACCCCAGATTTGAACTTGACGTCGAATTCAACTACGGTATCTGGAGAAGGACGTGCTCGGTGTCAAACCCTTCACCGCGAGCGGGTTCGCCGACGGACGGTTTCCAGTCATCAAACCCAGGGAGAGGGAGGAGCGCGCGTGACACGCACCGCGGTGCTGATCGACTTCGGCGGCGTGATCACCACCAGCGTGTCGCAGGCGTTCGAGGAGTTCGGCCAATTCCTCGGCGCTCCCCCAGGACTGATTCTGGAGCTGCTCGCGCACGACACCGCGGCCGCAAAGCTGCTGGTCGACCACGAGTGCGGACGGATCGACGCCGACGCCTTCGATCGCGGTCTCGCCGAGCGGCTGTGCGCGCGCGGCCTCGAGGTCCGGCCCGACCGGCTGTCGGCGCGGATGCAGGCCGGGCTGCGCCGCGACGAGGGCACCGTGCACCTGATCGACGAGCTGCGGACGGCCGGAGTGCCGGTTGCCCTGGTATCCAACGCATTCGGGCGTGACACCTATGCGGGGTTCGATCTCGACGCGCTGGTCGACGCGGTGGTGATCTCCTCGGAGGTCGGCGTCCGCAAGCCGTCCCGGAGGATCTATTCCATCGCGTGCGAGCGGCTCGGCATTGACCCGCGCGAGGCGGTCATGGTCGACGATCTGCAGCAAAACCTCGACGGTGCGGCTCGGCTCGGGATCGCCGGTGTGCTGCACACCGACGCCGCCGACACCCGCGAACAGCTCAGCGAGCGCTTCGGCATTGGGGAGAGGACTCGATGAAGGCCACCGGCAGGGTCGCCATCGTCACCGGCGGTGGTGGCGGTATCGGCGGCGCGATCGCCGAGGAGCTCGCTACCCACGGCGCCCGGGTGGTGGTGGCCGACCTCGACGCGGACGCGGCGCAGGCCGTCACCGATAGGATCAACGCCGCATCACCCGGGTCCGCGGTCGCCGCCGGCGCGGACGTGTCCGACACGGCGGCCATTGGCGACCTCATCGCGTTGGCGCAGCAGCGGTTCGGGCCGGTCAACCTGTACTTCGCCAACGCCGGGGTCCTCGGGGTACCCGGACTCGAGGCCGGCGAGGCGGACTGGGACCGCGTGATCGACGTGAATCTGCGTGCGCACATCCGGGCCGCGCAACTGCTCATCCCCGACTGGGTCGAGCGCGGCGAGGGCTACTTCATCAGCACCGCGTCGGCCGCCGGCCTGCTCACCCAGATCGGGTCGGCCACGTACGCCGTCACCAAGCACGCAGCCGTCGGATTCGCCGAATGGCTTGCGATCAGCTACCGCGACAGCGGGGTGCGGGTGAGCTGCCTGTGCCCGATGGGCGTCAACACCGAGCTGTTGTATGGCGGGGAGAAGTCCGGCGATCCGCGCGGCGTCGCCGCCACCCGCGCCGTCACCTCGGCGGGCGTGGTGCTCGAACCCGCCCAGGTCGCCCGCGACGTCCTCGCCGCGATCGACGAGGAACGCTTCTTGATCCTGCCGCACGCCGCCGTGGCGGACATGTTCCGCCAGAAGGCCGCCGATTACGACCGCTGGCTGCGCGGCATGCGCCGCTACCAGGCGTCGTTGCTGGACGACATTCGATGACCACCTGCCCGTCGCAACCCATCAGGAGTTCTCATGTCCGTGTTTGACATTTCTGAACGCGCTCAGCAGCTGCAGACCGACCTGCTCGACTTCATGGAATCTTCGGTCTACCCGGCCGAGCGAGTTTACGACGAGCAGATGCGTGAATCCGGCGACCCGCACTTTCAGCCGCCGATCATGGAGGAGCTCAAGGCCGCGGCCCGAAAACGCGGCCTGTGGAATCTGTTTCACCCGCACCCCGGCGCCGGCGCGGGTCTGACGAACCTCGAATACGCGCCGCTGGCGGAGATCATGGGCCGCAGCTTTCTCGCCCCTGAGGCCTGTAACTGCAGCGCCCCCGACACCGGCAACATGGAGGTGCTCGAACTGTTCGGCACCGAGGAGCACCGCGCGAAGTACCTCAAGCCGCTGCTGGACGGCACCATCAGATCGGCGTTCGCGATGACCGAGCCGCAGGTGGCCAGCTCGGATGCCACCAACGTCGAACTGTCGATGGTGCGCGACGGCGACGACTATGTGCTCAATGGCCGAAAGTGGTTCGCCTCCAACGCCATGCACAAAAACTGCAAGGTGCTGATCGTGATGGGCAAGACCGATCCGGCCGCCCCGCCGCACCGTCAGCAGTCGATGATGGTCGTTCCGATCGACGCGCCCGGGGTCACCGTGTTGCGTAGCCTGCCGGTGTTCGGCTATATGGACCGCGAGGGCCACGCCGAGATCGACTTCATCGACGTCCGGGTGCCCGCCACGGACGTGCTCAAGGGTGAGGGTGAGGGCTTCGCGATCAGCCAGGCCCGGCTCGGGCCCGGCCGGATCCACCACTGCATGCGGGCCATCGGCATGGCCGAACGCGCGCTGGAGCTGATGTGCAAACGCGCCCAGTCCCGGGTCACCTTCGGCAAGCCGGTCGCCGACAACGCCAACATCGGGGACTGGATCGCCGAGGCGCGCATCGACATCGAGATGATCCGACTGCTCACCCTCAAGGCCGCCCACATGATGGACACGGTCGGCAATAAGGCAGCGCAGACCGAGATCGCGGCCATCAAGGTCGCCGCCCCCAACATCGCGCTGAAGATCATCGACCGCGCGATCCAGGTGCACGGGGGCGCCGGCGTCACCGACGACTTCCCGCTCGCCCTGGCCTACGCCCACCTGCGCACCCTGCGGCTGGCCGACGGACCCGACGAGGTACACAAACGCGCCATCGCGCGCCGCGAGCTGCGCCAATACCGCCACCTGCGGCCCGAGGGGCAGCGATGACATCGGCGGACCTGCGCGGCAAGACCGCGATCATCACCGGCGCCTCCCGCGGAATCGGGTTGGCCGCGGCGCAGGCACTGGCCACCGCCGGCGCCAACGTCGTCCTCACCTCACGAAAACAGGACGCCGCCGAGGCGGCCGCCGCCCAGATCGCCGGCAGCGCAATCGGCGTCGGCGCGCACGCCGTCGACGAAGACCAGGCCCGCCGCTGCATCGAGGTGGCCCTGGACAGGTTCGGCAGCGTCGACATCTTGGTCAACAACGCCGGCACTAACCCGGGATTCGGTCCGATAGTCGAGCAGGACCACGCCCGGTTCGCGAAGATCTTCGATGTGAACCTGTGGGCGCCGGTGCTGTGGACCGCGTTGGCCACCAAGGCGTGGATGGGCGAGCACGGGGGTTCGGTGATCAACACCGCCTCCATCGGCGGGCTGCACCACGAGGCGGGCCTGGGCCTGTACAACACCACGAAGGCAGCGCTGATCTACCTGACCAAGCAACTGGCGCTGGAGCTTTCGCCGAAGATACGGGTCAACGCGGTCGCGCCGGGCGTGGTGCGCACCCGGCTGGCCGAAGCGCTGTGGAAGGAGCACGAGCCGCTGGTCGCGGCGTCCACCGCGCTGGACCGGATCGGTGAACCGGACGATGTCGCCGCGGCGATCGTGTTTCTCGCCTCCCAGGCCGCGGCGTGGATCACCGGCGAGACAATGGTGATCGACGGCGGCCAACGGCTCGGTGACGCCCGCCCCTACCGGTAGGAGAGCATTGCCTGATGCCTGACCCGTCGAAGATCGTCGGGATCGATCCGGCGGCGGTGACACGCTGGTTGAACGAACTCGCAATCGGGTTCACCGGGCCGTTGCGATTCGAGCGGATCGGTCTCGGCCAATCCAACCTGACCTACCTGGTGCACGACGCCGACGATCGCCGCTGGGTGCTGCGCCGACCGCCGCTGGGTCAACTGCTGGCCTCGGCACATGACGTCGCACGCGAGGCGCGGATCATGGCTGCGCTCGAGCCTACCGACGTGCCCGTTCCCCGAATCCTCGGCGTGGCACAGGATCCGGGTATCGCCGACGTGCCGCTGGTGCTGATGGAGTTCATCGACGGACAGGTCGTCGACACCATGGCGATCGCCGAATCGCTTGCTCCGCAACGGCGCCGTCAGATCGGGGTGTCGTTGCCGGCGACGCTGGCCAAGGTTCACGCGGTGGACATCGACACGGTGGGCCTGTCCGACCTGGCCAGCCACAAGCCCTACGCCCAACGGCAGCTCAAGCGGTGGGCCGGCCAGTGGGAGCAGTCGAAGACCCGCGACCTGCCCGAGCTCGACGACCTGACCCGTCGCCTGGTCGCCGCCGCCCCCGAGCAACGCGAGCTGTCGTTGGTGCACGGCGACTTCCACCTACGCAACGCCATCGTGTCCCGCGGCACCGGCGCGGTGATCGGGGTGCTGGACTGGGAGTTGTCCACGCTCGGGGATCCATTGGCGGACATGGGCACGATGCTCGCGTACTGGCCGGCGCCCGGGGAGGGTGTCGGCGACTTCGCGGCCTCGACACTGGACGGATTCCCAGACCGGGCCGAGCTCGCGCGGATCTATCTGGAGCTGACCGGGCGGGATCCGAAGGCGCTGAAGTACTGGCGCGTGCTGGGATTGTGGAAGATCGCCATTATCGCCGAGGGCGTGATGCGCCGCGCGATGGACACTTGGCAGAACAAGGCGGCCGCCGGGACGCCGATGGTCGATTGGATCGACAGGCTGGTCGGCGCGGCCCGCGAGGTCGCCGACGCGGAAGGAATCTAGCGAGGACGTAAACCATGACACTCGACGAACAATCGATCGCTCGCGATCTCGACACCCGGGTTCGGCAGTTGCTGGCCGCCCACGACCCGGCGCACACCGATCCGCGGGAATTTCTCGAAGCGAGGTTCGACGCCGGCCTTGCGTGGATCCAGTTTCCGGAGGGGCAAGGCGGATTCGGTGTGCCGCAAAGCTTTCAGGAGCAGGTGAACGCCGCCCTGGCGGCGGCCGGCGCGCCTGAGCCGGCGGTGGCCAAGAACGGCATCGGCTTCGGAATGGCCGTGCCGACCATCGCCGCGTTCGGAACCGAGGAACAGAAGCGAAAGTTTCTAAGGCCCTTGTATACCGGTGAACACATTTACTGCCAGTTGTTCAGCGAACCAGGTGCCGGATCGGATCTCGCGGGGCTCGCCACCCGCGCGGTCCGCGAGGGCGACGACTGGATTGTCAACGGGCAGAAGGTGTGGACCTCCGGCGCCCAGAACGCACAGATGGCGATCCTGGTCGCGCGAACCGACCCGAACGTGCCCAAGCACGCCGGATTAACGTACTTCCTGTGCGACATGAGCGATCCGGGTGTGGAGATCCGGCCGCTGCGCCAGATCACCGGGGAGGCCGAGTTCAACGAGGTGTTTCTCACCGACGTCCGCGTGCCCGACGCCAACCGTCTCGGCGCCGAGGGCCAGGGCTGGCGGGTCGCCCTCACCACGCTGAACTTCGAGCGCGTCGCCATCGGATCCGGCGCCCCACGTGAGGGCGGAATGATCGGCAAGGTCGCCACCGCCTGGCGCGCGCAACCCGAATTGCGCAACCCGGCGATGCACGACGAGCTGATGCGGCTGTGGGTCGAGTCGGAGGCGACCCGGCTGACCGGTGAACGTCTGCGTCAGCAACGGGCCTATGGCCAACCGGGCCCCGAGGGCTCCGCGATCAAGCTCGCCTTCGCCCGGTTGGCACAGGCGATTTCCGGCCTCGAGCTGCAGCTGCACGGCGAGGCCGCCCTGCGCTACGACGACTGGACGCTGTGCCGGCCGGAGGCTGTCGACATGACCGGACGCGGGCCCGGATACCGATACCTGCGCGCCAAGGGCAACTCGATCGAGGGTGGAACCTCGGAGATTCTGCGCAACGTGATCGCCGAACGGGTGCTCGGCCTGCCACCCGAACACCGCGTCGACAAGGACATTCCCTGGAAGGACCTGCCCCGATGAGCACAGCGAACCTGCTCTACACCGACACCGAGGATGCGCTGCGCGACACTGTCCGACGGCTGTTCGCCGATCGCTGCAAACCCGAGGCGATCGTCACCCTCTACGACCACCCCGACGCGGACTTCACCGACGTCTGGAAGACGCTCGCTGCCGAACTCGGACTGGCCGGACTGCTGGTGCCCGAGTCGCTCGGCGGGGCGGGCGCGGGCACCCGCGAGGCGGCCGTCGTGATGGAGGAGATCGGGCGCGCGGTCGCGCCGGTCCCGTTCCTGTCCAGCGCGGTGCTGGCCACCGTCGCGCTGCTCAAAGCTGGCGAGGCGCAGACGCTGCAGTCGCTGGCCGATGGATCGACGACGGGCGCGCTGACGATTCCGCTGTCCACTGCGCCCGGCCCCTACCCGGCGACCGTGCACGTCGGTGCGTCGGGCCTGACCGGGCGGGTCACCAGCGTCGCGGGCGCCAACCTGGCCGATGTGCTGGTCGTTCCGGTTGCGGGACCCGACGGCCCCGAGCTGCACACGATTACCCGCGCTGGGGCGGGCGTCACGGTGACCCCGGCGCTGGCGCTGGACATGACGAGACCGATTGCCGACGTTGAATTTTCGGCAGCCGCTTCCACCCGGGTCGATAACGGCAATGCCGGGGATGCGGTGGCCGAGGCGCTGTTGTGCGGCGCGGTGCTGCTGGCCTCCGAGCAGGTCGGTGTGGCGCAGTGGTGTCTGGAGACGACACTGGGCTACGTCAAGCAACGCAAGCAGTTCGGCCGGGCGCTCGGCTCGTTCCAGGCGCTCAAACATCGGCTGGCCGACCTGTGGCTGGACGTCAGCTCCGCGGGCGCCACGGCTCGCTACGCGGCCGACACCTACGCCCGCGCCGACGCGGACACCCCGATCGCGGCCGCAGTGGCGAGCGCGTACTGCGGCGATGTCGCCGTGCACGCCGCGGAAGAGTGCATCCAGCACCACGGCGGCATCGGCATGACGTGGGAGTATCCCGCGCACTTGTATCTCAAGCGGGCCAAGAGCGACCAGCTCGCATTGGGCACCGCGTATCGCCACCGTGCTCGGCTCGCCGAACTCGTCGACCTGCCGAGGTCACCGTGAGGGCCGGGTTAGCGGCCTATTTCGCGGCCTGGTCGGCAGCGATTTTGGCCAGCGGCCCGCGGTCGATCGCACGCTTGACGATCTTGCCGGTCGAGCCCTTCGGCAGCTCGTCGACGAACTGCACGATCCGTGGAATCTTGTAGGCCGACAACCGCTCTCGCGACCACGCCGTGATTGCGGACCCGTCGTGGGGCGACCCGGGACGAACGACGACCACGGCGGCGACCTCCTCGCCGTAATGCGGGTGCGGAATGCCGACAACTGCGGCCTCAACGATGTCTGGGTGTTCGTAGAGCGCCGCCTCGACCTCGCTCGGGTACACGTTGTAGCCGCCGCGGATGATCAGATCCTTGGCGCGGTCGACGATGCGCAGATTGCCCGCGGCGTCCAATTCGCCGATGTCGCCGGTGCGCAGCCAGCCGTCGGCCGACAGGACTTCTGCGGTGGCGTCCGGGCGATTGTGGTAGCCGCGCATCACCGTTGGGCCCTTGACATATACTTCGCCGGCCGTGTTCGGTCCGAGCGGCTGGCCCGTGGTTTCGCGGATCTCGATCTGGGTGTCGAACACCGCCTGACCGACGGTACCGGGCGGGGCCGCGGCGCCGCTGAATGTCGCGACCGCGGTGGTTTCGGTCAGCCCGTACCCCTCGAGCAGGCTGCAACCGAACTTCTCTTGGAATGCCCGAGCGACCTCCGGCGGCAGCGACGCCCCACCGGACACCGCCAAGCGAAGCTGGGCGAAATCCGCGGCGGTGGCATCGCCGGCATCATGCAACATCGCGTTCCACATCGTCGGCACTCCGCACATGATGGTGAGCCGGTCGCGACGAAGCAGGTCCAGCATCGCCTTTGCGGTGAAGCGGGCCAGCAGCGACACGGTTGCGCCGGCGGTGAGAGCCGACATCAGCACCGCTGTCTGCCCGAACACGTGGAACAACGGCAGGCCGGTGCCGACCCGGTCGTCGGGTGTGCACTCGCACACCCGGGCGGAGATGTCTCCCGCCGACAGCAGGTTGCCGACGGTCAACTCGGCGCCCTTGGGTCGCCCGGTCGTCCCGGAGGTGAACACGATGACGGCGACGTCGTCGGACACCCGATCGCACACCGCACCGAGAGTGTCGTCGCCGGCCGCGTGTGCGCCCTCAGTCAGGCTCCAGTGCGGAATTCCGTGCGCGGCAGCGGCTTCGGCGACGGCCGGTCCGAGTTCGTGCCAGGCGACCACCAGCGAACAGCCGGCCTCACCGATGAAGTACTCCAGCTCCGCCCGCGTCGACATGGTGTTAACCGGGACCACGACCGCGCCGAGCGCGTGGATGCCGAAGTAGGTGATGGCAAACTCCGGCACGGTCGGGGCGATCAGCAGTACCCGGTCTCCGGGACCGATGCCCTGCGTTCGAAGGGCCTGCGCGTACGACAACGCAGCATCATGGAGCTGGGCGTAGGTCCAGCTGCGTCGCCCACCTCGCAGCGCAATGTGATCGGGATCGGCACCGGCATGCCGTAGAACCGGGGCGATGACGCTGGCCATCTCACTCCTTTCAGTCGAGGCTGGATGTCATGGCTGCCGTGGGCTGGCGGCACGATGCGAATCTGTAGGGATCCGAAGGGCATTGGTCCAGAGCTGCAGCAACAATTCGGCCAGGGCGTCGAAGGACATCTCGAGGCCGTAGACGAACACGAGGCTCGCCATTCGGCTCACCATGGCGTTCATCGCATGGGCCGTGCAGAACGGGTCCAGGGTGGGGTCTGCGAGCCCGCGAGCCTGGAGTCGGGCTATGGCGGCGGAGTTGCGTTCAGCGAATGTGTGGGCGCGTTTCAGGCGTAGTTGAAGGAAGCGCTCGTCGATCAGGGCGACTTGCTCGATCACGTTCATCAGGCGGGCGTTTCGGCGGTAGCCCCTGAGGTAGGCGCGGTTTGCCGCGTCGATGACGGCTCGTGGGTCGTTGGACCCGGTGATCTCTGTGAGCCGCGGATGAAGCGTGTCCTCGTGGACGTCGGCCATCACGGCGGCGAAGGCGTCTTCCTTGGTCTTGAAGTACGTGTAGAAGGAGCCGGTTGCGATGCCGGCTTCTGCGCAGATGTCGACGATCCGCGCTTCGAGGAACCCGTCGCGCTCGAACACGGCGCGAGCAGCGCGCACCAATGCTGCCCGGCTTCGAAGGCCGCGCGCACTCACCGGGGGCTGGCCTGTCTGCGACGGCAGGTTCTCCGCCTGGCTGGTTTGGCCAGTTGACGCTTGCATCCGACGCATTGCCATGACGTTACTTGTATTCGAATTCGGGTTCAACTAGCGTTACCCGCGATGAGGCTTGCCGATCGGCGTGTTGTGACCACGGGCGCCGCCCCAGGTGCGCCTCAGGTCCCGCCCCTCCTGATGGGTGAAGCTGCGGACCTTCCGCTGCGTGGCGAGCTTCGCTACGGGCTCGAGCTCGCGCGCCTGGTCTGCGATCCTGTCTTTTGGCTTCCCGGGCGTCAGGCGGAGGCCCCGCCCGTTCTGCTAGTGCCCGGGTTCATGGCCGGCGACGCGTCGCTGGCGGTGCTTCGCGGGTGGCTGCGTCGCAGCGGCTCGCGCACCTCGTCGGCCGGGATGCGGCTGAACGTTGATTGCAGAGAGCGAGCGGTCGGGCGCCTGGAGGTCCGTCTCCGGAGGCTGGCTGAACGCGCAGGCCGCCGCGCGGTGGTGATCGGGCAGAGCCGCGGCGGAGAGCTCGCGCGCGTGCTCGCGGTCCGCAATCCCGACGATGTGGGCACGCTGGTCATGCTCGGGTCGCCGGTGGTTGAGCCGCTGAGCGTGGGGCGGCCCACCCTAAGCGCACTGCGCTGCGTGGCACGCCTGGGAGACCTGGGGGTACCCGGCGTGTTCTCAAGTCGGTGTGCCGACGGGGACTGCTGCGCGGCCTTCCGCGTGGACTTGCGGGCGCCGCTAGCGCAAGACGTGCGCGCGGTTGCGATCTACTCCCGCAGCGATGGGATCGTCTCGTGGCGGTCTTGCCTTGATCCCGGCGCCCGCCATGTCGAGGTCGAGTCAAGTCACACCGGAATGTCGGTCAACCTCGCGGTCTACCGAGTGCTGGCCGAGATCCTGGAGGAGCCGGCATGGAGTGGATGAGTCCTACGGACGCCTCGTTTCTGCACATCGAGGGGACCAACACCCCGATGCATATCGGCGCGGTGAGCATTTTCGAGGGACCGGCGCCACCCTTCGCGCGCCTCGAGGAGATGGTCCTGAGCAAGCTCGACACCGTCCCCCGATACCGCCAGAAGGTCCGGTTCGTCCCGCTGGGGCTGGGGCGGCCGGTGTGGGTGGATGATCCTCACTTCAACCTCGGATACCACCTGCGCCACAGCGCCCTGCCGGCCCCGGGCACGGAGGAGGTGCTACGCCGGACTGCCGCCCGGATCTTCGCCCAGCATCTCGATCGCAGAAAGCCGCTATGGGAGATCTGGATGGTGGAGGGGGTGAGCGAAAACCGCTGGGCGCTGCTCTCGAAGGTTCATCACTGCATGGTCGATGGCGTATCGGCCACCGACCTGATGACGGTGATGTTCGACGACAGCCCCGCGCAGCCGCCGGGAGAGCGCTGGCAGCCCGCGCCCGAACCGACGGACGCGGAGCTCGTGCTGCATACCTTGGCCCGCCAGACACTCAATCCATCCGAGCAGCTACGGGCGTTGGGAGCAGCCGTCAGCCAGCCTCGGACGTCGCTGGCACAGGCGCAGGCGCTGGTGCGTGGGATAGCCTCGACAGCAGGATTACTCCGATCGGCCGGCGCGTCGTCGCTCACCGGGTCGATCGGACCCCACCGGACGTGGAGCACGGCCTACGTGCACGTGAGCGACGTCAAAGCGATCCGCTCGGCCCTCGGTGGGACTGTCAACGACATCGTCTTGACGATCGTTGCCGGGGGGTTGAGGGAGCTGCTCGCGAGCCGAGGCGAGAACATCGAGGGCCGCGGTGTCCCGGTCCTCGTCCCGGTGTCTGTCCGCCGGCCCGGCGAGCGGGGTGTGTACAACAACCAGGTGTCCGCGATGTTCCCCACGTTGCCCGTGGGAACGGAGGATCCGGTCGAGCGGTTGGCGTCGGTGCGAGCGCAGATGGACGGGTTGAAGCAGTCCGGACAGGCCGTGGCCGGCGAGGTGCTCACCTCGCTGTCGGGCTTCGCGCCTCCGCTGCTGCTCGCGCTCGGCGGCCGGTTGGCCGCCCGGTCGCCCAGCCTCGGCGTCCAGACAGGCGTGACCAACGTCCCCGGCCCGCAGCAGCCGCTCCGGACGCTCGGGCGAAGACTGCTCGAGTCGTTCCCCTTCGTCCCCCTGATCGGCAACGTTCGGATCTCGATCGCAATCTTTTCTTACGACGGCGGCCTCTACTTCGGCGTCACCGGGGACTACGACAGCTCCAGCGACATCGACGTCCTGACCGCGGGCGTCGAACGCGGGGCGGCCGAGTTGCTCAGGGTGAGCCAGCAGGGCGGCCGCGGATGAGAAGTCGCACCGAAACCGCCGATTGCGCGTATTCGCCAAAGCTGCTTTCCGGCAAGCGCTCTCAAGAGAGCGTGCGCATCATGCCGCGCTCGGTCCAGCTTCCTTGCAAGTCACTAATATGCCCGCTTTAGTCACTTCATTGTCGATCGGTCACTGCAGGTGTTGGCCGAAGAAGGTGAACACCCTCTGCCATGCGTCGGCGGCGGCGTCCTTGTTTTCGCCGAACCCGATGATGCGAGACACCGCCTGCAGCGGAGCACGGTCGGCGAAGCTGTGCCCGGTATGTGGGTATGTCTTCACGTCGTGCGGAATCTTCTTCTCGGTCAACACTTCTTCTAGGTGTTTCCCGCTGCCCCGGTTGAGGGGATCGCGCTTGCCGAAGCTGGCGACGATGGGACAGGCGCCGTCGACGATTGTGGCGTACTTGCGCTGCAGGGGCGGCGGATAAAACGGCGCCGACGCGCCGAAGCCCTTGGTGGAGGCGACGAGCGCGAACCCGCCACCCATGCAGAATCCAGCGATGCCGATCGCGCCGGTGCAGTCGGACCGCCTCGACAGCAGCTCGCGTGCCGCTGCGATGTC
>Ga0153922_1000682_pt1 | contig 13121 bp, 15 predicted proteins | sample TSNJ006MetaG_FD_104723 | JGI IMG/M metagenome (GOLD analysis project Ga0153922, IMG submission 104723) | Attine ant fungus gardens microbial communities from New Jersey, USA - TSNJ006 MetaG | ecosystem: Host-associated > Fungi > Mycelium > Unclassified | place: USA: New Jersey, Brendon T. Byrne...
CCGTGAGTCCGAGCTTCTAATGTGATATATAGGGACTTGAATGGGTCTAGAGCGTCTACAGACTCGACTAGTGGAACGTCTCGTCAAAATTCTGGTCTATGGCCAAAGCCTCCAGCTCGGTCACCTGGACAATCTTAGGAATAGGATTCATAGTGCAGAAGTAAAACTCAACCAGGTCAAACCTTCTCAGGATCAAATTCTCTTCATCAATCACAACATTCGGCCATTCAGTGTGCCGGGCGACTGGAAATTCGAGCCTTGTGTCCTTCATTATGATATAGTACGCCATTTTTCAGACGAAACCTTCGCCGAAGTTCTGATATCACGATCCAGGATGACATGAGCGTCGAGGCCGCCCCAAAGATTGTCCTACAGAATAAGCTCAGCCGTTCTCGAGTCAGCTTACAGGAGCTTGGACCTCTGATTTCATCCACGCGTTCGTGATTCTTTGTCGAAGATGCCAATTATAATCTATCAATTCTTACAGAATCTGATTTTGATCGGCTATATAAAAAACTCCAGGATTGTAAATTTGATCACTCAATCGGCGAAATAGATAATGTTGTTGACGTAAGTCCCAGTTCCTGTCTTATTTCAAGTTTACCTTTCAAACAGTTGATGACTTCCACTGTAGGACTTTCTGGATGTGCAACACCAGCTGGTAACCTATCATAACTCCCGGTGTATCTTGGACGCTGAGATTAAGACTATCACATCGGCAGTTGGAGGTAGGAGAACTATCCACGGTAATCTTCAATGACTGAGCTCAACAGCCTAGAAGATGAGGGTATACGCATTCCTCACGCATTCAAAGAGTCTTCTTTCTCTATCCCAACCCCATGTGGATATTGTGAGGTATGCCATTTGATCTCAGTTTTGTCGGTCTTTGCTGAAACTTGATGATGGAGTCTACCATCTGGGGCTTAAGCAAACAAGGTAAAACATGCAAAGCTTGCGGACTTTGTGTCCATACCAAATGCGAATTGAAGGTGAAAATATCCATACGAGTGCCTTCTTGTCCTGAATCTGGTTCCAGGTTCCGGCGGACTGTCCAAAAGGCATACCTACCGAGCCTTCTGTCTCCCGTTCGACTATGATATCATCCCGCATTAGCACGGCCGGTGAGGGCTAATGGAATACTGATTTTGGCTCGAATTCTTACGTTAATTGCAGTTCCTTCCCCTACAACACCAAGTCTGTCATCCTCTGATTTGCCACAAGCTCCACAGGAAGAAAGTCACCACACGGCCACAGTCCTCTTTGACTTCACACCTTCCTCAGAGTTTGAATTGAGCGTTCGCGGTAAGTCTATCCTGCTGACCCTTTTATTCATAAGCTCATGGCTTGCAGAGGGGATGTCAGTTCGAATCTTGGAGCCAGACGATGGTTCTGGCTGGGTGAAGGTCAAAGATCCGAGTGAGAAGAGCGGACTCGTCCCGGCTTCATATATAGGCACTGGCGACAAGTCGCTGGAAGGAAGATCCACAATCCAGGGGAGTAGCCGACGAGGTCAGTGGCTCTAGACTGGTGTCCGACTCCGAGCTTCTATTGAATCATGGGATCTTTTTAGTGCGAGCAATATATCCTTACGAGCCCCAGGGTCCGGATGAGTTGGGGCTCTTTGAAGGCGAGATAGTTGAGCTGAGTGATCAAGGACAAGACTATGGGATTGGTTGGTGGGAAGGTGTGAATAGTGGCTCGTTAAGCAGATAATTTCTCATGCAGCTACACTAGGTTTCAATTCCAAGGGACAGAAAGGGATCTTTCCCAGTAATTATGTATGTCTTGTAATGATCGTCATCCTTCCCTGGCTCAGAGATTATCAATATAGGTCGAAGTCTTGTAACGAGTTAGAGTGGTGGTACATGTTGCCATGTATTATTGGATTGAATGTTGACTGAACGCATGGATCTTGGAACCCATGAGTTTCTCGTAAATGTGATAGACCCTAGGAGGAAGACATTGCCATCTCACGTCAAGTCTTGTCTGCATCGCAGAAGGTACACAACATTATGTCAGAAAATCTATCGGATAAGCTGAACAGGTGGCGCGAATGCAGTTTGCCTAATGTCATCTGGTATCAGAGAGTGAAAAAGCCACTCTCTCATATTCATGAGTACAGGATCTACGAAGATGAGAAATATGCTTGTAGTTGTGCTTCTCAAGAGAGGCACCAAGTCTTCCAAAAAAGCACGACATCGAAAACGGCGAGCAGTCTAATGAGCACTCATATCAAGGTTGTGCAGAGGCAAATTTTGTGCTTGTTTCCTGACACTGCTGGTACATGAAGAGTAATCATGAGAGCCATAAGAGCCGAAATGGACGATGTGGACTAGGCGGTATTGTATGATTAAGGACATCATGTGGCTTCACTTCAAATCAAGGTTTTGTAGCTTTCAGAACCCTGCTTCAACTACAAATCAATTGCCGCAGAACCCACCTGTTATTTGCCACTTTCCGTATACTCAGACTGATGATCACCTGCACCTGGAAAGATAGATCATGGTCCCGCCAAAAAGGAATATACGTATATGGGACAGCAAATGCAATACGAAAGCGAAAAAATATCATCATCTCCCACCGACCAGAGGCTGACGCATAAACGGTCCATTCGTGCCCATGTGGTTTGTATAAGCTCCCGGTGACATGGCCGAAAGTGCTTGTAGGGATGTCATGGTCATACCAGCTTGCTGAGGTCCTCCGATTGATCCTGGAGTCTGGCTATGAAGATCCCGAATAGAGCTTCGGTCGTCGCGCTCAGCAATCGTTGCACCGCCTCGTGAAGGATCTGTAAAACCGTTTGTGACAGAAAATGTCTGCCCAAGCCCATAGAGCTTCCCAGAGTATTCATTGTCATCGATTTGATCGTTGAAGTAAACCTCCTTGAGCTTGAAGAACGTTTGCGAGGTTAAAAGGGAGTCTGAGCCCGCTTGGTGAGATGTACCATGCCGTATCACCTGATAATTGCCAGTGGGGGTCGGGAGTAAGTTTTATGGTTGAAATGGAAGACGTACACCGAGATCATCCGCAACGTCTTGTAGTCCTCCTTTCAGCTGTTTACACGATCGCATAAGAAATTTGATGTCATAGACAGTTGGGAACCACGTCCGGAGAAGGGAAAAGAAATCATCTTCAGTAGTTGGTAGAGATTCAGCGGTGAGGAGTTTAATAAAATAACCAAAATCGTAACCACTTTGAGATAGGCTTGAGCACTGGATTTTCTGTAGGATGTGCGACTACCAACCTGTGGAATGATATCCATCTCGTGTCCGGCATCAAGACCAACCCAGATGTGATCATGAGTTCCGCAAAATTATTGGGCAAGATTCCGTATTCGGCGTGCTGCCGGAAGTCTATTCCCGATTTCTGAAGAAGGTCTACTGACTCTGGAGCATACATGTCGTCACTGAACATAGATCCGCATACCCATTAGCAGGCGCTTCACCGACGCTAAATCTTCACGCACTCAAGGTTGAACCTGAAGTTGAATTGCCAGGTGCCGCATTCCTCTGGCTGATTTCCTTTTTCATTGGATAGCGTTATTCCAACCTGGATGATCTTCAGTAGGTCTACATTGCATCGCATTGTCTGATAATGATAATCAGAAGATGTCTTAAAAGCCCCTATAGGCCTCGCAACCACGCCCGGAAACTCGGTGTCCTGTCCAGAGCGCAGTTTATAAAAGCCTGCCGACAACCTATACATTACACGCACCAGAGCTACGAAAGGATAGTTGTCAATTAATCCTCGGATGTTCTCCATCTCAGCCTCGAGGTTTGCCGACCAGACATCTCGTATCGCTGGTCCATCACTTCTGTTCGCCATGTTGACGACGACTAGGTCAAACCGATTATGTAATTTGATGACCTTTCTAATTATGTGACACACATCAAGCGCAAACGCCTGGAACAAAAAAAAGCGACATTTTGTTTACGCTGATCCGGCTTCATAGGTTTGATAGAGAAATTCTACAGTGATTTTGAGTGCAGAGCACACAATATACAGAAGTCTCACCTCAGAACCAATGAGCATGAAGAAAAAATGTAAATGACTTTTCTCAAAATGGTGCAAGTAGCATGAGTCATTTTCTGGAGTAGCCGTAGAAAGACTTTGTTGTGACGGATCTACATTCTTGCTTTCTAACCTCTCGTACAGTCATGGCATGGACAATTTGATCGATGATCTAATCTAGCAAGTCTAGGTCGCTATCAAAGGTAACAAGTGGGTATATAAACTCAAACCAGGTCAAGTGGGCACAAGATTGCATGCTGCACAACTACAAATAGATGAATGGAGAACTAGTAAAAGATCAAACGCCAATCTCCGAAAGCTAACTCAAAAAGCAAGAAAGCGACACAGAAGATCAAATAATCTAGACACACAGGGATATATAGATCAAAACCAAGCCATATAGCTCGTTTCTTCCAACTCGGACATCAAAGCACCGTGGTCAAAATTGAATTTTTCGTCCTTGGCAATCCTAGGTGAAGAGGGCACGAACAAGCTCCGTATTCGCCGTGTTGAACTGACAGGAGCCGCAAGGAACGAGAATTGATGCCTCTCATCAACACTGTCAACCACACTCGAGAAATGGTATATATCAGGTAAAGAATCAGCCGGTCCGATCGTAGCTTCCAGGCTGCTAGGAGAGATTGGACTGGCACTACGAGTCTCAGTCGTTTGAGATGAATTCGTGGAAGTAACCGGAGAAGAACCAATGCCACGAGGTCGATTGGTAGATGCGTTAAGTCCCATTCGTTCTGCGCGGTCGCCGAGAAATGAATGTGCTTGTGCAAATGACTGTGGAAGAGTTGCAGGGTATGGGTTTCCTATGAGTGGTATCGATGTCGAGGACAATTGGCGCAAGATGGCTCGTCCTTTCTCAGCCAGTTTCATGATGTGAGGCTGTGGAACAAAAATTGCAAATGATAAAAATACAGTGACACATTGCATGACGTACGAGAACTTTGGCACAAAAAGGCAGTACTGACGCTGCCCTGCGAAATAGCTGACATATCCTCTCCAAGTCTTGCAATGCGAACGTCGCGAGAGGCGTTGTAGAGGCACGGGAGATAAATAGTGACAACATGACCTATGTTAGTGTAAACCTCAAATAATTGCTCTTATATGGTGGCATCACTAACCGCAGCCGAGAATACATTGAACCAAAAATGCAAAAACCTGACGCTCAGATTTTGTTCGTGTTCATATAGATCATCTACCGTCGCAATCAGGGTCGAAGCACTGAGATATGTTGCTAGCACAGAGGGTGCAAACTCTTGATTCATATCAAATGGCTCAGCACTATTCATAGCTTGGGTAAAATATCGTCTATGAAGTTGCAAGAGCGCTATATTCGCCAGAATCAAATACGGAATGGTAGACAAGAAAAATACGAGAACAGACCGATTTCACGTCCCATCACCACCAACCCTCTCTGCATGATGAGGAATCTCGGTGTTACTTTCGTGTTTTGTTCCTCTAATAATGATGGCACAGCAAAGTCTCGAACCGATTTATCCAACCCAAGGATATACGTGTAGTCAGGTGGTCGAGCAGTATTTGTCATGGCTTCAAGAATTGGCGAGAGACATTCGACGAAGAAGTCATTCTTCCAGTTGTGATCTGTCAGAAGTGTATCAAGTTCGGATTTAACAAGTGAAATTCCATTGATTGGAGTTCAATTGGCAGCGTGTAGCCAATTTTGGTTGATCCGGAACGAAAATACACAACATTGGCCATATGACAATATTTTGATCCATAATAGTGAACGGTGAAAAATGCAGTTGAACGGATCAAGTATTTTCCATCCCATGCCAATTAGAAAATGATAGGAGTCATATGACGAGAAAAGGAATTTGTGCATCAGAAAATTCCGGATATGGAAAAAATGTTTCTCAACTCACAAACAATCTCTTCTCTTGATACATAGATCCCTGCACCAACATACGAAGGCCGTTTAGCGTCCACGTGGGCTAGCGAGATTGACGGGGGGCGACCGAGTGATAAAGACTAACTCAAAAAGGTCAGAAGTTTATAAACCAAGTCCACAAGAGACGATGAATTTCAAAAGGAGTTGGGGATAAAGAAAGGCAGCGATAGATGATGCAATGATGAGATCGATATGGAAGTACAACAAGCAGCCGTAGGATCATATATCATGGTATTTGAGTAAATGGAACCAGGTGATGCGTACCATGCGACAATCCATATTGAGGAGTTCCCAGAAAATTGCGCGTCGTCGCTCGTGTTCCTCTGGTATGGTTTTCGAACCACGAGCACCATCTCGATCTACAAAAGGAACGACATTTCAAGGAAAATGACAGCAAATTCATGAAACATACGTAGACCCAACTTGTCAACACCGTAACAAGAGTCAGGGTGATGCACAAAACCCATAGATTATACACATACCCCTTGCGCTAGCTTAGCCACAAAACCCATCAAATTCCATGCATATCCTACGGCCTTTTTATTATCAGAAAATATGAGGTGGTAATATATCATGAAGAACTAGAGCGACAGTCATCATTGCAGACCCCATTGGACAGAAAGTTTCCGAAGGGCGTACCAGTGCGTGTAATACATCAAAATCGGGTTCTTCCATCAATGGAATCTCACAAACAGACGCTCTTGCTAGGTGGTGATATGCCTCGCCATGAAGTGATCCGAGAGGTTTTTTGAGATCCACCAGTGAACCGATAGAAAGTACCATCAGTAACAATGCTAATCTCCGTGGACTCAGATCCTTGATCGGAGTTGTATAGCAGTAATTCAGTAAATTGGGAAGGAAGGTCTCCGCCGTGTCCATGTTAAACCTACATCAGTAATCAGCATGGTCTATCAAGGACAAAGACAGCATGGGCACAGAATGATATCTGGTGAACAAGAAGTATGTCCAGAGTTGCAAGGCAGAGGAGGAGGAGGATTGATTCAAGTATGTAATGGTGACGTACTGCCAAAGTGCATTATTACGGGCTTCCGCGCACACCATCTCTGCTTCTTCACGAGGCGGGAGAGCATCACGAATCCTCTTTCGGATACTCAAATCGACCATCCACGGGAAAGGGAACGTTGAACTGAGCTGTAGGATGTCAGGTGGTACTTCTGGCGGAGTTTTTTCTCGCCGAACCACAGCGGAAGACGCAGAAGAGGCATCGTTCCCTGTCATCCTAACTCCTCCTGCTCCATCTGCTGCTGTTGTTATGACTGTTGTACGAGGCCCGAGGGAAAGTGCTACGACAGAGTTCGGGAGAGAACGGTCGTCTTGTGGTAGTGATAGTGCTGTTGATGAAGATGCTTCGGAGGTCAAGGTTGACGGAGGCAGGAGCGGAGCAGTCCCATAGAGTTCTTGTGAGGTCTTGATTTTCAGCAATTCAGGTGCCAACAGTGGATGTGGTTGATTAGAGCATTTTTGCTGAACTTCTTCCAAAGCTTCCTCGAGTTGTCGAACGCGATCACCGAGTTCAGCAATCTTGTCGTGTAGAGTCTCAGTGTTTGCAAGAATGAACCTAAGTAATGTACGAAGAGATATAAGCAGTCAGTCAGATTCGGCGGACCTGGAAAAAAGATTACCGGCTGCCTCGACCTGCTGTCAGGGCACCTAGGAAGCCAGATCTTAAATCATGGGCGTCAAGACTAGCGCCATTTGATCACTTACCTTCTGGACAAAGACTCCCGCAGCCTCGCTTCACACATGACTGAAAGAGATATAGCAAAGGTACAAGGCCTGAAACAGAGCCAGAGACTCACTTGACAAGGAAAGACACGATCACACTGTACAACGACGTTAGAAGTCAGGTGTGCCCGTCGCAATCGGCTACTAAAACTTGCCTTTAGTTTGAGCCTGGAGAAGAAAGATGTTATATTCGATAGTCGATGAGAATAGGAGGTAAATGAATATTAGTACCTGCGACATTCCTTACATGAGAGTTTGCGGCTTCGATCATCCCCTCGAGCTACCCGTGTTATAGAGGTGGATTCCAGTGCTAAATTTGGGCCACCAAGATGATTCAAATGCTGAGAAGAAGCTTTGGGCATGGTCTGGTTACTGGTAGGAGATACAATGGAAGGGGGCGAGTCTGACGATAGTCCAGTAAAAGAACTCGATCCTCTCGGTCGTTTATGAGGACGTCCCAGGCACCCCGTATCAATCGGGAGCATGATAGGTGGAACCCTGCAAAATCAGATGGAGGGTTGGGGGATAAGGTGTGAAGAGAAGAAAATCGAGTTGAATGATATAAGATGCACAGTACGGACACAGGTCAAGGTGGAGGTAGAGAAAGAAGGAAGAAGGGAGGCTTTCTTCGGCCAGCCAACCCGTGACTTCCGCATCTACAAGCTTCTGGGCGCCTGTCTTCCGGGACATTTTGACTATGTAAACGTCTACTTCACTTACAGATAAGTCGACAAAATAATTCGCTATTCAGCATCGCGCAATTTGACGCCGTATAGACTGCAGAACTGTGGCGGAACAGTTACCTCCTCGGGTATGAGAATAGAAAATAACCGGCCCTTGCGATCAACGATCCGAGATCGGGATCAAGAAGTTTCCCACCTGTGTATCCAAGATTCTTGGTCACCTATGCACAGACAGAATAGCAGGCTGGACGGTGCATATCCAGTGGCCGAGAAAGTGTTACGCAAGAGAAAATCCTTTCACTATCTCAGTTGTTTATATCACATCTTTTGACCACCGCACTTCACAAGTGACAGACCATTCAGCTGGTAGTACAGAACATACAGTCCTGCGATGGGGAAGCATCGTGCATCAACAAATTAGATCGGCATCCGTCTCAGACAGCATCAACTTCAGAACTTGCGACATCTGCGAATGCAAATCCTCTTTTACAAATCCACCGGGAGAATTAATTTTGTTCACAGCTTGCGCAAAGTGAAGAGCCAGAAACCACTCACTAGCTCGATAAATAGCCTTCTCGTATTCTTCATTCGCCCGCTTCATCTCTTCTTCAAGCACTTCCAGCCTCTTGGCCTAAAAGAAGAGCAGTCAATCATCCGGACCATGGATTTACCCTTCTCTGCAACTCATAATCATGCCCCAACTCATCACAGAAACCCTATATATCAAGACTAGAAGTAGATATACTCACCTGCGCTTGCTCGGGCTCCGGTTCCGGCAGTGAATTAATCAAGTAGTCAATTTGCTTGGCCTTTACAATCAAATCCGTCACCAGCTCCCTCTTATTTGCTTCAAACACCTCTGGTGAATCGTATTTTTCCGGATTCCGTTGTTTTGTGATCGGTACATCAGATGAGACTTGAACAAAGTTCGACCGAGTCGTGAGGTATGCTATCGTGTTTGCCATGATTACAAGTATCTATGAAGAATCCCGAGAGAGAGAGAGAAAAAGAGGGAGAGAGCTGAATAAGAAAAATACAACGCAGAAAAAAATACAATATACAACCTGTTGGATTTCATCCTGAAGTTGAGTTATACGGTCCATATGCGATAGTTCCTGTAGCATTGCGCTGCAGCCAGGCAGCCAAGTTTTCCTGAAAAAGAAACTGCAGCTTTTTGACCAAATTTGAAATTCAGCCGCTTTTATCGGAAGAATTCCTTCGAAGCCTTTTGGTCTTACGTTTTGCGATGTCGGTTCTTAAAGAGGTGTCGTTCGCGCAAATGGAATATCGTGAGCTCGTGGGTAACCGAAGCTCAGATCATGAACAAGTCTAAGTATTTGGTTACAGCCATATGATGTCGCCCGAATCAGCGCCTCTGATCACGCGATTTGTCTCATAAATATATAGGAAAAATAGTTCTCAACGTCCTCCCAATCATATTTCGAATTCTCAAATTCGATACTCACCCTCCCGCTGCCATAAATACTACCTACACAAAACCGGGAATCTCGACTCTCCCGCCTATCCGCTCATTCCGACCAAGACATGAAACTTAATCAATGATCACCAGAAGCACTGCCAAAAAAATAAAATCAAGGTCAACTTATTGCTTAATCTCTAGAGCCTCCTTCGAAACTAGACAATTCCTCATAGTCAGTCCTAATTCACAACAGGTTATGATTACACTCCATTCAACTATGTAGATGACGCAAATATTAGTAAGTTTGCCCGAGAAACCTTCAACCCCGTCCCGTGATTCTACTGCTATTAGCACGTGTTCCAGCCATTCCATATCCTCTGCCTTGTTCCGTTCTTCATCATAACGACAGATAGATTGCATATAAAAACCTTTCCTCCGCGTTCTGAACCACTGCTTCGCATTCTTTCATGACACAAACACACCAACCCCACCAACACCTTTGAACAGAGCTAGAACCGAACGCTTCCCGACCACGATTGCAACCCAAACAACTAGTAAAAATGCATGAAACTCCCATTGTTATTCACACTCAGTGCTCCCAACTCAAAATTGATGGTATCCACGGCTCCAATCTTCGATGTCCATGGCGGTAATTTGACAGATGGACGAGAAGTAGGTAACACCGCAATATGGGGGGAATACAATCCTTGTTCGCTGTTTCCTTTTGAATCTCCACCGTTCCTGCCGTTCCCAGGGAGACACTGACCAACGCTTGTTGCTCTGGACGTTGATGAATCTGTTCCATTGGAATATGCCGTCGTATGAACGTTGTTGCCGTATACCCCTCCTGCTGCTGCTACTGTGTTACCACTCGTGTATCCATTGTACTGCCCACTGCCATTTTTAAGATGCATTCCTCCCACACCACCAAGACTCGATGCCCGGGTCCTTCCAATACCTTGCGAAGCCGAGTACCCACTGGCGTCGGCACCGCCATGAGAGGTGTATCCAACTGTAACGCTATTACCAACACCATACAGGCCCAAAGGAGTGGTATCAGGAAGAACGGCACATGAAGCATTAACAATCGGGGGTGGAGACCAATCGTGTGAAGGTGGACATGATTCTGTAACTGCAACTTGTTGAAGACCATGTGAAACTTTTCCCACCCCGACATTGGTTGAAGTCAAGCTCTTCAAATTCCTCCTGCTGGAACAATTACATGGTTTACGCAGCGGGAACATTGTTTTCGCAATTTGGTGCGCTTCTGCAATACACTGGTCTAAACTTTGATGTGTATGCATGAAAGGATCATCTACGAGTTGAGACGGAGATCGACGTTCAAAGTCTTCAACTTGAGTCGTTCCATTCTCGTTGGTGTGGCGGAGAACGACGATTGGAAGTTCTTGCCCATTCATCCAACGATTGTAGATGTCCATAGCTTTTTCTGTCATGGTTTCCAGGATCGGCTGTGCAGTGGTATGAATTCTTCAGCTGATGAAGGAGATCAAAAGAGACTTACCAGGATCTGTAAAGCCCGCGGACAGACATCTTTCGCTGCTCTAAACAAGAGTCTCGCTCTCTTTAATTCCTGTAGCGTTGCGGGGGACAAGCATGTAAATGGTGCTCTTGACACCAACACGCACAATGCAACCTGGAATGCACCAAAGTCACAATAAAATTGATCGCAAACAAACGTTTCTCATAAACTCACGGTGGCAGAAAATGCATTCGACCAATACCACATGATTCTAGCAGTCTTGTCCGGTTCTTGCTGGAACAGCTCCTGGACCGTCGCAATCATCCTCGACGCACTCATGAAAACTGCTACGATTGACGGCGCGTGCTTGTGCCGCCGGTTGAGCGCCTCTTCTGGACAGCTTAGTGCACGAAGAAAATAGAACCGATGGAGTTGTAGTAAAACTAGAAGAAAGTAGAATTAGCAATGATCGACACGGATCGACGTCATCAGAGAGTGACAAAAGTGGTATACTTGGGGGTGGATATGAACACACTGAAAATTTTGTCAACTCACCGGCTTCGAGTGCAGTTCCGAGAAACGCTCGGTGCATCATCATAGACGTTGATGATGATTTTTCTTTGTCTCTAAATGGCATTGGAATGGGGAAATCTCGAATGGTTTGGTCAAGGTCTAGGATCTCTCGGTACTCTTGCCCAGGTTTACAAATAGCATCAAGAACTGGAACAAGGCATTGTTGATAATATGAATGCTTCCATTCTTGCCCTGTCAGCATTGAAAAGAGAATGTAATTCTGGAAAGGAAAACGAGGACGAAGAAACAACTCACAAAGATGTGATGTGCCTTCTTCGGGGTCAGGTGTATACGAGGGCCTTGGACAATCTATATGATGAATCGAAAACGATGAAGGTCGGCCAAGAGATAAAGACTAGTTTGTCAGCTGTCAGCTTTCCGACAAAGGAGGAACAAAATGGGCAAAGCTCACTAAGCGGGCATCGAGATAGAGCAACTCCCAAAAAAGGGTTTTCCTTTTGTCTACCTCCTCGGGAATCACCTTGGATTTGCCACTGTTGCGGTCTGCCGGAAAAAAACAGAACGTCAAGTGACCACTCATCAGGACTTCCTGTCTATGACTTACGCAAACCAATCTGGTTGAGGTAAGCGGCGGAGAAATTGACAATAACCAAAAATACTCACAGTTTGAGCCAGCTTTGCTACTAAACCCATGATTGTCCATGCTTCTTCAAGTGCCTTCTTTCCATCGCTCCATACGGCAAGGAACCAGACCTCGTAGGAGAGTGCGAGAACTGTCTCCACATTAGTGTCTTCCATAATAGAAATTTCACATAAAGAAGCCCGGCCAAGAGCGTGGAAGTGAGATGCACGAGACTCAGCCTCGAGATGTGCATTATGCAAATGATGTGGGGTGGAGGAATGTGAGGAGCTTGATGATGGGACGTCAACGATACAGGCAATGGAAAGAATCATGAGTAAAAGGGCAAGGCGGCGAGGGTCGATGTCCTGAATGGGTTTAGGTGATTCGTCTGGAGAAGCATAGATATGATGAAGTAGAAGTGGGAAGAATGAAGCAGAAGGGTGAGGGTTGTATTGCCACAGAGCGTTGCGCCATGCCTGATCCCACAGTCGTTCAACCTCTTCCCGAGAAGGGAGTTGAGAACGAATGTGTTCGCGCATGGTGAGGTTGCGCTCAGGGCTGTTATGAAGATAACCAAGGAGAGGAAAGGAGGACTGGAAGTGGCTGACATCTGGCTGTAACGATGTCAAGTCGAATGTGATTGAATTTCCCTGCGTTGGATAAACATCAGCGGGTGCCACTAGGGCGATAGGTGTGGCGTAACG
>Ga0153922_1000684_pt1 | contig 13084 bp, 13 predicted proteins | sample TSNJ006MetaG_FD_104723 | JGI IMG/M metagenome (GOLD analysis project Ga0153922, IMG submission 104723) | Attine ant fungus gardens microbial communities from New Jersey, USA - TSNJ006 MetaG | ecosystem: Host-associated > Fungi > Mycelium > Unclassified | place: USA: New Jersey, Brendon T. Byrne...
CGACACCGACGCCGGCGATGGGGTGCTGCGGGTCTGGGTGCGCGACGACGGTCGCGGCGGCGCCGACCCCCACGGTGGATCCGGGCTGGCCGGGCTCCAAGACCGGGTGGCAGCCCTCGGCGGCCGCCTCTGGCTGCACAGCACACCCGGCGCCGGCACCACCCTGCACGCAGAATTCCCACTAAGCCAGGCTCGCACGATCTGACACCAAACAAGGCGCGCGTCGCAACACCCTGGCCGTAAGCCGAAGTCGGCCGCACGGCGCTCGCCTGACGTGCTGGTGCGTCGATCAAAGTTCGTCGGCCGACAGGACTCGGTGGCGTGGCGCGCCTGGCAGCCGCACTTTCGTGAATCACCTCCTCGAGGCTTTCTCGGTCTGCGTGAACCACAACAGGTAGCCCAGCGCCGGTAGCACGATAATTGCGGCGAGCGCAACCACGACCAGCAGCGCGGCAAGGGTGGTTCTCGCCCCGGCTGCGTCGTCGATGCGCATCTGATCCACGAGCATCCAGGGGTATTGGCCCACACCCCATCCCGCAACTACCGCAGTGACCGCGGTAGCGGCGCAAATCCGCGCCAGAAGAAACCGTCGACCATGAATAACGACGACAAGACGACGGCGATAGAGCAGCACCAGCGTGACTGCGCCGGCGAGCGCGGCGACGACCAGCAGCGGCAGCGCAGGACCGAGTAGGCCGCGGCTGAGCGTCGGGGCGTCGTGCAGGACCGGGTACAGACCGGCGAACACGATCAGGCCGGCGACAACGCCGACGACAATGGTGCGGATGCGGAGTCGCGCGGCCAACTCGGCGTCCCCCATCCGGGTCGCGTCGCCGGTCAGATACACCCCGGCCAGAAACACGCAGGTGGCTGCCGCCAGGCAACCGCCGGCCAGCGATGTGGGATTGACCCAGGAGCTTACCGGCGCACCGTAACCCGCGGCGGGCACCCGGCCGGAGGCGATCGCGCCTCCCACCGTGCCGAGGAAAAACGGTGTGATCAAGGATGATCCAGCGAAGACCGCGCCGAACAGCTGCGCCTGCCCGAACGTGGCGGCGAACTTGCGAAACGCAAAGCTGGCTCCCCTCAACACGATCCCGGCAAGGGCGAGCATCAAGGGGATGAACAGCGTCGTGGTCGCCGCGGCGAAGGCCCTCGGAAATCCCGTCCACCACATCACCAGAACGTAGATCAGCCACACATGGTTGGCCTCCCACACCGGTTCGATGCTCTCATCGATCAGTGTCCGCAGTTCGGCTCCGCGCTGGCCTCCGCCTGCGGTCAGATCGTAGAAACCCGACCCGAAATCGGCACCACCCAGCAGCGCGTAGGCGATCACACCCACAAACATCGCTGCCGCGACCACGGCGGCCAGGCTCACGTCCGTGCCTCCGCCAATGCCGCTGGCCCGTAGGGACTTGCCAGGTCTTCCTCGCCGGCGCGCCACCGCCGGGCCATCGATCGCAGGACGACGTACGCCGCGATGGCCATGCCGAGATAGATCACCAGCACACCGGTATAGCTCCACCAGATTGCGCGGTTCATGGTCGCCGCGTCGACGGTGCGCAGCACCTGCCACACCGTCCATGGCTGGCGCCCGATCTCGGTGGTGACCCACCCCAGCTCCAGCGTGAGTATTGCCAGGGGTCCGGAGATGACGGAGAACCTCAGGAACCAGCGGTTGCCCAGCAGGTCATGCCCGCGCCGGCGGGCCACCCAGAACACCACCACGACCAGGGCGATCAGCAGGCCGATGCCCACCATCAGCTGAAACGACCAGTGGGTGAGGTTCACCGGTGGCCAGTCGGATCTTGGAATGGTGTCAAGGCCGGGAATGGTTCCGTTGAACGTGCCGCGGGCGATGATCGACCCGATTCTTGGGATGGGCAGCGCCCACCGAACCTGGTCGTCGACCAGGAATCCGCCGAACCGCTCCGGTGCGGGCCCCGTCTCGGAGTGCAGGGCGAGCTCGAACGCCGCCAGTTTGGCGTGCTGCTTGTTGCCGACCTGCAGCCCGAGCACATGACCGACAACCGGCTGAATCACGGCCGCGACGGATGCGAACACAAACGGCACGAAGAATCCGAGACGATGGTGGGCATCGGTTCGGCCGCGCAGCATGCCGGCCGCGTACACACCCGAGACCACCAGCCCGACGAGCATGAACGCGCCCAGCCACATGTGCAGGAACTGCAGCCACGCCAGGGGGTTGAACATCGCGGCCCACGGGCGGACATCGCTGACAACGCCGTTGCGGATGATGAACCCGGTGGGGTAGTTCATCCAGGCATTCGCCGAAACGACGCAGAACGATCGACGATGCCCGACATCGCCATCGGGATCAGCATGGCCAGGTGTAGCCGCGGCCGCATGCGGCCCCACCCGTAGAGGTAGAGGCCCAAAAAGATCGCCTCGGTGAAGAACGACAACCCCTCCAGCGCAAACGGCAGCCCCAGCACGTCCCCGAAACGGCCCATCAAACCCGGCCACAGCAAGCCCATCTCGAAGCTCAGCACGGTTCCCGAGACTGCTCCGATCGCGAACAGCACCGCGGATGCTTTCGACCACCGCTTGGCCAGCCGCAGCGCGATCGGGTCGTCGCGAACGATCCCGCGCCGGTGCATCACGTAGATCATCGTCGGAAACGCCACCCCGAAACAGGCCAGGATGATATGGAACCCCAGCGACACAGCCATCTGCTGGCGTGCAGGAAGCAGGCCGGGCGGCGCGTCGGACGCCAGCACCATCACCGCGTCGCTGACGATCACGAATGCCTCGGAATCACGTCGTCGCCTCGTCGGCAGGGCCGGTTCACGGCAAGAGCACCACGGTAAGAGTGGTGACGCCTTGCGCTGGGTGGACGGTGACGCCGCCGATGTCGGCTGAACCGGAAGGTCCCGACAGCAGCACCGCGTACGCGGCTTGCTGGAAGGCCGGGTGCCGGTAGGCGAAGTGGACGTTCTCCACGATGTCGGCGGGATCGAGCAGCACGACCAGATGTTGCGCGAGCACTGCCGCGGTGGTCACCGCCAGTTCTGTCTCGGTGAGCAGAATCGAGCCGGTTTCGGCGATCCCGAGCGGTGTGCGCACGACCGTGACATCGATGTCGGCGGTCGCCGGGTCGGAGAACCCGGCAGGGTCGACGTTTCCGCTCACCTCGGGGACTGCGGAACAGATCTGGCGGGCGTCCGGGAATGCGGTCGCCAACCAGGCCTGCACGTCGGAGCCCGGCTGCGCGACCTTGCCATCCAGCCGCGCGAGCGCCATCGTGAACAGGTCGACGAGATCGTCGGGCGCACTGTGGAAATCCGGGACGCGGGGCAGTTCCCGGGTGGCCGGGCCGCGCTCGCGGACCGCGCCCAGAATGTCGTCACGCGCGCTCATAGTGAGGTTCCTCCGGTACCGTCCCGGCCGCGGGTACGGGCGTACCACTGGTGAAAGGTTTCCGTCGGCGGCTCGGGGACGTCGCGGTGGCGGCCCCAGGCGTTGAGCCGGTTGTACAGGGCGAAGTGCGGCAACACCTTAAGCGCTGCGACGCCGCTCTCGGCGGCCGCACGGTAGGCCCCGGGTTGGCTGAGCACCGCGCCCGCAACCTTCATGGCCGCCTTCTTGGTGGTGGAGAACTGGCCGTGGTCATTCATCACCCCGCGCCACTGGTAGATCTGGTCGTGGATGTCGATGTGTACCGGGCAGACGTTGGAGCAGCTGCCGTTGATGGTCGAGGCGAACGGCAGTTCGCGGTAGCGGCGGATATCTGTGGCCGGCATCATGATGATGCCGATCGGCCCCATGTAGGTGGCGCCGTAGCTGAGCCCGCCGCTGCGCCGGTACACCGGGCAGGTGTTCATGCACGCGCCGCAGCGGATGCACTTCAACGACCCCCAGAAGCGCTCGTCGGCCAGTCGATCCGAGCGGCCGTTGTCGACCAGCACGATATGCATTTCGCCACCGGCGCGCGGTTTGGCGAAGTGCGAGGTGTATTGGGTGATGCGCTCTCCGGTGGCGCTGCGGGTGAGCAGCCGGATGAACACCGCGAGTTCCTCGGGGCCGGGAATGATTTTCTCGATGCCCACCGAGCAGATCCGCAGCTTCGGGACGTTGCCGGACAGGTCGGCGTTGCCCTCGTTGGTCACGGTGACGACCGCGCCGGTTTGCGCGACCGCGAAGTTGGCGCCGGTCATGCCGGCGTCGGCGGACAGGAACAGGGGGCGGGTGTGATCGCGCATGACCTGGGCCAGGTAGACGGGGTCGGCCCGGTCCGGATCGGAACCGTAAACCCGGTGAAACAGGTCTGCCACATCCTTTGTCGTCTTTTGGAAGGCCGGCCCGACGATGTGGGTGGGCGGCTGGTCGTCGAGCTGTTGGATGCGCTCCCCGAGATCGGTTTCGGTGACCTGGACACCGCGCCGCTGCAGGAATGGTCGCAACTCGCATTCCTCGGTCAGCATCGACTTGGACTTCACCAGGTGTCGTGCGCCGTGCGAGCTGAGAATGTCGTCGACGATCTGGTTGTGCTCGTGGGCGTCGCGCGCCCAGTGCACGGTGGCGCCGTTGCGCATCGCGCTGGCCTCGAACATCTCCAGGTAATGCGCAAGATTGGCCAGGGTATGTTCCTTGATCTGCGAGGCCAGGGTGCGTAGGTCCTCCCACTCGGGGACCTCGCGCGCCGCGGCGTCGCGCCGCACGCGAAGCCCCCAAATCAGCGTGTCGAAGGCACGCTCATGGACCTCGTCCTCCAGGAAGGCAAGCGCGTTGCGGGCCTGATCAACCGCTTTCATTGCGCGTCTCCGTTCAAAACCTCGGCCAGGTGCAGGAAGTGGAAATCCCCACGGTCGCGGTGCGCGCACCCCTGCAGGTGCATGAGGCATGACATATCGGGTGACACGATGTACCGGGCTCCGCTCGCGCCGATGTGTTCCAGCTTGTCGTTGCCGATCGCCGAAGCAACGGCTTCCTCGGTGACCGAGAAAGTGCCACCGAATCCGCAGCACTCATCCGGCCGGTCAAAGTCGGCGATCGTGACGCCGTCGACTTTCTCCAGCAGGCTCCTCGGTTTGGAAAACCACGGGTCGTGGGGCCGCTCACTCATCGTCTGCTCGCCCAGACCGCGGATCGCCGAGCAGCTGACGTGCAAAACAACCTCGTGCGGGAAACGCGCCCACGGAAACTCTCCGACTTTCAGTACGTCGCAAAGGAACTCGGGCAGATCCCACGTGTGGGAGCTGACGTGCCGGCGTTCGGGCGTGTCGTCGGCCGCGGTGAACTTGTTGCGGATGTGGTGCACGCAGCTGCCCGACGGAGCCACGATGTAGTCGTAGCCGGAGAAGTTGCGGACGAAGAGTTCTTCGGTGGCCTTGGCCTCGATGTGCGCGCCGCTGTTGGCCATCGGCTGCCCGCAGCAGGTCTGATCGAACGGATAGTCGACCTGCACGCCAAGCCTTTCCAGCAGTCCCAGAGTCGACTTACCCACTTGGGGATAGAACATGTCGATATAGCACGGAATCATCAATCCCACCCGCACGGCATTCCCTCCTAAATCACCCGGGGCCCGTTCAATTCAGCACTCCCTCGTGAAGCTGGGCATAGAGGTCGATGGTGTGGCTGTAGTCGACGGGGACATCGATGATGCTGATTCCGGGTTCGTCCAGTGATTGCTTGAACACGTTTTCGAACTCGTGCATGCCGGTCACCCTGATCCCGGTGGCGCCGAATGCCGCTGCGAAGTGGCCGATGTCGTAGTCGCCGAGCTGCACCCCGGCCTTGCGCCCGTATTTCATCTGCTGCTGGAAGCCCACCATGTCATAGGTGTTGTCCCGCAAGATGACGTGGGTGAACTTCAGCCCGAGACGCGACGCGGTCTCCAATTCTTGTGCACTGAACAGGAATCCGCCGTCACCGGACACCGACACCACATGAGTTCCGGGGCGGACCATAGCCGCCGCCATCGCCCACGGCAAAGCGACACCGAGCGTTTGCTGGCCATCGGAGAACAGCAGTCGCCGCGGCTGGTAGACGCGGAAGTGTCTGGCCATGAAGATGTAGTTCGACCCAACATCGCACGCGATGGTCGTGTCGTCGTCGACCAGCTCACGGATCTTGAGGACCAGGGCCGCCGGATTGAGCCCCAACTTGGTCTCGGGCGCAGCGCGGGCTGCTTCGTCGATACGCACCAGTGCCGAGCGCTGTTCGGCGGCGGCACGCGCCCAGTCGGGCAAGCGCAGCCCGGACAGCCGCAGCGTCAGCTCGCCCACGGTGGCGGCGATGTCGCCGCGCAACTCAAGCGTCGGCTGGTAGTGCACGTCGATGTCGGCGGGCAGCTCGTCGATGTGGATGAGGGTGCGGCCGGGGTCGGTGTTCCAGAACCGGGCATCGTATTCCACGGGGTCGTAGCCCACGGTCACGACGGCATCTGAGTGGGCGACGAGGATATCGCCGGGCTGGTTGCGGAACAGTCCGACCCGGCCGACGAAGTGATCCTCCAGTTCGCGCGACACCAGACCCGCGGCCTGGAAGGTCTCGACAACGGGCAGGTCGGTGACGGCGAGCAGGGCGCGCAGCGCGGCGCACGGTGCCGGGTCGCCGGCGCGCATGCCGGCGAACAGGACGGGCCGATGGGCCGCTCGGATCAGCTTCGCCGCTTGCTCAATCTGGTCTGCGGGCGCGGCTCCCAGCCCAGACACCCGCGCGGGGCGGGTGATGACGGCTGCGGTTGGGGCGGCAGCGACGTCGGCGGGAAGCACCACCGCGGCGGCACCGCGTGGCGCGGTGGTGGCGGCGCGGATCGCGTTGGCGATTGTTTCCGCCACGTTGTCGGGGTCGTCGACCTCGCCGGTGTACGTGGTGAACGGTTCGAGTGCTGCGACGGCGTCCATCGTCTGGTGGGTGCGCTTGAGCCGGTCGGCCCGCGTGACGCCACCGCAGATGGCGACCATCGGGTCCTGCTCGGTGGTCGCGGTAACGAGGCCGGTGGCCAGGTTGGTGGTGCCCGGCCCCGACGTTACGATCGCGACGCCCGGGGTCCCGGTAAGTCGGCCGACGGCGGCGGCCATGAAGGCCGCGTTCTGTTCGTGGCGGCAGACCACGACGTTGAGCCCGCTGTCCAGCAGCGCGTCGAATACCGCGTCGATCTTGGCACCGGGAATCCCGAAGACGTGCTCGATGCCGTACGCCGAGAGTGTCTCGACGACCCGCTGGGCGGCGCGCACCGTGTTGTCGGACATCTCAACCACCTTCGGTCTCACGGATCTGGCTGTCGAGGTCTGCAGGGTTGAGGTCGGCGCGCAGGAACTGCTCAGTGCGTTGCAGACTGAGGTGCAATTCGGAGCGAACGCAGACCTCGATCTTGCCGCGATTGAGCCGATAGTTCAGTGCGTGTCCGCCGTGGCTGCGGTCGTTGTTGATGAAGTGCATGTGGTAGCCGGCGACCGCGATCCCCTGCTCGTAGTCGGGCGTGCGAAACCCGGCCAGCGTCCCCGACAAATTGGTGAACCGGACCTCGTGCTGATCCTTGGTGGCCTCGGTGAACGGCGGGTACGGCTTCTGCTGGGCGATGACGGTGCGCGTGTGGATATCGCTGAATTCACCCGTGATCCGCAGCGCGACAGTCAGGTTCGTGCTCTGCACGCGCTCGTCAATGGTCGCCTTGAGAGCCGCGGCGTCGCTGGGCGCCGATACCGCGATGGTGTGGTCGGCGTGAAACCAGGTGAGCACCGCGAACGGGGAGAGTTCCTCCGGAGCCGCAACGGTGGCGCTGCCGTCGGCGCGCAGTTGATAGCACACCCCGTCGAGCACCATCATCTCGCCGTCCAGCGCGTTGAACGTGCCCAAACCAAAATCGCCGTGGCGCAGCAATTCCCCGACGGTGACGTCGCCGTCGTACACCCCGGCGAGCAGCGCACCCATCGTTGAGCTCTGGTAGACCTCGTCCGGATGGGCATGGGCGAGCTTCCCGTGAAACCAGCGTCGCAAGGCGTGCGACGGAAAGTCGTGTGGGTCAACGTCAGTCACGTGGTGTCCTTAAAACGGCCAGACCATCGCGGTGAATGTGACCCGCAATTATCGGCGATGACCTGGTGCACAAATTGACCTTGCCGGGCATGCGGTGACGACCGGACAGCAGGTCAGTGCGGCCGGCCGGCACAGCTCGCGCGGGCATGGCGGTCGAGATCGACGTGGCCATGTTCACATCGTCGTTGGGTCATCGCTTGCTGTCTACTACGTAGGTAGTGCGCCTCACGTCCGAGCATTTGTCGCCGTCCACGCGCTCCCCGTGTATCGTCTCGGCCCGTCCCGAAGGTCGAGGTCAGGAGCCATGTCCAGCTGCCCGCCTCCTCAGGGCCCCGATGTTCCGCCCGGCTGGGGACCTCCGTCCGGTGAGCAGCCGGGCCAACGATCCCGGACGTCGATCGCGATCGTGGCTGTCCTGGCTGCAGCTGTGGTTGCCGCGGCTGGCGTGTTGCTTTGGGTGTTCGCGTTCAAGGGCGACAATGCCCCGCAGTCTTCGCCCGAGGACCAGATCATGGCGCTTATGAAAAGCGTCGATGACCACCTCAACAACGCTGATGCCGCGGGTCTGGCGTCTCTGCTCTGTGACGCGCAGAAGAACTCACCTGGCCGGCACGTACACACGGACGACCAGCTGCGCAAGCAGCGGGATGTGGTCGGACTCGAGACGTCAACGGTGACCGGCATCCATATCACCGGCGACCACGCCACCGCCAGTGTGAGCATCAGCTGGTCCAAGGCGCCCCAAAACGACTTGACGGAAACCGTTAATTTCGTTCGAGAGAACGGCGGCTGGAGAGTCTGTGGCGTAACGGGCAAGTAGTCGTCAGTGGGTCCGCAGACTTCCTGATTTTTTGAGAAACGGGCGTGGGCTGGCCGAGCCCCCAGACCTCGCTACCGTGTCCGCTCTTCCGCCGGTCGATTAAACAGCTCCTCGACGTAGGGCAGCGTTGATGAGAACGAAATCGGCAACGTCCCCATGTGCGCCGACGAGTCCTGCCCTTCCCATCGGCCCGCACTGGATGATCATCTGGCCGTACGCCTATCCGCACATCTGCGGTACGCCCCGGGCCGGAAACGAATACACCCCCGACCACGTCCCGGTGTGGACCATGCGGTACGCCGCGCCCGCAGAGCCATCGACAACGAGCTGGCACGCAAACTTACCGGCACAACCGGCGGCCGCGGGACCTAGTTATTCGGGGTTATTCGGGTCCGATGACACGACATGTGGTGGTACATATCAACAACGATCCCGAGCCAAGATGTCCCGGTCCCTGTCCCGGCTGCGGCGGTGCCGCCGGAACGGGTGTTGGCGGCGGTGCCGCGGGGCCAGGCTGCGGCCCGGCGGGCGCCGGAGGCGGTGCCGCTGGGGCAGGCGGCGGTGCCGCAGGGGCAGGAGGCGGTGCCGCGGGGGCAGGAGGCGGCGCCGCGGGGGCAGGAGGCGGCGCCACAGGGGCAGGAGGCGGCGCCGCTGGCGCCGGCGGCGGCGCGGCGGGGGCGGGCGATGGCGGTGGTGCGGCGGGGGCAGGCGGCGGTGCGGCGGGGGCGGGCGCGGGCGGCGGTGCCGCTGGCGCCGCCGATGACGGCCCTGCGGCAGGTGCAGACGAGAGGCGACTCGCGGTGAAAGTCGCTGCCTGGTCAACCAGCCCGTCCTCCTGGTACAGCAGGTGGTAGTTGAGGTCCGTTCCGCCAGAACAAATCGGGTCATTGGGGACGCACAAGTCGATGGTCTTGGTCTCATACAACGGGCCGACGCTGACCGGTGGCGCGCCGATCACGCGCATGAACAGGTCCGATGGTTTTCCGAACAGAGCGACCGCGGCTACGTGGTTTGCCACATCGGGCGGCATTGGGTTCGGTACACCGTCAGGTGCTCCATCCGGTACGACACTGTCGGTGACGAAGCCCATCACGGCTGCGCCCTGGGAGTATCCGCCGAGAACCATCTGGGTGTTCGGACAGCTCGCCACGGTGGACCGGACGTGATTGCTCGCGTCTTTGATGCCGTCTATGGCGGTGGGGAAGTCGGTGGTGGCGGGGTAGTCGACCGGATATACGTCGATCGACTTCGTGCCGGATTGCTTGCGCAGCGAGTCCACGAATGCCTGTCCGGTGGGACCAACACCGGGTGCCTCGGTCGTGCCGCGGGCGAATACCACCTCGACGTCGGGGCACGGCTTCGCGTGCGCCGACGGAACGGGTGCGCCCAGCGGCGCCAAAATTGCTGCTGTCGCAGCACCAACGAACACAGCGATCTGGCGTGCGCCCACCGCGCAATGCTGGCACACCCCGACGGCAACCGCGACCGCAAAAGCAAACAGCTAATGAACGCAGCGTGAATCCGCGCCGACTTACAACCGCGCTAGGTGCGGCGTGTGATCCACTGCGGGGTCTGTCGGCAGCGTGATAGTGAACGCCGTGCCGGCGCCCGGTCCGTCACTGTGGACCGCGATCTGCCCCCCGTGCGCTTCGACGAGGGCTTTGGCGATCGATAGCCCGATGCCCGCGCCGCCGTGCGCGCGGTCACGGGCGACATCGACTCGATAGAAGCGTTCGAATAGATAGGGCAAATGCTCGGCGGCGACACCGTCGCCGGTGTCGGATACGGTGATTGTCAGCGCGTTATCTGCGGCCGTTGCGGCCACGTCGACATGTCCCTGCGGTCGAGAATGGCGCAGGGCGTTGTCCAGAAGATTGCCCAGCACCTGACCAAGACGTTCCGGGTCGGCCCGGATCTTTGGCAGGTCGTTCGGAACCCGCGACGTCAACCGCACAACCTTGGCGCTGTAGCGGTTCTCGACGGCAGCCAACGAGGCCGAGATCAGGGCCTCGGGAGACACCGCCCGGGTGGCGATCGACGCGTTGCCTTGTTCTGCGGTGGTCAAGGCGTTTACGTCGATGGTGAACCGCACAAGCCGGCGTGTCTGTTCCCGAAGCATGCTGATCGTCTTGTGATCGAGGCTTTTTACGTCGTCTTCAAGTGCTTCCATGCACGCGTCTAGCACCGACACCGGGGTGCGGATTTCGTGAGCCAGATCTGCCAGAAGCCGGCGGCGGGTGCTCTCGACTTCGTTGAGTCGTTCCGCCATCGTATTGAAGGCGTCGGCGATCGTGTCGAACTCCTTACCGAGGCGTGGCGGTGACACGCGAATGTTGTAGCGTCCGTTGGCCACCGACGTCGCGGCGTCTGCGAGCTCCGTGGCCGAACGGTGCACGCGGCGGCTGAGATACCAGCTCAACATCAACGCCGCCAGCGCCGACGCCGCGAATGCGCTCCCCACCGACCATGCGGTCCCCTCGCGAAAGGCATGTTGGTAGGGATGACCGGGTAACGGCGGCACATGGGGGTTTATGAGTCGACGGCACATCTGCGGGCCCACTATCGCCGCCACGACGATGGTGGTCGCAATTCCGGTGACGACGATCACCGAATTGGCGAACAACAACCGCAGCCGAATACCGTAGTGTCGCCGCGATCTACTACGACTGCCGGCGTCCCTCGTCGATGCCACGTCAGCCGCTGCCCATCCGGTAGCCGACGCCCCGCACCGTGGTGATGTAGCGGGATGAGGCCGCATCGTCGCCAAGTTTGCGACGCAGATGTCCGACGTGCACGTCGACGAGGTTGTCGTTACCGACCCAGGCATCGCCCCACACCGCCTCCAACAGTTGGCGACGGCTCAAGACCCTTGCCGGACTTGATGACAACGCCGCCAACACATCGAATTCGGTGCGGGTCAACATAATCGGAACATCTTCGACGTGAACCTCGCGACTGTCGACGTTGATGCTCAGGTCGCCGAACACCCGTCGTGGCGACCCGGTCAGGGCCGAGTCGGCGGTGAATGCCGGAACACGTCGAGGACGCCGGAGCATGGCACGCACACGCGCCACCAGTTCACGCGGGCTGAACGGCTTGGTCACATAGTCGTCGGCGCCGACGGAAAACCCGACGACGGTGTCCACCTCGGTGTCACGCGCAGTGAGCATGATCACGTACGCATCGGAGAAGACGCGGAGCTGCCGACACACTTCAACGCCGTCCAGACCGGGCAGGCCGATGTCAAGGACTACGAGATCGGGATCCACCTCGCGGGCGATTGTCAACGCAGCCGTCCCGTCGTGGACGACCCGCACCTCGAAATTCTCCCGTGTGAGATAGCTTGCGACCAGATCGGCCAATGCTTCCTCGTCATCGATCACCAAGGCCCGACAACCACTGTCCATACACCCATAGTGCACCCGGTCCAGCGCTGATAACACGGCAGTGTCTACGGGGGCGCGCGGGCTTCATCAAACCTTCATTGAACGACCAGCAAATCCATAACCTTCGAATCCGAGCGGGAATGTGCCGCGGCACTCCGCGGTCTAAGAGGTCTCGCGCGAGACATTCGTCATCAAATCTTCAGGGATCAACCGGCAAACCACCATTAATTCCGCGGAGGCTGAAATCGCTCGGTGAACTACACACGAGGAGATTTGGTACAGATGCAACCTGATTTCACGAAGGACCAGCAGAACACTGCCACCACGCTGACACACGTCGGACGAGTGGTCAGCCGCTACGGCCCCGTGGTTGTGTTGGCATGGATCGGCTTCGGCAAGTACGCGAAGTTCGGCGCAGGTGTCCTCATCGAAGACAGCCCTCTGATGAGCTGGATCCTCCACGTGTTCACTTTGACGACCGTCGCACGCGGACTGGGCACGATGGAAATCGTTGCGGCGCTGTTGATTGCTGTGCGGCCGCTGTGGCCAAGAGCGTCCGCCGTCGGCACCCTGGGTGAATCCCTCGGCGCGTGCCGGCCTCGGACTCGTGCCGAGGCATTAGTACCCGTGGGATCCACGGCCAGCGCATAGAGCACCGGCGACCGAAGATGCGTCCCGTGCCGCCGCTGCTTCGCGAACTGCTCCGTCCACGTCGCCGAACCCTTACGGTGATTCTGGCCGCGATGCTGGTGCAGATGGCGATGACTCTGGCCGCGCCGTGGCCCCTGAAGATCGTCATCGACAACGTCGTCGGAAACCACCGCCGGCCTCCGTGGATCGCGTGGCTGCTACCGTTGCTGGGCGGTGAAAG
>Ga0153922_1000685_pt1 | contig 13082 bp, 10 predicted proteins | sample TSNJ006MetaG_FD_104723 | JGI IMG/M metagenome (GOLD analysis project Ga0153922, IMG submission 104723) | Attine ant fungus gardens microbial communities from New Jersey, USA - TSNJ006 MetaG | ecosystem: Host-associated > Fungi > Mycelium > Unclassified | place: USA: New Jersey, Brendon T. Byrne...
ATGAGTTCTATTGGGACTGCGATTTTAACTTCTGTTTTAACTAACGTTACTACTAACTCACTTCCAGCTAAATCAATGCTCAAACAAACTCCACTTAAGTACCGGACACAAGCCATTGATGCAGTCTTAGCTGGTTACCACTCTGAATTCTTCGTGGCTGCTTGCTTCGCTTTTGTAGCTTTGATATTAACTTTCTTCTTGAAACGTGGCAATAACGCTCGCAGAGTTACTCTAAACAAGGAAGGTGCTAAGTAATGATTATTTTTATTTTAATTGCCTTTGCCGCCCTTTTCTTTTGTTTTAACGTCTTACCTATCACTAAAGGAAATCACATTTGGTCTGTGATTTTCCTATTAGGTTTTATTATTAGTGGAGCCGCCATTATTGCCAATGATGTTAACCATTTTGGAATGGAAGTTAAAAGTCAAACCAAAGTGTACCATTTAGCATCTGATTCTGATAAAATGGGCGTTTTGCTTTACAAAGCACTTGGCAATGGCTCTGAAAAAATTTACGTTTATAAAACTAGCGCTAAGCAAGCTAAACCAAAACCAACTAAGACCAGCAAATTTTCTGCTAAGGTTTCTACTACCAATGAAGATTCTTACTTAAAAATAACTACTAAACGTTATGTCTATACTAACGATTGGTCGCGACTACTCTTTGGGATTTTTGGTAACGATCAAACAGTTAAACACCGTTACTACCACTTCTATGTAAATAAGGATTGGTATGTTTTAAGTACCGACCAAGCTAGTCGCTTGAGTAAGTTACTTCAAAATAAACAAGTTGAAATGAAAACCAAAATTGCTACAAAGGTTAAAGCAGCTGTTACTAAAGAAATCATGGCTGACCCAACTTTAGCTACTAATCCAACCAAGCAACAAGCTTTGACACAAAAAGCTACTAAAATAGCTACCAAACAAGTTTTAGATAGCTACGTTGCACAAGTTAAATAAACCTAAAAAAGCATTAACCAAACAACACTGGTTAATGCTTTTTTTAGATTAAAGCAATAATTAATTCTTTGCTTTTTTGAATCGTTTTCAATTTAGTAACAGTTTCTTCACAATTAACTGTTATAGTAATAACTGTAAAGCTAGTCAATCAAAGAAATGAGAGTGATTATATGAAAAACACTAGCACAAATGATATTGTCCCGGCTCAGATAATTGAACTTGCACCGGATTCAATTACACTAAGAACTGAAAATAATGAAATTGTTAAAGTAAAACAAACTGCCACTAGCAAGAAAGATAAGGTCTTTATGCAAACTATGAAAGATATTCTTAAAAGTGGTTTGTGGATTCCCGTCAATAGGAAGTTAAAACAACTCCTACATTATGACTGGTTTGACGCCCCTATTGAAAGCTATAGCTTCTAATTAAAGTTTAAATCAATCAAAAAAACCAACCTCCTTTATTTTTGGAAGTTGGTTTTTTTGATTAGAAATTTTCCTTTTCTAATCGATTATTATTTTTTTCTAGTGTTTGGGCAATTTCTTTTAGGCGCGCAACATCTTCAGCATACTCGTCTTTTGTCATGTCCATATGATAGAAACAAGATTGGACAGTTTGCTTAACCGGTTCTTCATTTTCAAGCGCCTTATCGGTTAAGGAAATATACACTCGACGTCCGTCTTCATTAGTCTTCTCACGCTTAACCCAGTCATCTTTTTCCATCCGTTTTAACAATGGTGTCAAAGTGCCTGTATCAAGTCCTAACCGCTTCCCTAATTCCTTAATCATTAAAGGTTGCTTTTCTTCCCATAAAACTAAGAGGGTGATGTATTGGGAATATGTCAGTTTGAACTTTCTTAAAGCTTCAGAATAAAACTTATTGTAGTTCTTTTGTGCTGAGTAAATAGCAAAACATAATTCATCTTCTAACTTTTGGGGAGTATGTTCAATCATTAATTCTACCTACTTTCTTTTAAACTGGTTCAATTACAACGTAACGCTTGGGCTCACTACCCTGTGAATAAGTCTTTACTCTTTGGTCACTAGCCAAAGTAGCATGGATTATTTTGCGCTCATATGCTGGCATTGGGTCTAGCCTCATAGGTCTTCGTTCTACAATTGCATCACGAGCCACATTTTGTGCCAAGTATTCTAGCGTCTCTTGGCGACGTTTACGGTAATCACTCACATCTAGCATTACTCTAATGTGTTGGTGAATTTGTTTATCAAGGTAATCTTGAGCTAACAACTGCAAAGCATTCAAGGTACGACCACGTTTTCCAATTAGCAAACCTTCTTGTTCAGTTTGAAATTTATAATAGGCAGTATGGCGACTCGTGGTTAAATCGATGGTCGTCTTGATGCCCATTTTTTGGGTAACAGCCGCTAAGTAATCCCCTAACGAAAGTAAGGCTTGTTCCAATTGTTCTTGCCTTCTTTGCTTTCGTTGTTCCACAGACTCTGCTAGCTGTGTTTTTGTTGTGACTGGTGTTTTTTCAACCACTGCTTTTGGTTTAGCACTTTGTTTGGCAGTAATTTCAACCACAGCAGGTCTTTTTCCAAAGCCCAAAAAACCCTTCTTTTCTTGGACAAGCACCTTGATTTCAGCTTGCTCAGCTGTGAGCTTTAGACTAGTTAACCCCTTTTGTGTCGCCTCAGACACTGTATCTCCTTCAAATTTCGTGGTTGTCACCCCCTTATCAGTTATCGTTTTCAGTCCACTTAATTATAGCACATGAAATTAATTGCCGACAATATTGTTAGCCCTTTCAAACTTTTTGCATAAGCATATCTTTTCCTTTTCAGAAAATTTACTGATATAATGTAAGTGAATAATTTCTTATAAAGTGAGGTCCTTGAATATGAGTCTTGTTGATACTTATGAGTTAAATAATGGTGTCAAAATCCCAATTATTGGCTTTGGTACTTGGCAAACCCCTAGTGGAGCTGTTGCTAATTTTGCAACTAAGGCGGCTCTAACCTCGGGCTACCGTCACATCGATACAGCTGAAATGTACGGTAACGAAGCTAGCATTGGGCAAGCTATCAAAGAAGCTGGAATTAGCCGCCAATCTTTATTTATCACTAGCAAATTAAACAATCACGCTCATAGCTATGAAAAAGCTACTGCAGCTATCGAGCAATCGCTCAAAGATTTACAAACTGACTACCTTGACCTCTTTTTAATTCACTGGCCTAACCCTAAGCCAAGTCGGGATGAAAATTGGCAAGCACATCTCCAAGATACTTGGCGTGCACTGGAAGATGCTTATAAGGCTGGCAAATTACGGGCAATTGGGGTTTCTAATTTCAAACCACATCACTTTGAAATTCTTGCTAAAACACAAACAATTGTCCCAATGGTTAACCAAATCCGGATCTGCCCAGGTGACCATGATGAAGCTACCATCAAATATTGTCGTGACCACAATATCTTGCTGGAAGCTTATAGCCCCTTAGGTACTGGTAAAATTTTTAGCGAGCCTACTATGCAAAAGATTGCCCAAGAACTTGGACGCTCTGTTGCACAAGTATGCATCCGCTGGTCACTACAACACGGCTTTTTACCTCTCCCTAAGTCTGTTCATGAAGATCGAATTGAAGATAACACTCATGTCTTTGATTTTGAATTAACACCTGCACAAATGGCAGAAATTGACGCCCTCGATGGGGTTGTAGGTTACGCCACTGATCCAGATACAGCCGAATTTTAATATAATAATGACAGGCCGTGATAAAAGAAGTCTTTTCTTTTGTCATGGCCTGTTATGCGTTACAATGATGATAAGTTAAGGAAGGTGATTTTTGTGAAGCAATACCCTGTAGATACTAATAAAATCAAAGATGATCTCTATCTTGCAGTTAATGGTGCTTGGTTGAAGGAAGCTAAAATTCCAGCCGATAAACCTGCTACTGGCGGTTTCTTTGATTTAGCTGATAATATTGAAAAAACTTTAATGTCTGATTTTGAGGAATTTCTGAATGGCAAGGCTCATACAGACGATCCTTATCTTAGGGAATTTCTTAAGTACTACCGTTTGGCATCTGATTTTGATAAACGTGAAAAACTTGGTTTTACGCCTGCCAAGCCATTCCTAAAGCAAATTGAAGAACTCAAAGATTTAAAAGATTGGGAAACAAAACTACCAGCTTTAACACTTGCTGGTTATCCTAGTCCATTTCCAATCAGTGTCGAACCAGACATGAAAAATACCAAAGCTTATGCGCTTTACGCTGATGTTGCTAGTTTGATTTTACCAGATAAGACTTACTATGAAGAAGGAAACCAACAAGCGCCAGCCCTTTTAGAAATCTACCGTCAAATGATGACTAAACTTTTTGCTTTAGCCGGCTACGAAGCTGAATTTGCACAAAAAACTATTACAGAAGCTCTTGCTTTTGATAGAAGTTTAGCGCCTCATCAAAAAGATAGTACCGAACGGGCCGACTATACTAAGCAGTATAACCCTTATACTTTTGCTGATTTTACCGCATTTTCTAGCCATATTGACTTGAAAACTTATATTAAAGCACTGGTTAAAACCGATGATATCGATAAGGTAATCGTGACAGAACCTAAGTATTACCAAGCACTTGACGAAATTTTAACAGAGCAAACTTTTGCTAACTTTAAGAGTTGGTTGCTGGTTAAGAGTTTGCGCGCGATTTCTCACTACCTTACCGATGAAGCACGGATTGTTTCTGGTCAATACGCTCGTGCCCTTTCCGGCTCAAAAGAAGCAATGAAACCACAAAAAGCCGCTTATTACCTAGCTTCTGAACAATTTGATCAAGTAGTTGGTCTCTACTATGCACATAAGTATTTTGGACCTAAGGCTAAGGCTGACGTCCACCAAATGGTTACCAAAATGATTGCTGTTTACCAAAAACGACTCAAGGCTAACACTTGGTTAAGTCAAGCTACAAAGGAAAAAGCCATCTTAAAGTTAAGCACCTTAGGGATTAATGTCGGTTATCCTGACGAATTACACTATCTTTATAAAAAATTCATTGTTGATGAAGATAAAGATCTTGTAGCTAACGACTTGAATTTCACTAAGATCACTTTAAGTGATCACTATAGCCGCTTAAAGAAAGAAGTTGATCGGACACGGTGGGCAATGCCTGCACATATGGTTAACGCCTACTACAATCCTTCATTTAACATCATTGTCTTTCCGGCTGCTATTCTCCAAGCACCATTTTACTCACTTAACCAAAAAGCCAGTGAAAACTTTGGTGGTATCGGTGCAGTTATCGCTCATGAAATTTCTCATGCCTTCGATAATAATGGGGCTAAATTCGACGAATTTGGTAACTTAAAGAATTGGTGGACTAAAGATGACTTAAATGCCTTTGAAAAACTGGCACAGGCCATGATTGAACAATTTGACGGATTACAAACAGAGGCTGGCAAAGTCAATGGTAAATTAGTTGTTTCCGAAAACATCGCTGATGCGGGTGGCCTTAGTTGTGCCCTAGAGGCTGCTAAAGAAGATCCACAAGCAGATATTGCTGCTTTCTTCATTAACTGGGCCCGTATTTGGGGAACCAAGGCCTCGCTTGAACGACAAAAATTACTCCTTGCAATTGACGTTCACTCACCGCATGTTCTACGGGCAAATGTCCAACCAAAAAACCTAGCTGATTTCTATACTACTTTCAATGTTCAACCAGGTGATGGTATGTGGCTTGACGAAGACAAGCGGGTTAATATTTGGTAATTTACTAAAAATAGGCTAGACGTATAATTTTTGTACGTCTAGCCTATTTGTCATTTAATTTAACTTATTTAAATAATCAGCTAATGGTTTTATATCACTTGCTACGGTGGTACAACAACCTCCAATTAATCGGGCACCCGCTTGATACCAAGCAGGTGCACAATTAGCTAACGTTAAATTGCCAGTTGGTTTAGTCCAAGTCTTTGTTTGTGGATCATACTTAGCACCCGAATTAGGGTAAATTACTAGTGGCAAATCGGTCACAGTTTGCATTAACTCTAATGCTTCTTGTGCCATCTCAATTGGAATACAATTAACACCTACCGCCACTACATTAGGATACTTGCTAACTTTTTTTATTGCTTCTGTTAAACTAGTACCTTCACTAATCGTTTGACTATCCTTTAAACTAAAAGTCACATAGGCTACCGTTGTTGGTGCCTTTGCCTGAAGCCAATCTAAAATTGCACAAGCTTCGTCTAACTTAGGTTGCGTTTCAATTCCTATTACATCAACCCCAGTTTTAATTACTTCTTCCAACCGTGGTTGATGAAAATCTTGGTAGGCTTCATAACTAAGGTTATAATCGCCACGATACTCACTTCCATCTGCTAAAAAGGCTCCATATGGCCCAATCCCCGCAATAATATAATTATGTATACCCGTTTTTTTCTCAAAGTCTGCGCGGGCTTGCCGAGCAATTTTAACCGCCTTAACTATAATTTCCCGGGAAATACGCTCATCATATCCTTTCTTCATGAAAGCTTGCAAATTAGCTTGATAGGTATCAGTAATTGTCGCACGCGCTCCTGCTTTAAAATAATCATAATGGACTTGATACACTTTTTTGGGATCGGTAATTAGTGCTCGTGCCGTCCATAAATCTGTATTAGTATCAAAACCAAGCATCTCTAACGCAGTCCCCATTGCGCCATCTAATGTTAGTGCTCTTTGAGTCAATTCAGTCTTAAAATCCATTAACCCTCACCCCAAAATATGTTATTATTAATTTATTATTTTTCTCATGATATACTAATTTTATTCTCAATGCAAGAAAGGGTGGTTATATGACAAAACGCACCGCACACTTAGAAAGAAAAATGGAGGCCCGCCATATTCGCATGATTTCTCTTGGAGGGGTCATCGGTACAGGCTTGTTCTTAAGTTCGGGCTATACTATCCACGAAGCTGGCCCCCTCGGAACCATCCTGGCATACTTAGTAGGCGCTATACTTGTTTATGCTGTCATGCTTTGTTTAGGCGAACTCTCTGTAGCTATGCCTTATACAGGTGCTTTTCATGTTTATGCTAAAGAATTTATCGGTCCTGCTACTGGCTTTACCGTTGCAATTTTATACTGGTTAACCTGGACAATTGCTTTAGGATCTGAATTTACTGCAGCTGGCTTAATCATGCAGACTTGGTTTCCACATTCGCCTGTCTGGATTTGGAGTTTAGCATTTATCATCCTTATCTTCCTAGTAAATGCCCTATCTGTACGCATTTTTGCTGAAAGTGAATTTTGGTTTGCAACTATTAAAGTTTTCGCAATTGTTGCCTTTATTTTTTTAGGTGGACTAGCAATTTTCGGCCTGCTACCGGTCAAAGGTTACACCCAGGCACCATTATTCACCAATATTTTTAAGGACGGGCTTTTTCCTAATGGGATTGGTGGTGTTTTTACAACCATGTTAACGGTGAACTTTGCTTTTTCTGGTACAGAGTTAATTGGTATCACTGCCGGTGAAGCTAAAGACCCTGAAAAAACGATTCCCAAAGCTATCCACACTACCCTTTGGCGCTTAGTCATCTTCTTTATTGGTAGTATCGTAGTAATGTCTTGTTTGATTCCTTATCAACAAGCTGGTGTTACGCAAAGTCCGTTTGTGCATATTTTCAAATTAATGGGAATCCCCTTTGCTGCTGATATCATGAACTTTGTTGTGCTAACAGCCATTATTTCTGCTGCTAATTCAGGCTTATACGCTTCCACTAGAATGCTATGGTCGCTTGGTAATGAAGGTACCTTACCTAAATACTTTGCCAAAACTACTAAAGCAGGTGCACCATTTATCGCTTTATGCTTTAGCATGTTAGGGGGCATTTTAGCATTACTGTCTAGTGTTTTTGCAGCTGATACTGTATATTTGGTCCTCGTTTCGATTTCAGGCTTGGCAGTAGTTTTAGTTTGGATGGCAATTGCTTTAGCTGAGATTAATTTTAGAAAGAATTACCTTGCTAGCAAAAAACCATTAGCTGACCTTAAATTTAAGACCCCTTGGTTTCCACTACTACCTTACTTTGCCTTTGGGGCCAGCCTACTATCATGTTTATTAATTTATTTTGATAAAAATCAGCGTCTAGCATTATACTGCACTATTCCATTTGTAATTGCTTGCTACTTAGGCTACTACCTTTGGAAAAGAAAATAAATCTAAGTTGCTAAGATAATAATCTTAAGGGATAATTAAGCTGAGCAGTTAATTTAAGGAAGTGAATTAAATGAAAAAACAGCGTCTGCCATTACTGTTGCTCTTAGTTATCCCGTTGTTATTTTTACTTAAAACCCAACAGGTTCAGGCTGTTAGCTTTGATATTAATCGTTACGATATTACTATTGATATCTTAAATGATGGTTCAGCTAACGTTAGCCGTACCTTAACCTACAATTTTGAAGGTGAAGCACATGGAGTTTTATATCAACAAGCTGTTAGAAATTCCAACCAATTACTAAGTGACCCCGAAGTTTTAATTAATAACCAGCCAGCAACTCAGGCCAATACTGGTGCCAACAATACCTATACTTTGAACCGAACCCAAAATCTTTACCGCTTTAAAGTATATCACCCTGTTGAAGATGATACTTTAACAGTAACTTACAAATACCATCTCAACCAAGTTGTTAAAAATTATGCCGATATCGCCGAACTTAACTGGAAAATAGTCGGCTCTAACTGGGAAGATGACTTAAACCAAGTTAAAATTACTATTAACTTACCAGCCCGAAACATTGACTCTTTGCAAGCATGGAGTCATGGCAGTCTCGATGGTTACACTAAGGTAGACAAAAAAGCTGGGCAGGTCATCTTAACTTTAGACACTAATCCTGCCGGTCGTTTCATTGAGTCACATCTCATCTTTGATCCAAAGATTACTCCGCTTAATTCTTACACAAGTCCGCGCAAGATGAAACGACAGATTCAAAAACAAGAAGCTTTATTAACCAAGCAAGCCAATGAAAAACGTCAAAGGCAAAAACGCGTTTACCGTATTTTTGCTATTATCTTTATGGGATTAGGAATCATTACGGGACTTTCAGCGCTTTTAGTTACTAGTCAAAAACCTAAAAACACCCACTATCCCTATACTTTGAAAAAAGCTCCACACATTTTTGAACTACCAGAAATACCCGTAGCTCAAGCCCAAGCTCTTTGTTTTTTAAAAAAACCAGACAGTGCTGCTTTTAGTGCCCACCTTTTAGAACTTGAAGCCAAAGGAAGCATTAAAATCGAACCGTTGTCTACTAAATTAGGGCGCTTTAATAAAAAACCTGATTATCGTATTAGCCTAATCGACACTAAGTTGATGCAATCGCCTGAAGAAAAATTATTACAATTTCTCTTCAAATTACACTCAACTCCTTACTTTTCACTTAAAGAGCTCAAGAACTTATCAAATAAAAAGAAGAAAAAAGTAACTGATTTATTTAAAAGCTGGTGCCAAACTAATTTTACAAATACTGGTATTTCTAAATACCAAGGATGGCATCATCCGGCTGTTAGCCTCTTTTTTGCTTGGATAATTACCTTTGTTTTGTTTTTTATAGCTACTTTTTTTGCACCTGAATGGATAGCCATTATGGGAGTATTCCTTGTTTTTACCGGGATAGCTAGTTTTTATCTTTATAAGACGCGTTCACCTTATAAAATAGAAACTGTCACTAAAATTAACCATATTCGTGGCTTTTATAGCATGTTAAATGATATCGGACGCTTTAATTTACGTGAACTTGATGAACGAATTTTATGGGCAGACATTATGCCATTGGCCCTCGCTTTTGGTTTAGCACCTAAGGTCTCAAAGGTTCTCTATGCTAACTTTACAGATGAAGAGTTAACTCAACAACTCGGTATCTATTACCCACTCTTCTACCATAATGAATTTGCTTTTGAAACTAGTTTTGATGATAGCTTTACCCATGTTATATATTCCCCCTCTAGCACTAATGGGTCTTCTGGCGGTTTCAGTGGAGGATCTTCCGGTGGATTTGGCGGAGGGTCCGGTGGCGGCGCCTTTTAACAAAAAACTCAAGTATTTATTTTGTGAAATACTTGAGTTTTTTTGTTATTCGGTTGAAACAACAGCTCTTGGTAAATATACCAAAGTCTGGTAAGCATCACGCTGTGTACGCTTGTTAGTTGAGATGTATTGAACATAAATTTGATATAGGGCTTTATTATGGTAAAAAGGTAAATATTCAATTTTACCACTAAGATGAGCTCGTTCAAATAAATCCATGAAAGCCTCTCTATCCTGTGGTTCAATTGTTAGATTTTCGTCATTTGCATCATAACCAATCAATTGTAAGAAGTATTTAAAACCTGTGTTTTCTGTCAAAAAGTGCATCTTTGATTTATTTTCCACTTCAATAATTGCCGTTGGTGTTGCCTTAAAAAAGTTTCTTAAGCGCATATTGGTCATTAAACTAGGACTAATATTGGCCACATTTCTACGACAAATTTCATCATAATATTCTAAGTCAGCTCTAGTTTCTAAGTTTTCTAACTGATTAGTAAAATCTTTCAAAGATTGTGGCATTCCCGTGTAATAACCTTGAATGAAATCACAACCACTTTCAGCCAAAAAACGATACTGTTCTTGACTAGATACACCTTCTGCTACGACTTGCATATTCATACTCTTAGCTAATTCCAAAGTCGAAGCTAAAATTAACTGTACTTTTTGATTTTCCTCAAAGGATTGTAAAAAGCCCATATCAATCTTAAGCCCATCAAATGAGTAATCCTTCAAAACACTCAAAGATGAATAACCACTCCCATAGTCATCCATCCAAACCTTATAACCAGCTGCTTGAAACTTATCTAACGTTTCATGAAGTTTGGCTGAATCGTAAATCAAGGATGACTCGGTAATTTCTATTCGTGCCATTTTCTTTGGAACCTCATATATATTAAAAAGACGGTCAACTTCCTTAAAGATATCACACAACTGAAAGTCTAATCGTGATAAGTTGATTGAAAAAGGCAACCCAAACAAACCTTTTTTTCTGGTCAGATATTGGTAGTCTTGTAGCGTTCCCTCCAACATATATAAGTCGAACTTGTGAATTAATCTAACATTTTCTAAAGTAGGAATAAATTCATCAGGGCTAATAGTTCCCACTTTATCATCTTGCCAACGTGCTAACACTTCTAAGCCATAGACTTTTTTAGTCATCGTTCGGATAATCGGTTGGTAGTAACGTTTTATCTCACCTTGTTCTAACGCCTTAGCTAAATTATCTACAATATATTTTCGTTTGAGTAATTCTCGCTCAATACTTTGGTCATATAAACGGTAAATCGCATTAAACTTATACTTAATACTATTACATGCCAACTTAGCTTTATCGAAATAGGCACTAATTTGGCTAGCCTCTTCTTCAGGGGTTAGATAGTAAATACCAGCCTTGATTTCGATAATTTCTTTTTGACTATAAGTCCCTATTTCTTCATGAACTTTTTTGATTTTATCTTTAACATCTGCTAACGGTAAGCTAGAAATAACGACGAAATGATCTGCGCTTGCCCGCCCTATAAAATCTTGTATAAAGGCATCTTTAATTACGTCAGCTGCAAACCTTAACAGTTTATCGCCAGCTTTAAAGCCATGCTTTTCGTTAATTAACTTAAAGTTATCTAAATCTAGGAAAATAAAACTTAAGCCTTTTTGTCGGTAAGTCTTATCAATTAAAATTTTTTCACCTACTTGCCGAAGATTATAGATATCCATTAAATTAGTCAACTCATCATAGTGTAATTTGGTTTTGTTTGAACGAATCTCCTTTAAATAGGCATTACCATTAATCATGTTCTTACCTTGACGTTTAGCTTCATAAAGGCACTTGTCAGCCTCTTTAATAAAATCACGTAAATCGCCAGGCGTTTTAGCCGTTCCATAAACGTAACCACCACTACAGGAAATTGGGACCTTTAAATTATCAAATTTTAAATGTGAGACTGCCGTTTGAAAAGATTGACATAAACGTTCAAACTCTTCTTCTTGAAAATCAGGGTATAAAACAACAAATTCGTCACCACCGTAGCGATAGACATGTTCAGTTCCAAAATAATTAACCAAGCATTTAGCAAAACCAGTTAAAATTTTATCACCTACACTATGACCCTCCATATCATTATAAAATTTAAAATCATCGATATCAGTAATCATTACAGCAATATTTCCCTGCCGACAATAACCCGGGAAATCCATCCGCAAAGCATAGCGATTCTTAACTCTAGTTAGCTCATCATTAGTTGATAAAACCTGCAGATGGGCCATCTTTTCTTGGTCATTCCTATTTGTCTCTGTAATGTTTAGCATCTCTAAATAGCGAATCCAATTTACAAACAAAATTGCAAATGCTAACAAGCCAACATCGACAAATTTAATACTAGCCAAGAATTCTCGGTTAAACCCAATAAATAACAAAAAAGAAGTAACTACGTAGGTAAAGGATAAAACTGGTGGAATATAGAAAGCACATGCACAAATAATCGTTAAAATAATATACATTTCAGCAAAAAAGCCTTGTCCATGGTAAGTAAAAGCTCCGTAGCAACCGTACAAAAAGCTGGCTAAAGCATAAAAAAGCCACACCCAGTTGAATTTCAACCGGCATTTAGTATTTTTAGCTAAACGATAATTACTATAGGCCAATAATACGATACTAGTTAAAATTAATAGGCAATCTACTATCAAGTTGATGATAAAACTTCTTATATTCTCATGATTGTTAATATTATAGATAATACCAACAAAGCCAACTCCAATCGTTAATGGACCTAAAATTTGGGCTACCCGGGCATTAATTTCCTCCAAATTACCTTTAATCTTGGCTTCGGTTGGCTTTAATAGCTTTATAAATTCCTTAAACATCAAAATATCCCCCCTGACCGGACGACCTCACTTTTATTTTAGTCTTTTTTTCTTTAATTTACGATGACAATTCAAATATTTTTTTATAAATTTTTCACGCTTAACTTGCATAAATAATTTTCTCAAATTGCAAGAATAAGTTAGCCACTTTTTCAAAAGCACCTCATTAAGCAGCTAGTGAGAGAAACTCATTACAGAAGTAAACAGACTCTGCAGAGTTGCCACCAAGAAGTTTCCGTGG
>Ga0153922_1000687_pt1 | contig 13074 bp, 11 predicted proteins | sample TSNJ006MetaG_FD_104723 | JGI IMG/M metagenome (GOLD analysis project Ga0153922, IMG submission 104723) | Attine ant fungus gardens microbial communities from New Jersey, USA - TSNJ006 MetaG | ecosystem: Host-associated > Fungi > Mycelium > Unclassified | place: USA: New Jersey, Brendon T. Byrne...
CTGGTTTCACTAATCGTCACCGAAGTACCTTTACTAATAACCCCTAAAATACTGCTGCCGGTGGATGCTTTGGAGCGGACATTTAACGCACTCACATTAACTGTCCCCGTTGTTGTACTTGTGCTGTTTGATGAACTGCTGCCAGTCGAAATGTAATTTGAATGAACATACCCTGTTTTAGAGCTGCCATTTACTTTGGCGGTAACTTTGTACCACGAACCACTGGTTCCCAATATGCTGACTGTTGCTCCTTTATAAATACAGCCATAGGTTGACGCCGTCGTTGATGCCTGTGAACGGACATTTAAAGCACTGGCCGTCACCGTTCCTGTAGAAGCCGCATAAGTCTTTGACGGGCATAAGCTTAAAACCTCGACCGTGATAAGCAACATGGTCAATCCAAATATAACTTTCTGTCTCATCGGTAATTTTCTCACTCTGTATCTCCCCATTCTTTTGAATTATTACAATTATGTTACATATATATTATGATTATGTCACATTTCAAAGGAGAAATCAAGCTGTTTTCGACATGTTTTTTAATTATTTTTGTAAAAACCGGATTGCGTATATCGTCTATTATTTTTTCTGATTTGCAGTATCAAATTGACTGTGGTAAAGATGATAGTAAAATCCCTTTTTTTCTAATAAAAATTCGTGGGTACCCTGTTCAATAACATGACCCTTATCCATGACTATAATTAAATCAGCCTCTCTAATGGTTGACATCCTATGGGCAATAACAAAACTTGTATGCCCTTTCATCATATTTAAAAAGGTTCTTGATATTTGTCTTTCTGTCAGGGTATCTACATTGCTAGTGGCTTCATCTAAGATGAGTATCGGCGGATTTAAAAGCATCGCCCTGGCAATTGTCAGGAGCTGTTTCTGTCCTGCCGAGATATTACTGCCGCCTTCATCGATGATTGTATCATAACCTTCCGGCAGCCGCTTAATAAAGCTATGGGCTTTTGCCGATTTGGCGGCGGCAACAATTTCTTCGTCGCTGGCACCCGGCTTTCCAAAGGCAATATTTTCTTTAATAGTTCCTTTAAATAACCATGTTTCCTGCAATACCATGCCAAAACACCGGCGTACGTCTGATCTGCCTGCCCGCTTAATATCAATTCCGTCAATGCTGATTGCGCCGTCTGTAAGGTCATAAAAACGCATTAAAAGATTGACCATTGTTGTTTTTCCTGCCCCTGTGGGTCCTACAATGGCAACTGACTGACCCTTCTTTATCCTCAGATTAAACTCCGTGATAAGAGGATTAGCCGGATCATAAGAAAAACTTACCTTAGAAAATGCCACATTACCTTCGATATTCTCCGGTAAATCCAAATTCAGGCTCTCCTCAGGCTCCGTTTCCTGATCGATTACCTGAAAAATTCGTTCTGCTGCTGCCATCGCAGCTAATATCTGGGTCATCAAGGCCGTCATTTCATTAAAGGGCTTGGCAAACAACGTCGAATAAGTTAAAAAACTGGATACACCACCTACACTAAACCCCATACGTATTGCACAAATTCCGCCGACAAGGCCAACTAAAATATAAGAAATATAATTAACAAACCGGGTTGTGGGATTTGTCAACGATGAATAAAATTGCGCTTTCTGTCCAACCTCATACAACCTTGTATTGATTTCTTCAAAGGCAGCAGCAGAGCCATTTTCATCATTAAAGGCTTTAATCACCCGTTGCCCGCCAATTTGTTCTTCCACAAAGCCATTTAATTCTCCGATAATTTTCTGCTGCTGTCTGAATTTTTCATGGGAATGCTTTGAGACTGTCTTAGCCACAAAAAACACCAGAGGCGTAGCCGCAATCACAGCCAGAGTAACAAAAGGATTCAAATATAGCATGAATCCCAAAGCCGCTAAAATGGTGATAATACTTGCGAACAATTGGGTAATGACCTGGGTAAGTCCTTCGGCAACAGCATCAGCATCATTGGAAAAACGGCTGGCCAAGTCACCATGGGACATCTTATCTAAAAACTTCAACGGTAAATGTGTCAGCACTCTAAAAGCCTCTGTCCTCAGTTCATAAACCGCTTGATTTGCCGTTTGATTGGCCAAAATACCGCTTATCCATGAAAACAAGTTACTTCCCATATAGATACAAAAGAGGATCACAACATACTTCATAATTTCATTAAAGTTAACATTTCCCTTACCAATGGTATAATCAATCGCCCGTCCGGTGAAAAGCGGTACCGAAAGCGCCGCTGCATTCCCAATTAAAGCCAGGAAAATAATCATAAATACTTTAGCTTTATAGACTTTAACATAACCATAAAGGCGGTAAATCGTATCTTTTCTCTTTATTTTCATGAGGCCGGCACCTCTTTAACATCTTCCTGAGACTTACATATTTCAAGATAAATGGGACAATCCTTTCGCAGCTCATGATGTGTACCTACACCAACTGGCTTTCCATCATCTAATACAATAATCTTATCTGCATGGGCTACACTACTCACCCGTTGGGAAATAGTAAGCACCGTCATATGATTTGTTTCTGTCTTTAGCGCATTTCTAAGACGGCTCTCGGTGGCAAAATCAAGGGCACTGGAAGCATCATCAAGAATAAGAACGGAAGGTCTTTTAACCAGAGCTCGCGCTATGGTTAGACGCTGCTTTTGGCCTCCCGAAAAGTTGGCTCCGCCGCGCACAACTTTCGCTTTTATCCCTTCCGCCAATGTCTGTACAAACTCCTGGGCTTGGGCAATTTTAAGAGCCCTATTGATGTCCTGCTCAGTCACCGCTATGTCACCCATTTTCAGATTACTTTCAATCGTACCTGTAAACAAGACTGCCTTTTGGGGAACAAGTCCGATATAACTTCGTAAATACCTGGGTGAAATATCTTTAATATCCACACCATTAATCAGAATCTGTCCCTGAGTCGGATTATAAAATCTGGAAAGCAGATTAATTAATGTACTTTTACCTGAACCGGTAAGTCCGATAATACCCACCGTTTCCCCGGGATTTACAGTAAAATTCAGGCCTTGCAAAGCATATTCTTCACTTTTTTTAGCGGCAGTGCCTTCATAGGAAAATCCTACTTCTTTAAATTCAATATGGGCATTTTTAAGCTTCAGCCCATCCTTCCTACCCGTTTCCGGAATGTCCGGCTTTGTTTCAAATATTTCGACAACTCTTCCGGCACTGGCAAATGCCCTTGTAAATGTCGTCACCAACATGGCAACAACAATAAGTGCCTGTAAAATTTGATTCATATAGCTGATGAAGGCAACAATCTGTCCCTGGGTCATGGCGCCGTCCTCTACTCTCATCCCACCAAACCAGAGAATTGCGATGACTGCAATATTCATAATAAGCGTGGTTGCCGGTGTTGTCAGGGCATTAAACCAACCAACTTTAATATTGGCAGCTTTGTGCATCCCTGCCGCATCTTCAAACCTCTGATTTTCCCCATCTACTTTGTCAAAGGCACGGATAACACGTACCCCGCCAAGATTTTCATTCACAATTAACGCTACCCGGTCCAACCGTTTTTGCACTTGTTTGTAAAGCTTGACTGTTTGTTTCATGATCAAATAAAGCACCAATGTAAACAAAGGAATAGCTATGGCAAGTATCACTGCCAGCTTGGCATCAATAAGTATGGCGGCAATAAGACCACCAATACATAAAAAGGGAGCTCTTATAACCAAACGGATTAACATGGCCACAGCGAACTGTAATTGATTAACATCATTTGTTATTCTGTTAGTCAGGGTGCTTACGCCAAAATGATCCAGTTCTCTATAGGAAAAACTGCCTACATGGCGAAACAATGCATTCCTTACTTTTGTGCCAAAACCCTGAGACGCAATGGAAGCGCTGTACTGGCAGATAATTGCACTTCCCAGTCCCAGCGCAGCCAATAACAGCATTAATCCGCTCATTTTTAATATATAATTCATATCATTACCATTGATTCCTTTATCAATCAACCTGGCCATAATGACCGGTATAATTAACTCAAACACAGCTTCTATCAGCTTAAAAAGCGGGCCTATGATTAGCTGCTTTTTATATTCGGCTAAAAAAGGTCTCAATTTATAAAAATCGCTCATCAATAATCTCCATTCAGAGGATACCAGTGCTAAAAGGCTGCCGCCAATAATGGCAGCAGCCCTACCCTCAGTTGGTTATGCCGCACTCAATTGTGGGTACCAACAGATCCGAATAGTTCCATTTTTTCCTTAACGGTCGCCTTGATTGCATCTGTTCCCGGAGCCAAAAGCTTTCTGGGGTCAAAGCCTTTCCCCTGTAAGTCTTTCCCTGCCTCAATATACTTACGCGTTGCCTCAGCAAAAGCCAGCTGACATTCTGTATTCACATTAATCTTGGCCACGCCAAGCGATATGGCTTTTTTAATCATATCCTCAGGGATACCGGTTCCGCCATGTAATACCAAAGGCATATCCCCTGTTAGTTTCTGGATAGCATCTAAAGTCTCAAAGCTTAATCCGGCCCAGTTTTCGGGATATTTACCATGAATATTACCAATTCCGGCAGCCAGCATCGTAACCCCTAAATCGGCAATCATTTTACATTCGTCGGGATCCGCAACTTCACCTGTTCCAATGACGCCATCTTCCTCACCACCAATGGAGCCTACTTCTGCTTCTAAGGACATCCCTTTTGTTTTGCATATTTCAACTAACTCTTTGGTCTTGGCAACATTTTCTTCAATAGGATAATGTGAGCCATCAAACATGATCGAAGAAAAGCCTGCTTCAATGCATTCCATACAACCGTCAAAGCTGCCGTGGTCTAAGTGCAGGGCAACCGGAACAGTAATATTTAATTCTTCCAACATTCCATTGACCATACCAACAATAGTTTTGTAACCTGCCATATATTTACCTGCACCTTCGGAAACACCCAGAATCACCGGGGAATTCAATTCCTGAGCAGTCATTAATACGGCTTTTGTCCATTCCAGATTATTGATATTGAACTGTCCTACTGCATAATGCCCTGCCTTTGCCTTGTTTAACATGTCTTTTGCTGATACTAACATTTTTTCTTCCTCCTCTTCATCTTTTATTTTTCAAGTTAATATAGTAATCAATTAATTCTACCGCTTTATCGATACCCAATATCCCTGTATCAATGCTTAAATGATAACTGTTACATGAAGCCCATTCTTTGCCGGCATAATATCCATAATAACTGTCTCGCTTTTTATCAATTGAATGAATCTGCTTGCTTGCTTCTTTTTCATTCAACTGGTAAAGCTTACATATACGTTCAATTCTTTTATCCATATCTGCGAGAATAAATACACTGATACAGCCGGTTTCTTCTCTTAAAATATAATCTGCACATCTTCCGATAATTATACATGATTCCTGACGGGCAATGTCTTTAATTGCTTCCGCCTGAAGATTAAACAAGTTATCAGAAGAAAGGGCATTATCCAAAGGATTAACCGTACTGTTTACCGAAAAATTATTCATTGCCAGCGCATATAAAAAACTATCGGTAGGCTTTTCATCTACCTTTTGAAAATATTCTTTACCGATGCCGCTTTTTTTAGCTGCAATATCCAGAATTTCTTCATCATAAACCTTAAGCCCCAGCTTTTCGGCCAGCTTTATACCAACTTCCTTACCTCCGCTTCCATATTGTCTGTCTAATGCTATAATAAGATTATTAGCCATTTAGCTACCCCCTGTCTAGTCTACACTTAGCATTTCTTCCATATCATGATGAAGCTTTTCAAGATACTCGGTCAATCCGGCTCTTAGCTCATCGTTTCTTAACGCATACTCAATATTGGCCTGTACAAATCCCAACTTAGTACCTACATCATAACGTTTACCTTTAAATTCATAAGCGTACATAGCCGTATCTGATGCCTGCCTGCGCAAGGCATCGGTCAGCTGGATTTCACCGCCGGCCCCCGTCCCCTGGTCCTCAAGATAACGAAAAATATCAGGCGTCAAAATATATCTTCCTAAAATAGCGACATCCGAGGGCGCCTCATCAACAGCTGGCTTTTCCACTAAATCTTTGACTTTATAAACCCGGTCGTCAATGAGCCTCCCGGCTACAATTCCATATTTACACACTTCACTTTTAGCTACCCGCTGGACGCCAAGGACACTGGTTCGATATTCATTATACACCTTAATCATCTGACCCAGACAAGGTTCTTTAGATTCAACCACATCATCTCCCAGTAATACCGCAAATGGTTCATCTCCGATAAAATGCCTGGCAACATAAACCGCATGACCAAGTCCCTTAGCCTCTTTTTGTCTGACATAATGTATATTCGCCATTTCAGGGATTGCACGAACCAGTTCGAGCAACTCTTGCTTATTACTCTTCTCCAGTTCCAGCTCTAACTCAATAGAGCGGTCAAAATGATCTTCAATGGGTTTTTTATTACGTCCTGTCACAATAATTATATCCGTTATTCCGGAAGCGACTGCCTCTTCTATAATATACTGAATCGTCGGTTTATCAACGATGGGCATCATTTCTTTAGCCTGCGATTTTGTTGCCGGTAAAAAACGGGTTCCCAGACCTGCCGCCGGAATAATTGCTTTCCTTATCTTCACTTTATCACCTCCGTTGTAATGTGAAATCTTTATCCTCTTTAGATTTTATATTTAATGAAATAGCACAATCTGAAACATGGCTATAGTTCATTTCAAGTGCATATCCAATATCCACATCAATATTTAAATCTGTCTCTCGCAATTGAATATCCAATGTATTAATACCAATCAGCAAATCTCCAAAGTTCGTGGCGTAATAAGATATATTCTTCTTTCCCGGTTCAAATACCATATGTGCACTGCTCTCACCTTTTTTGATGACATCAATTCGGTTTTTTCCGATTTTGATAATATTGCTGATTTCTTCACCGGTTTCAATTGACAATTCATCATAGAGAACATAATGTTTGCCATTCTTAAAAAAATAGTGACCTGCGGTAGTTACCTCCAGAGGTTCTTGCTCCTGAATATCAAATTGCAGGCCTTTCATTGTAATAATAACATCTTTCGTCATTCTCTACCTCTAATTGGGTTATGTAGATTCTACTCCAGAGTAACCAGGCGGACTTCCCTAAGCTTTACCGGAAGAATAGAATTGGCAAAAGCACTAAACTTCTCGGCACCATCACTGACATAAAATTCATATGTCGGCTTTCCTTCCTCTCGATAAATATTCTCTGTCTTTAACATTTCTCTTAAACTGACTGCTGTTTCATAAGCCGGATTAATCAGATTCACCTCTTCCCCCATGAATTTACGAATCGTACTCCGTATCAGGGGATAATGGGTACAGCCAAGAATCAGCGTATCGACACCGGCATCTTTCATTGTTTTTAAATATCTTGTTGCTATTTCATCTGTTACGGGGTCATCTAACAGCCCCTCTTCAACTAAGGGGACAAACAAGGGACATGCTTTCCCAAACACTGTGATTTCAGGCTTAAAATCACGTAAAAAGGTTGTGTAGATACCACTGCCTATTGTACTTTCTGTTCCCAGAATCCCTATCCTGCCATTCACGGTAGCCTTTGCCGCCATAATCGCACCGGGACGGACAACACCTATAATCGGTATATCGAGGTTTGGCGCTATGGCATCAAGGGCACAGGCACTGGCCGTATTACAGGCAATAACAATGGCTTTCACATTCTTGGTTCGTAAAAAATGAATAATTTGCTTTGAATAGGAAATAATCGTATCTTTTGATTTACTGCCATAAGGGAGCCTGGCAGTGTCGCCAAAATAAACGACATTTTCCGATGGCAGCTGTCTGATAATCTCCCGGACAACCGTTAGTCCACCAACTCCTGAATCAAATACGCCGATTGGAGCATCTTTTAACATCAAATCCCCCCTAATCCGCATATCTTAAGAACGCTGATTCAATCAAATGTTCTACAAGCTGCTTATTATCTATGCCTGAATCTTCCCACAGCATCGGATACATACTGATTGAAGTGAATCCGGGCAATGTATTGATTTCATTAAAAACGATATCATTACTTCCGGTTTCCAGAAAAAAATCTACTCTCGAAAGGCCAAAACCCTCAACAGCTTTAAAAATCTGCAAAGCCGATTCTCTGACTTTCTCCATGATTCCCTCAGATAAATCCGGATGTAAATCGGTCTGGGAATCTTCATTGTTATACTTGGCATCATACGTATAAAAATCATCGGCCGGCAAAATCTCTCCCACCTTGGAAGCCCGAGGACCATAACCGCCTAATACCGCGCATTCAAGCTCTCTGCCGGTAATTGTCTCTTCTACAAGAATTTTCAAATCATGTTGGCCGGCACTAAGTAAGGCTTCCTTTAAGCCTTCTTTGTCTTTTGCTTTAGAGACACCCTGGGATGACCCGGCTTTTGATGGTTTCACAAATACCGGATACTTTAATTCGTCCTCTACCTTCCTGACACAGGTTTCCAAATCATCTAAATCCGATCTATAAATCAAAACATACGCTGCCTGACGGATTCCAAGTGCATCTACAATAATCTTTGTATATACTTTATCCATGGAAACGCTTGATGATAAAACGCCACATCCGACATAGGGAATCTTTGCCAATTCAAAAATCCCTTGGACTGTGCCATCTTCCCCATACATTCCATGCAATACCGGAAAAACAACATCTATTTTTTGCATTCTGACTTTATTATCTTTGATAAGTAATACGGATTGTTCTGCCGCCTCTGGCGAAATAATCGCCCGTGTGTCACCGCGCTTCCACGTCCCGTTCTTTATCGCCTCTATATCTTCGACTTTAATCCATTGTCCACCCTTCGTGATCCCAATCAGTATTAAATCATACTTCTCTTTATCTATGGCAGATATGACCGCAACTGCCGAAACACACGAAACTTCATGTTCTGAAGACTGTCCTCCGAATAAAACTGCAATACTTAATTTATCTTTCATACGGTTACCCTTCTAAAATATATTGATACATCTATTATATTCTGCGAATATATGAGGTGTATCCATGTATCTATATCATTTTACCGTATCTACCTTCGATTGGCAAGTGATTTACAAGAACGCATTTTTTTACGTTGAATATCATGTTTGATTTGCATCTTTTTACTATGAATATTCTATATATTTTGCATCTTTTTGCTATGAATGAACGTGAGCCAAATCACCATTCTACATCTAAGATTTTCAGCTTGACAACAACCTCTTCGTTTGTCAAAGAATCATAAGCTTCCTCGGTCAACACGTCTTTTAGTTCTTCTTTGGATTCCTCCGGAAGATATCCATACGTCGCATCAATAAAGCACAAATTGGGGTAAATCACACACCACCAGTTATTGCCTTTTGCCGCCCCTATCTCTATAATCAGAGCTTCATATATCCCCTTAGGAAATGTGACATCGCCATAGGTTTTAACGGGAAAGTATTCTTTATCAAGTTTTATCTGGATATCATAATCGTAACCTTGCTTCACCACATAGTTTTTGGCGATTGTTTCCAGTATATCTATCTGCTCTGTCATTATCCTTCGTGTTTCATCAATATTATCCGACTCTGCTAAAATATTCTTTAAATATAGAATAACTTCTTCCTTTACGCCCATTTTTAATTGCTGATCTTCCTCTGAATTGCTGTTGGCCCGGACATGAAAACGGATGACCTCCCCGGCAATTTCTTTTTGTATTTCATCGGCCTGACTATCTAACTGCACTGTTATTGCTATCCCCAATACAAGTAATATACTGCTGATTACATAATATATTTTCTTTGACAACATGAAAATCCCCCTAACTGACATTTAAGTTTATATCTTGTTAATTGGGATTATTTCCATATTGCCGGGCTTTAAACACCCTGAGTTTATAAAGTATGGTGGTAGTCTCTGTTAAACCGTTGATAGCATTTCCGCCTTATCAGTTTTTTTAATATATCACCACTTATCGGATAAGCTTAAATAGTTTTGAGAGCAGATTTCAGACAAATAAATATAAGCAACTATAATATTTATCTTTATTTTCTATGCTACCTCTAGATACATTTTTTTGCACAAAAAAACAGCCATCTAAGCCGCATTTTTACTGTGTTTCTTCTATTTTTTCTTGTATTCATAGGGCGGTGTTACCTGTCCGCCCTATGGGAGATTTTCGCTCCGCTCAAATCTCCTGCCACAACAGCGCTGCCGCTTGCCCGCCCTGACGGGCAGCATGTTGTGGCAGTTTTAAGTCATTCCATACGACAAATCTTCTAATGCTCTGTTGGCACTCTTATTTACACCCCGGCTATTTTCCTTTACTGGTAGCAACTAAAATTTCCAGCATATCACAAAGTGGCATACCTTTTTGAGAAATCACAAAAATCTGATGTCAATACCCAACTGAACCGTGATGTGGCACAGACAACTTTGTCACAACGATTCCTTGTTTGTCATATTTTCCATCTTTACGCTTGATAAAACGGCGTTTGATTTTCAACAGCATTCTCTCCAAAGGGGGAATTTAAGGGAATCATATCTAATAATTTAATCTCCTGCTCAACCTTTGCGAGTTCTACCGACTGATGGTAATAATCCCGACTAAACTTTGCGTAGTTTTTCTGTCAGAAAGAGCCGAAATCCCACAAGAATGCAAAGGAGTTTGACAGCAAAACCAGTGTCAAACCCTTTCCCTGCTCAGATAAAAAAATCCCGGCAAACTTTGTTCTTATTCCTTGTTCATCCAAACTTTTTGGTTTTCATTAATTGCTGTTATAAGCAGGTCGCAAATTGCAGATAGCACTTCTGATGAACGATCAAACTCTAATCTGTTTGAATCTAAGCTCTGAAATTCTGTCAATGCTGAAGGAAGATCAGGCATTTCCCAAAGTTCATCTTCCCAGCCAATTGCAAGATTATAATAATATGCCAAACCTTGCCATCCATCATCGCTTGGCTCAAACAAACGCATAATATCATCAAAGAATCCGTCCCAAATACTAATAATTGTCCGTTCGCCTTGATTACAGCCTTTTATAAACTGTATTTCTGGCTCGCCTTCGTATCCATCATAATATTTGCTTATCAAGTTATCCATTTTAACTCTCCCTTCTACCTTATGGTGCCAACCAGTGGCCATTTTTTAACATCGTTTCTTGTGCCGCTGTCATTGTGCCATTTTGATATGCCGTTATAGCTTTCTGCCAATCATACCTTGATACCCATGTATCTCCGACTAAAATATTTTGCACTCTCATTTGCCCTGTTGGTGTACCAGGTGTGATTCTTTCAACTACCCATGTATTGCCTTGTCCAGCGGGTGCTCCGGGAGTCTTTGTATGCCATCGAGCTTCATACTTATAGCCACCTTCAGTCCATTTATAGCTTATTTGGTCGTATCCGCCTGCCTTAGTTGTCGTCTTGACTGTTGCATTATTTGGAATTTCTACAGGAGACGTTTTTGCTAATTCTCCTGTTTTACCTGTCCAATCAGTAGCAGTGGTCGTCCCTGCGCCCTCTATAGCTCCACCAGCCCCCTCGGGGCTAGAATTATTGATCTATTTTAATATGGCAAAATGCTCTGTTTTCCATTCTACTACACTTTTTTTAAGATATCACCTGTTCTTTTTCTTCGGTCGAACTTATTATGATTTCCGGCATCCGATACGCCGTTTTATTTTTCATCATACTGTAAATGATATTTACAAGCCGTCTCATAATGCATAATAATGCCTGTATCTTCGTCTTTCCCTCTGAAACTTTGCTCTCGAAATAAGCCCGTAATAACGGATTACGTGCCTGACCCTTTGTATTCAAATGTACCTGTTGCATGGCAAGCAAATACAACACCGAATATAACTCACGGTTTCCCTGATTCTTATTTTGAACATTCTTCCCCTTTCCGGCAGAACTAAAACATATTGGGGCTACTCCGGCATAATTCGCCAGTCTATCCGCACTTTTAAAACGGCTGATATCGCCTATCTGACCAACCAATGCACAGGCTGTTACCGTATTTACTCCCGGAAGTGTTTCTAATTGATAGTCCACTTCTTTCAGCAGCTTCTTTTGCTGTTTGTCTATACGCTCCAATTCCTCCAGAATATAACGGATATTACGCATCATGCTTTGCACAATAAAATCCCTGCCAGACTGATAATTCCGTTCCTTCACTGCGTCTGCTTCAACTAAATCCAATATCTTCTCCGCACGCTTCGTGGAACAGGCATTATGGCTTGGTATCCGTAAAAATTCTGCTAACTCTTCTACTGTCGTACTTTCCAGAGTTCTTGGAGATGGATATTGCTCAAAAAATGCCATCGACGTTTTACATTCCATATCTGTGAAGAATTTCTTATAGCTTGGGTAATCATACTGTATCTGGTCATGGAATTGCTGTAGCAGCGCTGATTTTGTTTTTACAAGCGCATTTCTCCTGTGTACAAGCTGTTTCATTGTCCAGTAATAGTCTTTCGGGTCTGCATCCGGAAGTATCTCATACCGGCGCATTAACACGGCACAGACACACTGGGCGTCCCACATATCATTCTTTTTCATGGTCGGGTAACTCATGCGTTCCATATAGGATAATGCGGAATTGACCTCTTTTACGATATGTTCTTTTTCCAATAGATAAATGGAAAGATTTCTCCCAAAATGGGTTACATCTTCCAAACCATACAGCGGAGTAAGTTTCTCATTTAGGAGCTTCTTTTGGCATTTTTCCACGTATGCGGTTAATCTTTGGAATCCTTTTAAATTATTCTGGATTTCAATTTCTTCAATTCGTTCCTCCATATAGGTCATTAAAACAGCCGTATGGGTTTCCTTATGTACATCCATTCCAATATATAAATAATCTGTTTTCTTTCTCATATTCTCCTATTTCATTTTACACATTATAATGGCAACCTCAGTTTGAAGCATTCAACCCAGATACCAGAATATCCATGTTGTGCAAGGGGGCAACAGCCAATTTGAATAATTTCGTTTGTCCTAGAAACCGCTAATAATAAGGCATAAAAAAATATTTTAAATTAAGAACGCCCCCATTTTTATAGGAAATGGATTGATTTTGCCTCAAAAAGATAAATTAA
>Ga0153922_1000689_pt1 | contig 13068 bp, 17 predicted proteins | sample TSNJ006MetaG_FD_104723 | JGI IMG/M metagenome (GOLD analysis project Ga0153922, IMG submission 104723) | Attine ant fungus gardens microbial communities from New Jersey, USA - TSNJ006 MetaG | ecosystem: Host-associated > Fungi > Mycelium > Unclassified | place: USA: New Jersey, Brendon T. Byrne...
ATATAGATCCAGCCTGTTGCTGATTCAAATGTCACCGTGGTCTGCCCCGGATATGATTTATCATAGAATGCATCTAGTTCTTCCAGATTTGATTCAAGATAAGAAAGAGAGTATCCCAGGTTATGTAAAGTTTGTATCATGTTAGGGAAACATCATTTTACAATGTACTACAAACCGCAAAATAATGTGAAATGAAAAACGGGTCAGATTTTCCATTCAATCTGGACATTTTCGCTTGTGGCCCTGATGGTAGATATAAGTCCATCCACCACAAGCCGCCTGTCCTCAAAACCAATGCTGTCCCAATTTTCAAGATAGCCGGATATGCGTTTCATGTGTTCCGGCGAAACAGCCTCGGCGCTCATATCGGCAATCGCTTTCGCCAGCGATTGCCTTTTTGCGTCCAGTTCCTCAATCCTGCCGTTGGCGTAGGACAGCAACACGGCGTTTGCGCCTGTAAGAGTATTCAAGAGTTTTTCAATTTCGGCCTCCACCTGTGCAAGCTCCACATTCAGCGCGGTTAGTTTAGGATTGGCCTTTGCGGGATTGCCGCCCGTAAGCGTTTGAAATTCGGCCATCTTCTTTACCATTTCGCCGTATATGGATTGTTCAACCTCGCGCACCCGGAGCGTTCCGCACCCCTCACAGCTTTTTCTATCGGCACGTTTCCGGCAACGGAAGTATGGAATACGCGCTGGATTGTCTGCGCTCATAAGTCCCATTCCGCACCGTCCGCACTTGATTTTCCCGGCAAGCCATGTATTTTTTGCCTTGCGTGTGCCACCGAAGCCGGAGTTTGCCATAAGTCTTTTACGGCATTGTAACCACAAATCCGAAGATACAAGGCCCTCATGCGGCGCAATAACAATAATATGGTCTTTCAAGTTGTAATTCTTGCTTTCCGTAATGTCGCGGCCCTGATAGAGATAACAGCCATTTGTGCCTGTAAAGTCAGCCACACCGTTTACTATGTCCGCGCCCTGCCCTTTGAAAAAGTCGTATATCTCCAAGTCTGCCTGTGCATAAGCGGGATTTCGCAAAAGGAATGATAATGTTGGTCGTTGCAGTTCCTTACCGTCAAAGCTGATACCCTGTTCCGCAAAGTACCGGGTAATATCCCCGAAAGATGTGTCGGGGTCGGCATACATTTCGTACATCAGACGTACACGGTCTGCCGCCTCCGGGTCTGCTACCATCATTTTAGTGCGTACACCCTCTATAACGGTAGGCTCCAATTTGTAACCATAGGGCGCTTTTCCGCTCATGTGAAAGCCCTTTACACAACGGGAATAGTAAGCGTCCGTTACGCGCTTCTGAATTGTTTCCCGCTCTAACTGCGCGAACACGATACAGATATTGAGCATGGCCCGTCCCATTGGCGTACTTGTGTCAAACTTTTCTGTACTGGAAACAAACTCAACATTGTATTTCTGGAATAGCTCCATCATATTCGCAAAGTCTATGATTGAGCGGCTTATCCTGTCCAGCTTGTAAACAACAACGCGTTTGACAAGGCCCTTTTCAATATCGCGCACAAGCTCTTGAAAATGGGGGCGGTCTGTGTTCTTGCCGGAATATCCCTTGTCTTTGTACTCTTTGCAATTACCACCTTTCAGTTCGTACTTGCAAAACTCAATTTGACTTTCAATGCTGATACTGTCTTTCTTGTCAATAGATTGTCTTGCATAAACGGCGTCTATTCGATTATCCATAATTAGCTCCCTTTCTATGAGGAAAACGGGAGCCAACCTACAAGTATATTATATCATTTCCGGCCCCCTGTAACAAGGATGTAACCGCCTATTTATGCCGTTTATCCGCATACTTGCTGAACACGTCAAAAAGGCGTTTTTCAATCTCACGCTTGCGCCGTTCCCGTTCTTTCGGGGGAAGTATGGGCGTAAGGTTTTCAATGGTAATCGTTTTGTCCCCAAAAGGAACCGTTTTAATCTCACTTTGGTATTTAACCGAAGTTGGCATAATACATTCCCTCCTATATCATGAAATCGTAATTTATCGGCTTGTTTCCCTCTGTCCTTTGGAGAAACAAAAAAGGCTACCACTCTAACGCTTGAAGTGATAGCCTTTGTTCTTTCTCCACACTTCGGGCCACATTGGCCCGAAGTTACATATCAATATGGACTGTCGCAGTAGTGCCTGTCCGCTTCATTGAGCGTGTTTATATCAAAAAGCCATTTCATTTCCGATACAACCGCCTGTATGTCTTTTGGCTTATATTCCAGATTTTCCATAGCCTTAATGACATATCCCAAACATGCCCCGTTTTTCCATTGCTCATATAGTAAAGCCTGTAATTGTTTATCCATGTTAAAATCTCCGTTCATCAATCGGGAGTATGCCGCGCCGTATGTGTCGGCCTGTCATAAGACAGTAATTCCGGCGCGACTCTCCCTGTATATATTAAAAACGATAGCCCGGACGGGTATTGGCATACCCTCATAGGAATTTCACCTCCCCCCATGCTGATGGCGGGTCGTCCCTTGACATGACGTTAGCCAGACGAAAGTATCATTGTACCAAGCGCGGGATTGTTGCCGAGCAGACCGCCAAAGTCTGCCTGTCGCTGTCAGTGTTTGTCGCTCGTGCCTTTCGGCAGTCGTGGCGCACCCGCGCTGGCTCCCCCGTGATTGAACGTATCCGGGTTATCGGTATTCAGTTTTCAAGCTACACAGGGGAAAAATATCCCTCTACTTATTAGGACTGGGGAAAGCCCCTCGTCTATCTGGATTTTGGATTTTTTTCAATAAAAAACGCCCGGCAGTTTTGTACTGTCAGGCGTTTACCTATTATTGGAGCTATTCAATTTCCGGCGGCAAGTTTCGGAACAGGTCACAATCGAAAAAATCCGTTATGCACATATCCAAACCGTCACATAACTTTTTTATCGTAACCGCGCTTATGTCCCTGCGCTCCGGCTTTAGCATACTGTAAACGGTGGAGGGCGTTACACCCGCCAGCCGCGCAAGCTCTGTATACGATATATCACGTTCCGCACATAACTGTTTGAAACGCTCCGTGATAGCGTCCTTTATCGTAGGCCCTCACCGCCTTTCAGTTAATCTTGAAATAAGCATATCAATTTACACGCTTCTGCGTATACGCACTTGCGTATTATCTGCTTTTTTGGTAAACTTATTCTGAAAGGCAAACGGCCCCGCCGTAAAGACGGGGCCGCCCGGTAAAACTACCGTTAATCGGTCAGGAGATTATAAAGTTGTTCTATGGAGCGTTTAATAGATTGACCTATTGCAGATTTATTCACGCCCTCCAAGTCGGCAATCTGTTGATATGTCAAATTGTGCTTAATGTATAAAAGCAACCTCCTGCGCTGTACCTCGGAGAGTTTATCAATAGCCGCATAAAGCTGTATGTAACTCTCCATCCTAATCACAAGGTCGGCGGGGTCTGACTGTGGATTTATCATAGCCGGGTATGTCAATTCGTCTATATATTCCACAAAGTCAATATGCCGCCTGTCTTGCCGCCTTTGGGAGCGAATTTTGCGGTCGGTTTCTTCCAATACTTCCTTAACCGAAGTTGAAACCTCAACACAAATCCGTTTCCCATTGGCGAGTTTATATGTTATCGTTACTGATGGATTTTCCATTATTTTTCCTCCTGTTCATCATTTGCGAATTGCTTCGCGTGCTACTGGCTGATGAACAGAGAGGGCGGGGAACGGCAACCGGGACAGTACCATGTCGGCCCCGCCCGGACTTCGGGCCACATTGGCCCGAAGTTGCGAATTACTTTGTTGTCGGCTGGCTAAAACAGGCCGTTATGTTTCCATAGCGGCCTATTGCTCTGTTTTGAGAGAAAGGTATAACAAAACACGGCAACGTCCTCCTTTCACGCCGCCGTGTCCAATAAAAAGGTGCACTTTATCAAGCCCTCCGATGTACAGAGAACGGCGGTTTTGATTTTGAACCGCCGTTGGGCTTTATCACTTATATATAGGCATGAAAGAACACCTACCCAATAGCGGTTTTTTTTATTTGCCGCCGGGTAAGTCATGTTCTGAAAAAATAAAGAGCCGTTAATTGTAGTTGATACTACAAATTATCGGCTCTGCGTCTTAAAGGCGTTGTGCCTTACTGGCTCTGCGCCTTAGCGTCTGGCTCTGTAATAATTGAAATATTTTGTTCTTGGACATTTACCAAAGTTTCATGTTTACACTTCGGGCAAAATAGCGGAAAATTTGTAAGTGATGTGTCCGGTCGTATTCGTATTCGGGTTTTGCTTTTACAGACCGGACACAACAGCCATATTTCTTTGTTCATAAGATCACCTGCTTATTGAATTTCTTGAAAAAAGTATCAGCATAATCCTTTAGTCTAACAGTTACTTTGCCCTTTGGGACAAAATCACACTAACATACATTATCTATATAGCAAACATAGCTTTAATCATAATTTGGCTACAACGATTAACCTCCCACTACTTTTACTATAAGAACTCATATCATAATCACCATATATATGAATATCCGTAAAACCCGCTTTCGTCAGCAGTAGGCGGTAATCATCATCCAATAATATCCGATAAACAATATCATACTGATTATGTTCAGTCCTTTGCGGACTATGGAATATATCCAACACATGAATAGTTTGAAAACGATTGTCATGTTCTTTTATGAATACTCTTGAAAAATCCTCACGGTTAATGACGACTTCAATAGACGGTAAAGTTAATGTGTGGTGGGTCGTTCCAGATGTAAATATTAGCAATCCGCCGCCATTCAACCGATTTTTCATTGAACATATCGCCAATAATAAATCCTCATCGGTATGTAAATGAGGCAAAGCCGTTGTAAGGCATATGATTGCATCAAAGGTAATATCAAATTTACTTTCAAGGTAACGGAAATCGCATTGACATAGAGGTATATCTTTGCCCCGCTCCTGTAAATTCTTTTTTGCCACTTTTAGCATTGACGGCGAATAATCCGATCCCCAAAGCTTATAGCCTAACTGCGACAACATATATAAATGCTGCCCTGTGCCACAGGCACAATCTAAAATTGTTTTGACTTCATGTTGCTTGAGAAGTTTATTCAAAAAATCTCTTTCATTTCCTAAATAATTCTCAATGGGGCCAAATTCGTCATAATCAAATGCAAATGTTTCGTAAATATCATTCATCTGTTTTTACACCTCTTTCTCAAAATAACTATTCGCAATCATATTTGCGTACAGCACTTTTATCATATCATCAAGCCGTTCCATATCGGCGGGGCAGGACATAATACTTAACGCTTGTGCCGTTTGGGCTATCAATTGCTCAACTTCTTGATAAAACAGTATTTTCCGCTTCAGATCGGTGCTTTTATCTTTCAGTATTTCAAGAGTGTTTTTCTTGTCATCTTCTGTCTTTTCAAACGTATCGCGCAGAATTAAACCGATTTGCGATAAAGACAGGCCGACAAATTTCATAACTTCTATATACTGCAAGAGCAACAAGTCCATGTTAGTATAAAAGCGATAATTGTTCTCTCCTCTTGTTGGTGTCAGTAAACCGATTTTATCATAATAACGCAGGGTGTCTTTTGAAAGCGACAAGATCTGCGCTATTTGGCTTATGGAGTATTTCTCCGTTGATACATTTTCCTTATATGTAATTGTATCATTGGAGCCAGCTTCAATGTCAAGATGTTTTTGTTTTCTTTTATACCTCCCGTCAAGCGGCTTTTCTGTATCATCAGGAACAAGCCAGAGATTGCCTTTCTTAATTGCTCCTGTAATTCGCCCAGCAGCGCAGTAATGATTTACCATACGGGCAGTAATGCCCCATTTTCCTCCGGCTTCTTTAACTGTTAAATATTCCATATCAGCACCACCTTATATAGTTTTATCTATATTATATTTCGAGCTATCGAAAATTGCAAGTGTGCCGTTTTATGCACCAATTTTGCCTATCCGCTAACGGCAAGCAGGGCAATCGTGGCCACGATTGCAAATTTTTTGAATTTTGCCCTGCGGCCAAAACACAAAAAATCGCTTGTTGGGGCCAGCCCCAAACCCTGTAACTTCGGGCCACATTGGCCCGAAGTTGGCGCATTGCGCCTTTTGTTGCGTCATGTTCGCTATCGCTCCATTTCCTTGTTTTTTCTCCCGCCTGTAATGCCGAGTAGGGTATCAATATTTGTCTTTGCGGTAACTATATCCTGCATATCTTTTTTCGCCGCCTTGTACTCCCGATAAGCTGCTTTTTTATCCGCCGCCAGCTTTTGATATTCCTGTTTCAACGCGTCCATCTTCGGGAGCTTCGCCCCATTTAGAACGCGCCGGAACGTGGCCTGTGCCGCCCGGTAAAGCTCAATATCAGCCTCATGCTCCGCTAAGTATTTTTTGCTGTACTTCGCCGCCTTGTACCCATCAAACACGGCGCGGGTCTTTGCGTAATCAACCGTTGCCGCCTTTATTTCGGCATTGGTACGCATAGCCGCCTCAACCGTTTTTATGCTGTCGGATAAATCGTGAAAACGGTCTGTAACCTCCACCGCCTTTTTCTCTAACTGTTCATATTCCAGTAGGTTGTTTTCCTGTAAGTATTGGAGCGTTTCAGCCATCATTTTTAGATTAAATATTTTGGCCCACTTCTCATAAGCGGGGCCTTTTCCGGCTCTCATGCGGGATTGAATATCAATAATCAGATTGACCTTGCGCAGCGATCCGCTCCGCGCAGCCGCGTCAGTCCTACCCCCGATAACGGCCTCTATGTCCTCCTGTCCGTAGCCCTTGCCAAGCGTGGAGGAACGCAAGCGGGTAAACCGTTCCTGTCCCTTTGTGCGAAAGCTGATAACGCCGCCTCGTCCGTGTTTCACTTCATAGCCAGCCGCCGCCATTGCCTGTAAAAAAGCGTCCATATCCGGCGGCTTTTCCGCAAGGCAAATATCAATCTGCGCCTTTAACCGCTCTTGAAATGTAGGCTGCCTATTATTGTCTAACCATTGCCCGTAATGCTTGTATTTGCCCTTGCTTTTCTGTTTAGGATTAGCGATATACGATAGCCCGTGTTCAATACATACCCGGTCGGATAGCCGCCGGAACGCCCTCCCCGAACCGAGAAAATCCCGAAACTTCCGGGTACAGTCGAGCGTGGTTGAGTTGTAGTAAATGTGTACATGGGGGTGCGGCCTGTCACTATGCGACACCACAAAGAAAGCATGTTTACCTTTCGTCCAGCGCATAGCCGTTTCATATCCGATTTCAAGCGCACCGTCATGGTCGATTTCACCGGGCAAAAAAGCCTGCCTTTTATGATAATATAAAACGTCCTTGTCTTTTTTCTGTTCCCGGCCTGTGATAGCCTTGTACTTTGCCTTGCTCAACTCAAATTCCGTATAAGCAGTTTCATGGTCGCACATATATGATTTTATCAATTCGCCATTCCTCGTCTTTAACGGATTTCTGCCGTAGTCAAAGCCATCTTTCATCGTCTGTAATTTTGTTTTGCCTTTGGTAATATGGCGGGATTTATAATAAGTCGTTGCCATGCGCGACACTCCTTTCCGGCGCAAAATAGCGGCTGTCGCCAGCCGCCGTTTTGTAGTATGATGGTTTTGCTAACTTCGGGCCAATGTGGCCCGAAGTTCCCCGGCTGGCTGTCAGCTTGTGATAAAGCATTTCAGCGAGTAATTAAGACCGTCAAGCAGCTTCGCAATCCATTCCGCAACCGCCGGGAGGCCGAAAGGCGATACAAGGAACGCAATCACAAGTACCCCTATGCCGCCGTAGGTGTCCCCGGTAAATAACAGGATGGCCCCGCCGATACCGAGTATGAAAGATACAATAATGAATATCAATTCGGACAGCATGAAGAAAAATTGTATGACCGCGCTTAAAATCGTCAGCACCACGACAAACGGTATTGCAATAATCTTAAAGGTAAGTTTGAATATGAATTTCATGGAAATATCCCCTTTCTTAATTTGATATGTTTGGTATCTACCTATATTTTACCATATGGGGATAGGGACAAAAAGGATGCCGCATCCTCACCAATCCTGTCCCGGTGTAAGCAAATCGGCCTTTCCGTCAAAAACTTCCATTGTCATGAGTACGCCTAATCTGTACCCGTAAATAAACTTATCCGTGTTCGCAAGATAGTTGACTTTCCCCTGTGCGTCAATCAACGCTTTTAATAGTTCCCGCCCGTTATCGTCCAGTACCGCGTCCAGATTTTCCTCTGCTTCGGACAGGGCATTGACCGCCTTTTCATATTCTGAATTGTGTTTGAGAAAACGCGGCTCCGGGCTGATGTTGCCCTGTGCAAATTCTTCTAAAATGCTTTTCATAATATTTTATCCTTTCATCATTATTGGGGGTATTCCCATACCTATTGTACCGTTTGGGAATATCCCCAACAAGGATGGCCCCGCCGCACAAATCCTGTCCCGGCACTTCGGGCCAATGTGGCCCGAAGTTGACCGGGGAACAGGAGGGGAGCGTTACCGCTCTCCATACCCTAAAGCTCCACAACCGCCGTAAGCTGTTTGAGAACGTCCGATACCCGGCCCCACAGCTCGGCATAATCTTTTTGCAGCCCCGATATTTCCGACTGGTATATCCCGTAGGTATTGGCATGAATGGCAACCTGATTGAGATTATTTGAACATCTGCGCTGTAAGGAAACAAGCTCCTTAACAGGCGAAAGGTCAACATTCAGGACATACCCATTCAATGCCATTTTACGGACATACGCGCCCGTGTTGGTCGTCCCGGCCTCCGCCATACGCTGGTGGATAGCGTCAAATTCGTCCTGCGTTACCAACACATGTAAATGGATATTCCGCTTGCGGTTGTCACGGCTCACCTGTCCTCCCGTTCCCGGCTCCGCCTCCGGGCCGGCGGCTCCTTTACCTTATCCAGCGATTTTTCCTCCGGCACAGGCACAGGCGGGGCCATAGGCGCATTGTTTCCAAGAATACCATCAATCATATTTGTGTTCTGCTCGGTGGACAGCTCGGCGGTTTTCAAATAATTATCCTTATCGTTCATGTGAAAAATCTCCTTTCCATTCGTTACTATAAGTTACCGGGAATGTTCATCCTTTGCCGCCTTACGCGCAAAGGGTTGAAGCTGATAGGGCGTTTTTCCGTTTTCGGGCTTGATAAAATCAATATACCCTGCGGAGTGGATAGCGTTTTTAGTAAGCTGTCTTTGCCACGCGCTTTGGCTCGGCGCCCATTTGAAACCATGCTTTTTCAGTTCCGCCCTCTGTTCGTCGGAGGGTTTTCCGTCAAAAAATAGCTGTAAACGGTTTTCCGCTTCGTTGATTTCGGCCTTTCCACCCGCAAACGTCCACCCGGCATATTCGGATTTATTTTTCAAATCCTCAATGCGCTGCTGTATCCTGTGGATATTCTGATTATTATTTGACAGGTGGTAGGACGGAAAAGGAACGGGGTTTTGCCGCCAGTCATGAGCCATAGACGCTTTTAACTGGTTTATTTGCTCCCCGGTCAAATCCGGGCAGCCGTCCAGCGTTTTATGCTTACGGAAATAGGCATTGACAGACTTCATAAAAGCCTGTTCCTCCTGCAAATCCTCCAGTTTCGTTTCCAGCTTTTCCACCGCCAGCGTATCGTCCGCGCTAATCCCGCCCATGCCGGTTCCCCTCACCTTATCCAAAAGGCCCTTGATTTCCATGTATTCCCCCATGTTCCTGTCACGGGCCGCGTTCTGTTTTTGCTTTTGACGGACGGGGAAATTACTCCCGCCAGCAATCATTATGGACGGAACACGCACGTCTATGGCGCTGCGCTCGTTGAAGTTATCGGCCAGCTTTCGTGCGTACAAGTCAACCAAGCGGTCAATTTTTTCATGGTGCATGGGGTCAACACGGCTTTTCTGCCGCTCTCCAAGCTCATGCGCCTTATCCACCATTGCCCGGTATTCAGCCGTTGCGGAGCCGGGTGCATAGTCGGAAAAGCTGTTGGCCTCTTTCGTACGCCGCGCCGCTTCCTCATTGATTGTGTAATAGTTCACAGGTTTATCTTCCTCCTTTGCTCAAATGTAAAAATGCGCTGATAACTTCGGGCCAATGTGGCCCGAAGTTGCTACCTGTCTTTTTCCGTGTTCTTCGGGGGGAGGGGGCGGCTGGTGTTGTCCTTTGCCGCCTGTTCCGCGCCCTCCTTCAACTGCTCGGCAATGGATTTTTTCTGCCCGGTACGGCCCCGGCTCTCAATGGCGTGGCTATACCGTTCCTCCATCTTTTCGGGGGTAACATAATCCTTTTTGATAAACATACCAAAATCGGGATACCATGTTGTAAAGCGCAAATTATCCGGCGCTTTCCGCATATCCTCCCATTCGCCCACAACCTGCGATATTTCCCGCATACGCTTTTTAACGTCGGGATTATCCGGCGCGGCCCGAAGCTCATAATCGTCAATCTGCCTTTCGGTCAAAGGCGCGTCATACACAAGATAGCCCCACGCCTCAAATCTGCCTTGCTCGACACCCTCTCGCATGTCAAAATTGACGATACGAATAGGGCCGTTTTCCGTTTTAGGAAAAGTGCCAATATCAACGGGCCGCTGTGTTGAATAGTATTTATATGCGTCCCGTTCAGACAGACCGTAATCCTTTTGATACTCGGTAATGCGAAAGTCATAATCCCTTGTAGCCGCTTCGCCGCTGGTCGTGTAGTGGCCCCAGTAAAATTCACGCTTGCCGTTTTCGCCCTCGGTAAACATCCATGTTACAAAAGGCTGCGGGGCATTGGGGTTTTCGGCAAGGGCAAAGCCCCGGTCATTCTCAAAGACAATAGACCTCTTGATTTCATACCCGTGTACCCGCTCATTTCCGGCGGGATGGGATTTTTCGTTATCGCTCATGCTTATACCTCCGTTCTGTATGGGGAAATGTTACGATTGGAGGGGCATGGTCATACAAACTATCGCACCCTCTCCTAATCGCACGTTCAAAGCCTGATAAATAAAGGCTTTTTTGCGGCCTAATCGTAACACTGTACCCCTTTATTTCGCCGCTTTTTCTTCATGCGTTCCCGGCTCCTGCGGCGGTTGCCCTCCGCTTGACAGTCTGGCGAACAATAGGCCCGCGTACCGTCCGGGACAAAAGGCTTGCCACAGGCGGCGCAAGTGTCCATTGCCGGGGCCTCCCGGCCTGTTAATGTGGCCTCTAAAACCGGGTTAAGGGGCAATACCGCGTTTTGAAAATACTTGCAGTACGCGCCCGTCCACCATTTATCAAGCATATAGCACCCGCCGTAATCCAAAGGCAGACAGCCGTATTCATGGTCATAATTGGCGCACATGCCCGTCACCAGCTTGCGGATCGCCGCCCGTTCTTCGCAGGTCAGTTCGCGTGTTTCCATAACTGTCACTTCGGGCCACATTGGCCCGAAGTTGCCTCCTTTCGCGGTATCAGTAAATCCTTGTAGCAAGTACCCACACAGGCCATGCCCTGCCAAAAGGAGCAATCCCGGCAGGGGGAACCGGGCGGCGGTTTCTGCACAGCACCCCGGCAAGGCCGGGGCTTCTGCTTCATCATTCGTTCAAATGGGTTATCGGTAAAGTTCATTCTTCATCATCCCCGCTGTATTCCTCGTCCCAAGCCGGGGTATCGTCCTCCGGTTCCGTATCCTCGTATTCGCCGTAATCGTCCCCGTCCTCGTTGGCCTCATACTCGTATTCATCCTCACTGTCGGCCTGTTCCTGTTTGGGTCTGTAAATCTTGAAGTAATACCCGGCCCCGCCAGCGGCAAGCACAATCAGCACGATAACAATAATACCGCCGTTCCCGCCGCCGCTATTAGTTTCCGGCTCCGTGGGCGTTTCGGCCTCCGGCTCCGGCGTGGTAACTGCCGGGGTGGTGTTGTCAGTAACGGCACTCACGGTTTCCCCCGTGTCCTCCGATTTCTCGGCAAGGGCCAGTAAATCCCGTTCGGTAACGGCGTTCAGGAAATACACATTTTCCGTTTCCCGCTGCTTGTCGATAATCAAATAAAACACGTTTTCGTCAGGGGTCATAATCGTATAAAACTCTTTTCCGTCCCCGTCGGTGGCGTTGTCAATGACTGTCCCTGTTCCGGCGGGGGTAAACGGGTTGGCCTCGGCCTCTGTTTCCACGGCGCTTTCGGTCACGGCCTCGGTTGTTTCCTCACCGCCTCCGGCATAGGCCACGGTGCTGAAAGGGATTACCAACACAAAAGCGGCGCACAATGCCGCCGCCAGCTTATAAAATTTCTTCATTCCTCTGTTTCCTCCTTGTCAATATTTAACTTCGGGCCAATGTGGCCCGAAGTTGTGGGAGTATTCCCGCTTGCCCTCAACATGGCGGCGAGGTCGGCAAGGGAAATATCCATCCCGCGCACGGTATCAACGATTTCCATGTTTTCAAGCTCTGTTTTCTGTCTTTCCAGTTCCCGCAAGCGGGACTGAAATTCGGATATTTTGTCCTTAGTTTTCTGTATGTCCTTGCTTACACGCTCAATTTTCGCGTTCAAAAAAATCACGACCTTTCCTAATTCACTCTGCCGTAGCTGTAAAAATGCGATTGCCAGTAACTTGTTTCAATAGATGTATAGCTGATTGGATTTCCGCAATGTATCATCATGCCGTTGCCTACATAGATACCCACATGCGACACCGGGCCGGGGCTGTCATAGGTTCCCGTAAAGAAAATAATGTCGCCGGGCCTTGCCTCGGAGGGCGGGATTTTCGCGCATTGGTTGAAAATCCCCTGCGCCGTTGTCCGGCTCATGGGGTATACGCCGGATTTATCCAATACATAGCAGACAAAGCCGGAGCAATCAAAAGAGGTTGAGGGCGAAGAACCGCCCCAAACGTAGGGATAACCCAAATACTTCTCGGCCTCGGCAATCAGCGCGGCAAAATCCGGGTCGTTCAGGGCCTCCGGGGGTATGTCGTAATCCGTGTATTCGCCATGATTTACTGATGGGTTGCCCGCAAACAGATAGGGGCGGTTGCCTTTGGTCTTTTGATAGACAAGATACCGCTGTGTCTGTTCGGGGTCGAGATTTTGAAGCGCCACAGCTTCAAGCGAGTGGTTACGCAAG
>Ga0153922_1000692_pt1 | contig 13041 bp, 12 predicted proteins | sample TSNJ006MetaG_FD_104723 | JGI IMG/M metagenome (GOLD analysis project Ga0153922, IMG submission 104723) | Attine ant fungus gardens microbial communities from New Jersey, USA - TSNJ006 MetaG | ecosystem: Host-associated > Fungi > Mycelium > Unclassified | place: USA: New Jersey, Brendon T. Byrne...
ACGTAAGGAAATCAATCAGCTGAGGGCGATGATATATGAGACAAAGTAACTGTTCGAGTACATGTACTCGAACATGGAATGTAGTGTTTCCGGGGCATTGCGCCCTGGGTACACGAGTTATAAAAAGGAGGATATCCATGGATAATTTTATATTCAGCCTTAATGCAACCATCCCTATTTTTCTCGTCATTGCACTGGGATATTTTTTAATGCAGGCAGGTATGTTCAATGAAAACTTTAATGCAGTGGCTAATAAATATGTCTTCAAAATTGCTTTGCCGGTATTACTTTTTAAGGATATCGTCACGGCACGTATCCGTGAAGTCTTTCATCTAAAATTCGTATTGTTCTGTATGAGCGTAACAATTATCATGTTCCTTGGAATATGGCTGATAACTTCACTATTGATGAAGGATAAAATGATGGTGGGGGCTTTTACCCAGGCTTCAGCCCGTGGCAGCGCCGCTGTTTTTGGTATTGCTTTTGTTGAAAACATTTATGGCAACTCAGGTATGGCACCACTAATGATCGTTTCTGCCGTCCCTTTATACAACATCCTCTCGGTGATTATTTTGACGATGTGTTCTAATGAACGGCAAAAAAATAGAAGCCAGATTAAATCTGCCTTTAAAAATGTCATTACCAATCCTATTATTTTAGGCATTGCAGCAGGAATACCCTTTTCACTTTTAGAAATCACCCTGCCCACAATTGCCTTAAGGACAATCACAAGTATTGCTTCAACAGCGACACCCCTTGCCTTACTGGTCGTCGGTGCCGGATTTGAAGGCCGCAACGTACTTAAGAAAGTCAAGCCGGCACTGATTGCGACATTTATTAAGTTAATCGGCTTACCGGCAATCTTTTTTCCGGCCGCACTGGCTTTAGGATTCAGAAGTAGTGAGTTAGTCGCCATACTGGTTATGTTAGGTGCCCCGACAACAGTCACCTGTTATATTATGGCAAAAAATATGGGGAATGATGAAGGGTTGACTTCCAGCATCGTTGTTTTGACAACTTTATTATCTTCAATTACATTGACCTTTTGGCTGTTCTTGCTTAGGGCGATGAATCTCATTTGAAAATTCTTGCGAATTGTCTCTTCCCATCTAATGTTTCTATATGTTACAATGCTATCATAGTAATGCTTATGAATTTATGCTGTGAAGGGAATAAAAAACAATTTATGTGAAACACTAAGAGAGTCATAGCGAATATTGGCAGCTCCGCTGCTTTAGATTCATAAACATTTAATTAATCACAAAGAAGGAGGAACATTATAATGGAAAAATATGTATGCGACGTATGTGAATATGTATATGACCCTGAGGTCGGAGATCCTGATAACGGTATTGAACCCGGAACCTCTTTTGAAGACATTCCTGAGGACTGGTTATGTCCGGTGTGCAGTGTTGGAAAAGATGAATTTTCACCTCAAAAGGAATGAGGCTTGGAGGACAAATGATGACAGCTTGGATAAAAAAACTTTTTTTTATTATACTTTCAATCACGATTTTGGCCATAAGCGTCAATTTATTTTTAGCGCCTCACCATATCGCTGCCGGTGGGCTTACCGGCTTAGCAATTATTCTGGAGGATTTGCTGCATATTGACCGGTCTGTTGTTGTCCTGATTGGTAATTTATTTGTACTTGTTCTTACATTTATTTTTCTGGGAAGGGAAATCTTCTTTAATACTGTTGTCGGAGCCATCGTACTGCCACTTATTATGAGGCTGATACCCCACAGGGCATTACTTGGTGATGTGATGCTCTCTATGATTATCGGAAGTATCCTGTTTGGTGTCGGAGTAGCCATCCTTTATATGAATAATGCATCAAGTGGCGGGACAGCAATTCCTCCCCTGATTTTAAAGAAATATTTTAATATTAATCCATCCATCGGACTATTTATTACCGACAGTATTGTTGTTATTCTCAGCTTGTTTGTATTTGATATCGAATCCTTCTTTTTTGCTATCTTTTCGATTTTCATTACCTCAGCAACCATGCGCTACATTGAGTCGGGTCTGAACAAGAAGAAGGTTATCTATATCCTCAGCGATAACCAGAAAGCTATTTTAAACGACATTTTACATGAAATAAACCGAGGGGTAACCATTATTCCCGTTAGCGGAGGATATACTAAAAAGCAAAGTGAAATGCTGATGGTCACCCTGGAATCAAAAGACTACCAAAAGATAATTAAGGTCGTGGATAAACATGATAAAAAAGCATTTATGATTACAAGCACCGTTTCCGATGTCCACGGACTTGGATTTACTTATGAATCAGGAAGCGTTTAGAAAGGAAAAACCTATGAATTCCGTATATGCTTTTACTATAATTATGCTCGTTTGGACAATCAGCGATTATATATCCAAAAAATCAAAGTCTTTGCTGTCCTCTCTTTTGATTGCATCGCTCATTTTTTTGATTGGTTTCAAAACTTATCCATGGCTTTCTTCCCTTACAGAAAATACGATTTTTGAAACTCTCGGTAATACTTTCTCACCGGAGTTAATTCCCTCATCCTCCCTTTTGGCCTTTGGTCAGACCGTTGTTGGTTTTGTCATTCTGCATCTGGGGACAACTATCAGTCTGGCAGAGTTTAAGCAGCAATATAAAACTTTTATTATCGGGTTTAGTTCTGTCATTGGCATTACCTTTCTTTTATTTGTAATCGGCCCCCTCCTCAAAGATATGAACTACGTCGTATCCGGCATTGCCGCTTTAACAGGTGGTGCTATTTCTGTACTTATTGTTCAGGAACACGCTTTAGAACTCGGTTTGGCATCAGTCGCTGCCCTCCCCGTACTTATTATGGCCGTTCAAGGTTTAGTTGGTTTCCCGCTCTCTTCTGTCATTTTAAAAAAGGAAGCCCAGCGGTTAAAAAAAGAATACCGTTCCGGTCATTTAAAACCGATAAATAACGCCGATAAAACTAAGGATAAGCGCTTTTGCCCCTTGCCCGGCATGGAATCCACCGCCGGAACTTTATTCTGGATGGGCGCAGTCGTCTTATTATCAAATTTTTTAAGTGAAACGTTAACATTCGGCTATCTGCATCCCTTTGTTATTGCTTTACTGTTTGGTATTCTCTTATCGGAGTTAGGACTGTTTAAGAGCAATGTATTATCCGGCATTGATGCCTTTGGTATTATGATGCTGGCTATTTTGATTCTTGTTTTTGGTCCCCTCTCTTCAATTACCGTGGAAGAGTTAATTTCTTTAATTGGTCCTATCCTGGTGACCTTTCTTGTTGGCCTTGCCGGAAACATTATTGCCGCACTGATTGCCGGGAAGATTTTGAAGTATTCACCTGCCATGTCGATTTGTATCGGCCTTACTGCTTTATATGGTTTCCCGGGAACAATGATTCTGAGCCAGGAAGCGGCGGCAAGTGTTGGCGAAACTAAGGAAGAAGTGGCCGCCATCGAATCACAGATTCTTCCTAAAATGATTATTGCCGGCTTTTCAACCGTTACGATTACATCTGTTATTATTACAAGTATTATTGTATCTTTTATTTCATAGGAGGAGTTTAATGATTAACTGGCTGGAAGAAGCTAAGAAAAGACAAGAAGAGATGGTTCATACTTTAAGCCTTTGGCTGCAAAACAATTCGGTCTATGACCCCGATACCATCAGCGAAGGCGCGCCTTTTGGGAAGGGCGTGAAAGAAGCTTTTGATTTTATTTTAAGTTTAGCCGCTAAAGATGGCTTTGAGACTGTTAACGATGAAGGTTATGTCTGCCACATTGACTATGGTACAGGTGATACATTAGTCGGTATTCTTGGGCATGTGGATGTTGTTCCCGAAGGTGACGGCTGGACGTACCCCCCTTTTAGCGGGAAAATTGTTGACGGCTATATCCATGGCAGAGGCAGTCAGGATGATAAAGGTCCCATCATCGCTTCCTATTTTGCGCTGAAAATACTAAAGGATTTAAATCTTCCCATAAACAAAAAAATCCGCATGATTTTGGGGGGTAACGAAGAACGGGATTGGAAGTGTGTTGAACATTACTTTAAAAGTTATCCAAAGCCCGATTTAGGTTTCACCCCCGACGGCGATTTCCCTTTAGTTTACGCAGAAAAGGAAATCAATATGTATGAATTTGGCGGTACCTATCCTGATGAAACCATTATCAGCTTTCATGCCGGCACCGCTGCCAATTCAGTTCCTGACCATGCCGAAGCCGTACTGAATATTGATATGGCTAATATTAAAGCAGCTTTTGAAAAATATTTAAAAGATAATCATCTGGAAGGTACGATTGCCGAAAAAGAGGGGAATGTACATCTTGAAATAAAAGGTGTCAGCGCCCACGGCTCGCAGCCTGAAGAAGGCGTAAATGCTGCTGCCTATTTACTTAATTTTGTAGCTCAATGTACGGACAATGCCATGATTGCTCATTTTGCCAAGGTCTTTGCTGACTACCGCGGCGAAAATCTGGGGGTTGCATTTTCCGGTGATAAGATGGGAGCGCTTACATCAAATCTTGGTCTGGTTACCTATGATAACGGAAAATATAAATTTGTTGTCGATATGCGTTGCCCGATGGAAGTCGATTTTGATGCAATGGAAAAAACACTTGAACGGGCAGCCACCGATGTCACCTGGGAAGATGCCTATCTTAAGCGAATCGGACATAAAAAAGGGATTTATCTTGATTTGGAATCAGAATTAATTACGACATTGCATAAAGCTTATCTCGATCTGACAAATGATACTGCAACAAAACCAGCTGCCATTGGCGGAGGCACCTTTGCCAGAGCGGCCGATAACATCGTCTGCTTTGGTATGTCATTCCCCTATTCTAATGTTTTGTACCACCAGAAAGATGAAGCGGTCAGCATTGATGAATTAGTCTTAGCCACCGCCATTTATGCGCAAGCACTTTATGATCTGACCCGTTAACTAAGGGTAGAATAAAAAGGGTTTATTTGTACATGATAGTTAGAAACTAAACATCAATCATTCAGGAGGAACTTGAAAATGAGAATAGCTTTTTACACCACAAAGCCCTATGACCGCTTTTGGTTTGAACCACTGGGCAAAGACTATGGAATAGACATCCACTTTTTAGATGCAACATGCGATGATGAAACCATTATCCTGGCAAAAGGCCATGATGCCATCTGTGTTTTCGTCAATGACCATATCGACGAGGCAATGATTAAGCAGCTGGCCGAATATGGTGTTCAAGGAATATTGTTAAGAAGTGCCGGTTTTAACCATGTCGATATTCAAGCAGCAGCAAAGTATCATATCCCGGTTCTTAGGGTTCCCAGTTATTCACCGGAAGCCGTGGCAGAGCACGGTCTGGCATTGCTGATGTCGGTCAACCGCTATATCCATCGGGCCTATAACAGAACCAGGGATTTTAATATGAGTATTAATGGACTGATGGGAACAAATTTATATCATAAAACTGCCGGAATTATCGGAACAGGTAAAATCGGTCAGGCAATGATCAGAATGCTTAAAGGCTTTGATATGAGAATACTTGCTTATGATCTGTTCCCCAACAAAGATTTGGATGTCGAGTATGTTTCTCTGGAAGAACTCTATGAAAAATCAGATGTCATCAGCCTTCATTGTCCATTGACAAAGGAAACGGAATACCTCATTAATAAAGAATCCATCGAGCGCATGAAAAAGGGTGTTTATCTTATCAATACCTCAAGAGGGGCTTTGATTGATACGAATGCATTGGTTGAAGGTCTTCTAAGCGAGAAATTCGGTGGTGTAGGCCTTGATGTCTATGAGGAAGAAGAAGGATTATTTTTTGAAGATAAATCTAATGAAATCATGAAAGATGAAACTTTAGCCAGGCTTATGACCTTTCCTAACGTGTTAGTCACCTCCCATATGGGATTTTTCACGGAGGAGGCTATGCAGGCGATAACGATAGAAACTTTGGAGAATGCCTATGCACTGAAAAACGGTGTGGAACTTGTCAATGCGGTCACTGTGAAATCTTAATATACAGTAGGAGCAGGAATATAAATATCCTGCTCTTTTTTCATCTTCGGGCATTGAAGTAAAGGTACGAGCGAGAAATTAATTACTGTTTATGATTCGTATTTACTTATCCCATACTTTTCTAATATTTTTCTTTTCTGTTCTAAATAATACTGATAATTTGCCATTGGTACCTGCGGATGTACACGGTGATCTAAGGCCGGTATATATCCACCCTTATCCAATAACGGTGGAAGCTTGGCAAGCTCTTTGTCAATCTCCTTTTTACCCATCTCCAACTGCCGTTTATCAATACCCCCAATGAGGACCAGGTTCGGATGCCGTTCTCTGATGACCTCAGGAAGGGCTCCGGAATTAATCTCCAATGGATAATGGCCATCAACCCCAGCATCCACCAGCCAGTCAGTAAGTTGAACCGAATTTCCATCAGAATCTACAAGCACTTTTTTTATGCCATGCTGATGGAGAAAATCAATCATCTCAAGATAATAGGGTTTCATAAACTCATTAAATGTTTGGGGAGATATCAGACATCCGTTTTTGTAACACATATCCTCAAATATACATGCATAATCCAAAGATGTCTTTTCCAACGCCATTTTCACATAGTCCTTTATAAACTCAAGATGCTGTTCTTGCATGGCATGTACAAAATCAGGATCGTCATAATAAAGATATGCCAGATTTTCAATCCCAACTAGTTCTCTGGGCCATGCAAGAAATCCATCAATCCATAGTCCGACAGGAAGTTCCTCTTCCTTAGCACGTTTTAACATATCTGGAAATTCAGGTGTGATTCTACCTTTATCCCAGGCATTAAAACGGGCTGACGTAATTTTCTCCCGAAATTCCTCAAGTGATTCCACCGGATATTTTTCCTGAAACGGAATACTACCTGTATGTTTGTTTTCGATGATCAATCCTACTTCGCCGCCATATGTAATCGTAGTATCAGTTTCTGATATTACATTTTTTGTAAATACGGGATATTCCCTCCATAAAATCCCTAACGGACCATTATCTCCCCAATAATTAATTAAATTTGTTTCAAATCCACGATCAAGTCCGAAATACACCTCCACTTCTTCAGTAGAACTAACCCCCATAGGCAATCCTTGCGTATGCCAAAGGTCAATCGTTTCTTTCCAATAGCCAAAATCCATTAAAGGGATTCTGTCAGGCTGCTCAAATGACAATACCTTCATAAATCGTTCTTTAGGTGTCATAAAATTCCTCCTCGCATTTAAAAATGACAATTTTAACCGGCTTCTGTTATCATGATCTTCCTTTTCCTGTCTCTAATAACACTGCCAACAACAACCAAAATCGTTAACACATATGGGATGCACTGTACAATTTCTGTCGGAATCTCAATAATTCCCTGAAGTGAAATCTGTAATGATACAGCAAACCCGAATAGTAGACCAGATAACAATACACCGCCGGGCTTATACCTTCCTACCAGAATTGTCGCTATAGCTATGAAGCCGCGGGAGGCAGTCATATCTTTAATAAACATACCCAGGTAGGAAATAGATAAAAATGCTCCGGCCAGTCCACAGCAAAACCCACCAATCATAACTGCAATATACTGTGTGCGCTTCACCTGAATGCCCAATGAATGCGCTGCCTGCGGATTTTCTCCTGAAGCAATAACATGCAGACCAAAGCTGGTCTTATTTAAAAAATAATGTGCCAAAATACAGATTACCGGAACCAATAAAGTAATCAAGGAAATGTTATTAAATATGGCACCAAAACCAGGAATATTGGAAAGCCCGGGAATTGTCACACCCGGAACTTTCGGACAGCCCGGGGTCGTACCCTTACTGCCGAAATAAAGGCCCATAAGATAGACCGTAATATTCGACGCAATTATATTAATAGCAAGACCGCTTACATTATGATTAATCCGCACATGAATGCATAAGAACGCATGTAAGAGTGATACCAGAACACCTGCCATGATACCCGTCAAAAGCCCCAACCAAGGGCTGCCCGTCATAAAACTGCATAATGCAGCGAAAAAAGCGCTAAACAACATGGTACCTTCAAGACCTATATTCGTAATGCCGGAGCGTTCACCAAAAATCCCACCTATACCGGCAAGTGCAATCGGTGTTGTACTTACCAGTATTCCGGTAATAATTGAAATAAGAGCCATCATACAACGCTCACCTTCTTTCCTCTTTTTCTCCGAAGCCCTTTAAGTGCATGAAATATAGCCTCTTGTGCCGCCACCAGTACAAACATAATCGCAATAAGCACTTGTACAAATTCAGCAGGTACATTGGTCATCATGTTAATCGTTGTACCCCCATACTGTAATATTCCAATAAAAATTGCTGCTACACAGGCGCCAACCGGATTGTTTTTTCCAATTACCGCAGCTGTAATACCATCAAACCCATAACCCGGCGAAAAATTCACCTGCATATAGCCAAATGCACCTAAAATACGCTCCGAACCACAAAGACCTGCTAATGCACCTGATATCAGCATTGTAATAATGACTACTTGATTTGAATGAATCCCCGAATACCTTGCCGCAACAGGATTCTTTCCTATTGCATTCAATTTTAGTCCATAGGGAGTTTTATTCAGCAAGATATAAAGAGATACTACACAGGCTATTGCGATCACAAATCCTAAATTCAAATGTTCAGGCGGCGCAAACTGCAACAGATGCGCTGATTCCGCTACATTATATGTACGCGCTGTCTGTCCTGGATTCCTGAAATAATTAACAATAAAAAAAGCCGTAAGCGCAGTTGCAATGTTGTTAAGCATAATCGTGGTAATTACTTCATGTACCATAAGCTTTACTTTTAATATTGCAGGAATAAATGCATACACCATTCCGGCAGCCATACCGGCCAATATAGAAATTGTAACATGTAAAACCGCGGGTAAACCTGATCCATAGTAACCCACGAGAGCTGCCGCTAAACCACCGAATAGTAACTGCCCCTCCACACCAATGTTAAATAGACCACATTTAAAAGAGACCGCAACTGCAAGACCTGTAAAAATCAACGGGGTTGCCTTGCCTAGTGATTTAATAATACCTAAACCAGATGTTAATGGGTTAATAATCAAATAATAATAGATTTCCAGTGGGTTCTCACCTTGTATCAGAAGGAATATGGCTCCAATAAAAAGTGCGGCTATGATGCATACTAATATTTGATATACATTTTTTATTAAAGTTCTTGCAGCTGACATAATTTCACACTCCTTCTGAGAGACCGGCCATCAAAGCTCCAATACGTTTGACAGTCGCCTTGTCCCGATCAATGGTATCCATAATCTGTCCCTTATAAAGAACTGCAATTCTATCTGAAAGGCGCATGATTTCAGATAGTTCAGTAGAAATTAGCAGAATTGCTTTACCTTGCTTTTTATTCTCTTCCAGCATTTTATACACAAATTCCATTGCGCCTATATCTAACCCCCTGGTCGGATTTACCGCAAAGATTACATTTGTATCCCTAACACCGCATTCCCGTGCTAAAATCACCTTCTGCTGATTACCTCCTGAAAGGTCACGAATCGGTTCTTCTATATTCGACATCTTGATATTATATTCTGCACACATCTTTTCAGTTAACTTATCCAGCTTATTATTGTTTATAAATGGTCCGCTGCTGATTTCGGGATGCTCTTCGCATCCCAGAATCAGATTATATTTTATACCACTGTCTAATACCACGCCTTGATGATGCCTATCCGGTGGTATGCATGCAACACCTTGTTTACGCAATACGGCATTTGTGCAGCCTGTTACGTCAATGCCTTCTTTGATAATTCTGCCTGACTTCGGCCTGGTCAGACATAGCAATGTATCTAAGAGTTCTCCTTGTCCATTGCCATCTACACCGGCAATTCCCAGAATTTCTCCTTCTCGGATACAGAAGCTGATATCGTTTAATCCACAGAAAAATCCTTTCTTTTCCACAAAAACACTTTCCGCCTGAACGAGTTCTTTTCCCTTATTCGTCTTTAGTGGCATACCTTCCATATTAATCTCATGACCAACCATCATTTTGACCAACTCATTGGAATTGGTTTCTGATGCGTTCACCGTGCCTACTAATTCACCATTTTTTAAAACGGATATCTGGTCTGAAACTTCTAAAACTTCCTGCAATTTGTGACTTATAAAAATTACGGTTTTTCCAGCTGCCTTAAGTGCACGCATACTGGCAAAAAGCATCTTGGTTTCCTCTGGAATCAGAACAGCTGTGGGTTCATCCAATACTATATACTTTGCATCTTTATACAGCACCTTTAGTATTTCTACTTTTTGCTGCTGACCTACAGGAAGCTCGCCAACTAATTGTTCCAGGTTTACATGAAACTCATATGTCTTACATACATCTTCAATTTTCCTGATTGCATTTTTCTTATCGACCTTCAAAAATTTCTTTAGCGGCTCGGAACCAAGGATAATATTCTGCCACACACTTAGAGTAGGAACCAGCATAAAATGCTGAAATACCATTCCAATGCCTTCTAAAGAAGCCACTTGTGGTTTTCCTGTCATAAGCTTCTTGCCATCAATAAACACTTCCCCTTCAGTGGGTCGAAGCACTCCGCCAAGTATACTCATTAAAGTTGATTTTCCGGCACCATTCTCCCCCACAATCGAATGAATGGCGCCTTCTTCAATAGAAAGAGATATATTTTTCAGTGCCTGCTTGCCGGAAAAGTCTTTGGATATGTTTTTTATCTCAATACCATTTTGCATACAGTGTTCCTCCATATTTACATTCATGGTCTTCTCTCCATACTTTGGTATTTTTAATAATCCATTACATTTGTTACAGTAATTTCTCCGCTGATAATCTTTTCCTTAACCTCATCAATTTGCTGCTTTTCTTCATCGGTGAAAAAGTCATTCATGACAAGACCTACGCCGTCATTGGAACAGTCAAGAATTACATGTCCCGATATTTCACCGCCATTTATTAAGGTTTCAGTTGCAATAAAAATGGCAACATCACCTCGTGTCAGCATGCTGGTCAATACGTTATCAGGTCCCAAATGTGCTTGATCAATATTGACGCCGATAGCCCAGATATCCTCTTCTACGCAGGCTTCAATCATTCCAAGGCCACTGCCGCCTGCCGCATGGTAACAGACATCTGCACCATTAGTAATCATATCCTGCGTCAGGGCTTTGGCAGTCGCCGGATCATTCCATGCAGAAGCATCTGTTCCAATGTATTTAGAAATAACCTGAATATCCGGGTTGATGTACTTGGCACCTTCTATAAAGCCTGTTTCAAACTTTTGAATTGTAGGAATATTCATGCCGCCAACAAAACCGATGACATTGGTCTCCGACTTCTGGGCTGCAGCAACACCGGCAAGGAAAGACCCCTCATGGGTTGCATAAGTAAAAGACATGACATTCGGCAAATCAACAATCGTATCTAAAATCATAAAATTAATGTCCGGATATTGGGGTGCAACCTGTAAAAGAGCTTCTTCATGACTGAATGCACAGCAAACAATCAGGTCAAAATCCATTTCACAAAACTGCTGCATCATGTCTAATATTTGTGATTCGTCTGCAGGTTCCGCAATTTGTATCTGTACGCCAAATTCTTCCGCTATCCGCTCCATACCCATCTGAGCCTGGTCATTTACTGATTGATCCCCAAGACCTCCTGTGGTACATATCAAACCAACTTTAATGTCTGAATAGTCTCCTAATACATTAGCCTCCCCCGATTGTTTTGTTGCTTCTTCTTGTGATTCCTCCGCTTCTGTTTTCACCGGCGATTCTTTTGATTCGACGGTCTGATCTGGCGTTTTTGAACATGCAGTAAAAGCAAACACTAACACCATAACCATAACTAATGACAATACCTTCAAATATCTCATAAGCTTCCTCCTTTTGTACATTTGCAGCATCAATATCGACACTGCCATCATATAGTTTACTATTTTGAAGCATTACGCTGCAAAACCTTATATAATAATATACCTCATCAATAAAATTATTTTTTTCTGATGATACGGATGCTGTAGTTTTTGGGGAGAAGATAGTATTTGCATAACGCAATGCCTACGCCAATGTTGTTGTATAATATTTCCTCAATGAATATCACCTGTGTACCTTCTTCCACTTCAAGGAATTTGCAAATACTTTCCTCGGCAATACTAAATGTAATCCGTGAAGACGCTGTACTGGCCGCATCAAATATTTTACTATTTAACAATTCATGTACACTCTTCTCATTATTCAAGTCTATCTTCACATCAGAGATAACTCTCATAGGTATCTCCATAAAAGCATGACTAATCGGCTTGCCGCCATGATAATATACATTATTGCTGGCTAACGTAATCTCACTTGCCGACAGGCTCAATTTCTCTTGAACAACCTTTGCCGGCGGCATAAAGTTACAATGTATTTTGATTTCATCGCAATCCACTTTGGCAGATGCAAAAATGGGATTGTCCAATTTTTCAAATCCCAAAGGAATAACATCATAATTTTGACTGACAAAGTTACCTTTACCCTGCACATTATAAAGTAACCCATCCTCACACAAAATTGCAATTGCCTGTCTTAATGTGTTCCGGCTAACCTGATAAGCTTCTGCTAACTTAGTTTCCGGCGGCAATTGTTCCCCAGCCGCATACATGCCATTTGTAACATCATCATACAGCTTCTCATACACCTTTACATATGTCGGGACTTTGGCGTTGAGTGTACCGCTTATTTTTTTACTCTCCATTGCATGTCACCTTTCTTAAACTCAAGGGTCAAAATTTCCTTTATTTTACAGTTGTTGAACAAAATCATATATTGTTCAACAACTAATTATTATAATTATACTAGTAATAATCCAAAAAGTCAATATTAATAAATCATAAAGATCTTTTATATAATAATTAATATTTATCGTTAATTATTAAGGTGGTAGTCAGTTAAACCGTTGATAACCTTAACATTGCTCCTCTTATATGGTAAAATATACTTAGGAGGGGTGGTGTGATGAGTACACTACGTGATGATTTAATCAACAAAATCAAG
>Ga0153922_1000693_pt1 | contig 13025 bp, 12 predicted proteins | sample TSNJ006MetaG_FD_104723 | JGI IMG/M metagenome (GOLD analysis project Ga0153922, IMG submission 104723) | Attine ant fungus gardens microbial communities from New Jersey, USA - TSNJ006 MetaG | ecosystem: Host-associated > Fungi > Mycelium > Unclassified | place: USA: New Jersey, Brendon T. Byrne...
AGCGGCGCCATGAGGGTGGCCCTCGCTAGCCAACGCACCGACGCCTATCGGAAGGGTTTGTGGGTTGATACCACGCTGGCCGACTCGCTGCGCGCGGCGGCGCGAACCATGCCGAACCGAACCCTGCTGGTCGATGACGTCGTCCGCCTGGACTGTGCGGGCCTGCACGAAAAGGCACGCGCCTTGGCCGGGGCGCTTATGAGTCGCATGCCGGCCGGCAGCGTGGTGTCATTCATGCTGCCCAATTGGCATGAGGCCGCGGTCATCTACCTTGGGGCAACTCTGGCCGGGATGGTGGTGAACCCGATCCTGCCGTCGCTGCGCGAGCGTGAACTGCCGTTCATCTTGTCGGATGCCGACAGCCGCATGATCTTCGTGCCGTCCGGTTTCGGCGGCCACGACTATGCGTCGATGCTCGCCCGCATCGCCGCCCAAATGGAAAACCCACCAGAGGTCGTCGTGCTCCGTGGCAGCGTGGCCGGCGACAATACGCCCTACGCCGCGCTGTTCGAGGACCGGCCCGCGTCCGGCGAACTACCGGCGCTGGACCCCGACGCGGCACGAATGATCCTGTACACGTCGGGAACTACCGGCCGACCCAAAGGCGTTCTCCACAGCCATAACTCGCTTCATGCGTTGATCTGTCAGATTCGCGACCACTGGATGGTCAATCCGGGTGACCGCTTCCTGGTTCCGTCTCCGATCGCCCACATCGGCGGATCCATCTACGCGTTCGAATGTCCGCTGCTGCTGGGTACGACCGCAGTCCTCATGGACCACTGGGACGGCGAGCGTGCCGTTACGCTCATGCAACGAGAGCGGTGCACTCACATGGCCGGCGCGACACCGTTCCTGGAGCACATGCTTGCCGCCGCCGAACGGTCGCGAACACGCCTGCCCGACCTCAAGGTCTTCATTTGCGGTGGCGCGTCGGTGCCGCCGCAGCTGATCCGCAGGGCGGCTTCGTACTTCGACCACGCCGTGGTGACGCGCGTTTACGGTTCGACCGAAGTGCCCGTCACAACTGTCGGCGCGACGGGCCGCGGCGACATGGACCACGCGGCCGACACCGACGGGCGCCCGGGCATAGCCGAGGTCAAGCTCGTCACCGGCCAAATATATGCGCGCGGGCCGCAGATGCTGATCGGTTACTTGCATTCCGAGGACGAAAGCGAATCCTTTGATGCCGAGGGCTTTTTCCGCACCGGTGACCTCGCCCGCTGGGTCGACGATGATTACCTGGTCGTCACCGGCCGCGCGAAGGACATCATCATCCGTCACGGCGAGAACATCTCCCCGAAAGAAGTCGAGGACATCCTCGCCGGACACCCCGGAATTGCCGAAGTCGCCGTCGTCGGACTGCCGGACGCCCGCACGGGCGAACGGGCCTGTGCGGTCATCGTGCCCGCCGGACCGCCAGACCTGGATGTCGCCGACCTGTTGGATTTCCTGGAAGCCAAGGGCGTCGCACGATTCAAGGTTCCCGAGCAGCTGGTCTTCTGCGACTCGCTGCCCCGCAACGATGCCGGAAAGGTGTTGAAGGATCGGATCCGAGCGATGCTGATCGGAGAAGGGCGATGAGCGCCTGCGCGAAGAGCAGACGGAGAAGCTGAAATGCAAGTAGCAATCGTCACGGGCGCGAGCAGCGGTATCGGGTTCGGCTGTGCGGTCAAACTCGCGCAGACGGGCGTGGCGGTGCTCGGTGTCGGCCGGGACGAGAGGAGGCTCGCCGAGCTGGAGAACACCATCAACGACCCCGAGCGCATCTACACACTTGCCGTCGATCTGACCGATGACGATGGGCCGCAGCGGATCGTCGAGAGCGCCGTCGCTCGCTGGGGCCACATCGACTTTCTGATCAACAGCGCCGGGGTCGGCGGCCCCAAGCCGCTGCATGAAACCGATGACGAATCATTGGACTACTTCCTGAATCTGATGCTGCGCGCTCCGTTCCGGCTGACCCGCGAGGTGATCCCGCACATGGCGCCCGGATCGGCGATCATCAACGTGACGTCCACATTCGCGGTCGTCGGCGGCCTTCGCGGCGGCGCCTACTCCGCGGCCAAGGGCGGGTTGACCGCATTGACCCTGCACATCGCATGTCAATACGGGCCGCAGGGCATCCGGTGCAATGCGGTGGCACCTGGCGTCACGCTCACCCCGATGGTCGAAAAGCGGCTTCAGGATGAGCGGTTCCGGAAGCTCAACACGGAGCTGACGCCGCATCAGAGGCTGGCCAGGGTCGACGACATTGCCAGCACCGTGGCGTTCTTGTGCTCGGAGGGCGGCAGTTTCATCAACGGCCAGACGATTGTGGTGGACGGCGGGTGGAGTTCGACCAGGTATCTCTCCGACTTCGCGCTGAACTCGGAATGGGTGGCCCGCCCATAAGGAAATAACGCCGAGTGTGCACTTACTGTTTCGACTGTAACTCCACTGCGGGAATTTTCGAAAATCCGCGCAGCACATACACACTCGACGCGGTCAATGCACACTCGACGCGGTCAATGCACACTCGACGTTCAAAACGGGGACCTACAGCCGAGACTGCGCCTTGATCGCGGTGTCGCTGGTGCGCAGCGGGCGGATCATCGCATCTTGAGCGAACGACGCGAGTAGCGAGCCTTCCTCGGTGTGCACCGCGCCGCGCACGTACGACATCCCGGCACCCACCTGGGTGCTTTCGTGCGTGTACAGCAGCCACCCGTCCCATCGCACTGGCTCGTGGAAACTCACGGCGATCGTCATCGGGGCAGTGGAAACGGTCAGATGCGCCTGGCTGGTGCCGATGCCCTCGTGCGCGCGCATGGTGGTCGAAATCCCCAGATGGCCGGTGAAATACGCGACCAGCGCCTTGGCCAGGTCGTCGCGGGTCGGGATCGGGTCGTAGTGCAACCAGGCGTGCAACTCCGGCGGCCCTACCTCGTCCGGGCTGTTGACATCCACCACGTCGACGAGTCGCAGCTCACGTCCGCGCATCGGCATCGGCGAAAAGTTGGCGCCCGCCGGCGGCACGACGGCAGGACGCGGCAGGTGGTGGCTTATCACATCGTCCGACGGCACGTCGGCAAAGATGGTCATCGCGATGCAGCGGCGGTCGTTCTGCTGGGCGGAGACGATCGCGGTGGCGGTGGACCGGCCTTCGTGGACCACGTCGATGACCAACTCCACCGGCGCGCCGCACATGACCGCCCTGCTGAACACCGCGTGCGCCGAGCGCACCGACTTGTCCGGAAACCGTTTGGCCACAGCCACAATCGCCTGCGCCAGCACCTGAGTGCCCTCGACCACTTGCCGCTCGTCGTCGCCCGCGATGCCCGTCTCGGCGGTGAACCGGTCATCTCCGCCTGCCGGCACATCGAACAACTTGAGCAAGCCGGCGACCGACCACTGCGTCTGCGCGGAACCAGTTGTCATGTTGAATCGCACCTTCCGTCGGATCAACACAGTACCGACGCCTCCGCAAAACCGGTAACGTCATTCTCATGGCGAAGCCGACCCCGCGGTCGCCTGATGGCGTCGACACCGAGCCGCGAGTCAGTCGCTTCATGAGGTCCGCGCTGGCGATTTTGGGTGAAACGGGCCGTACGGACTTCACCGTGCTGGAGGTGGTGGAACGGTCGAAGACGTCATTGCGGTCCTTCTACCAGCACTTCTCGACCAAGGACGAGCTGCTGCTCGCGCTCATCGACAAGATTATGGCCGAGTCGACGCAGAAGTGGCGCGAAGAAACGACCGGGTTGGAAAGCACGGCGGCGCTGCGTCTGCTGATCGACCGGATCTGCGCGCCAGCCGAATCCACTACCCAGGACAGCATCAACCGGGGGCTGACGTACTACAACGACCACCTCGCCGAAACCCTGCCCGGCGAGTACGCGCGGGTTCTCTCGCCGCTGCACCAACTGATCCAAGACATTCTCAACCGGGGCATCGCCGAGGGCACCTTCCGTTCGGATCTGGAGGTCGAGACCACGGCGGCACTCATGATGCAGACCGTGCTTGGCGCGATGCGACTTCGCGTTCTGGGCGCCGAACTCAACGGCGTGCCGATTGACGCCAACCACATCTACGAGTTCTGTTCAAGCGGCCTCGCGCGGCGCGGCGACCATCGCTGACCTGCGCCGGAACTTCATCGGGAGGGGGTCTCGTTTTAGCTGCTCCAGACGTGGTAATGTCATTACCACTTCGGACTAATGCGACTCTCAGGAGACGGTCATGCCATCACGTGAGCTTCCCTACCCGGTGTTTGACGCCGACAACCACATGTACGAGACGCAGGAGGCGCTGACCAAGTTCCTGCCCGACCGGCGCAAGCACGTCATCGACTACGTGCAGGTCCGCGGCCGCACGAAGATCGTCGTCCGCGGCCAGATCAGCGATTACATCCCCAACCCCACCTTCGACGTGGTCGCCCGCCCGGGCGCCCAGGAGGAGTACTTCCGCCACGGCAGCGGCGGCAAGAGCTACCGCGAGGTGATGGGCGAGCCGATGAAGGCGATCCCCGCGTTCCGGGAGCCGGGCCCGCGACTGGAGATGATGGACGAACTCGGCATCGACTACGCGCTGATGTTCCCGACGCTGGCCAGCCTGGTCGAGGAACGGATGAAGGACGATCCGGAGATGACCCACGACGTCATCCACGCGCTCAACGAGTGGATGCTCGAGACGTGGACGTTCAACTACAAGGACCGCATCTTCCCCACGCCGGTCGTCACGCTGCCGATCGTGGACCGCGCGCTGGAGGAACTCGAATGGTGTCTGCAACACGGCGCGCGCACGGTCCTGGTACGCCCGGCCCCGGTGCCCGGTTACCGCGGCAGCCGGTCGTTCGGACTTGAAGAGTTCGACCCGTTCTGGCAGGCGTGCATCAAGGCCGACATCCCGGTGTCGATGCACGCGTCGGACAGCGGGTACTCCGAATTTCTGAACGTGTGGGAACCGGGCGATGAGTTCCTGCCCTTCAAGCCGACCGCGTTCCGCACGGTCGCGATGGGCAAGCGGCCGATCGAGGACGCGATGGCTGCGCTGGTGTGTCATGGCGCGCTGTCGCGCAACCCCGAACTGCGCGTGCTGTCGATCGAGAACGGCGCCGACTGGGTGCCCTACCTGCTCAAGATGTTCAAGAGCACATACGCAAAGATGCCCAACGGTTTCCTCGAAGACCCGATCGAGGCGTTCAAGCGGTGCGTGTTCATCAGCCCGTTCTGGGAGGATCGGTTCACCGAGATCGTCAAGATGGTCGGAAGCGACCGGGTGGTCTTCGGTTCGGACTGGCCGCATCCGGAGGGCCTGAAGGATCCGATCACCTTCGTCGATGAACTCGAGGGTCTGTCGGAGCAGGACAAGGCGAGGATCATGGGCGGCAACATGATGAAGCTCTTCAAGGTCGGCAGCCCGGTCCCGGCGTGACGGACTCGTCGCCGGAGAGGTTGCTCTTCGCGTCGACCGCCCAGGCGTTCCTGGAGAAGGAGGCCTCGCTCAGCCGGGTGCGCGAGCTGCATGCCGCGGGCATCTCGTTCGAACCGCAGTGGTGGCGGCGCGCAGCCGAATTGGGCTGGACGAGCCTGCTCGTGCCCGAGGAACTCGGCGGCGGCAGCGTTTCGGGCAACGGCGTCGCGGACCTGGCGGTCATCGCCGAGCTGATCGGCAAGACCGTCGCGCCGGGCCCGTTGCACCCGGTCAGCACCGTGCTCGCAGGACTCGTCGACGAAGAAAGCCACACGACGACGATCGAGGCGCTGATGTCGGGTGAAACGGTCGCGTCGTGGGCCGTGTACGAGCCGGGCAGGCCGTGGGCTCCGGACAAGCCCACCCTGACGGCGACGCCGACGACGACCGGATTCCGCATCGACGGCGTCAAGGACCGCGTCGAGGCGGGCGGCGAGAGCGGCCTGCTGATGGTAGTGGCGCACTCCGAGGGCGCGGTTCGCCAGTTTCTGGTGCCCACCGATACGCCTGGCGTGCGGGTCGAGTCCCAGCGGTCCCTCGACCTGGTAAAGCATTATGCCCGAGTGCAATTCGACGGCGTGGAGGTCGACAAATCGGCGGCCGTCGGAACCGCGGCGCAGACGCCGGCGCTGATCGAACGCCAGACCCAGATCGCGATCGTGCTGCAGTGCGCGGAGACTGTTGGCGTCCTCGGCACGGTGCTGGACTTCACGATCCGGTGGGCGTTCGACCGCTACTCGTTCGGCCGGCCGCTGGCCTCCTACCAAGCCCTCAAACACCGCTTCGCCGATTTGAAGATCTGGTTGGAGGCGTGCCGAGCGACAACCCACGCTGCTGTGGCGCAGGTGGCGAAGCGCTCCCCCGGCGCAGACATGGCGGTCAGCGTCGCGAAATCGTATGTGGGCGAACATGCTCCGGCAATGGTGCAGGACTGCATCCAGTTGCACGGTGGCATCGGCGTCACCTGGGAACACGACCTGCACCTGTTCCTTCGCCGAGTCACGTTGTACCGCTCGATGTTCGGCACCCCCGAGGACCACAACCTGCGGGTCTATACCCTCACCCGGGAGTTGGAGTCCGCGTCATGACCGAAACGACGTCGGCGCCCACCACGGAATCCGTCGCCGAATTCGCCGTGCGGGCCGGGGCGTGGCTGGCCGCCAACATGCCACGTATCGATCCCGTCCACCCTCCCCGGGCCGATCGCGGCGAGGAGCAACCCTGGAGGCGCGCGCGCGAACTCCAAAAGCGCCTCTACGAGGGCGGATTCGCCGGCATCTGCTTTCCACGCGAATACGGCGGGCTCGGGCTGCCCATCGCGTACCAGAAGGCTTTTGACGCGGAAGCCCGCTGCTACGAGATGCCAATGATTCTCAACACTCCAACGTTCACGATCTGCTGCGCCACGATCCTGGACACGGGGAGCGAAGAGCAGAAGCGCCAACACATTCCGGCCGCGCTACGCGGAGACGAGGTGCTGGTGCAGTTGCTGTCGGAACCCAGTGGCGGATCGGACCTGGCCGGGGTGATCACCCGCGCCGATCGCGTCGGCGACAAATGGGTCATCAACGGCGCAAAGACCTGGAGCACCAGCGCGTTCGCCGCCGACTACGGGTTGCTGCTGGCCCGAACCGATTGGGACGTGCCCAAACACGAGGGCCTGACGATGTTTCTCGTGCCGATCGGCAGCCCCGGCATCACGTTGCGGCGAATCAAGCAGGTCAACGGTTCGGTCGAGTTCTGCGAAGAGTTCTTCGACGGACTCGAGCTCGACGACGACGCGGTCGTCGGGGAGGTCAACAACGGCTGGTATGTCGCCTCCCGCCAGCTCTACCACGAGCGCCGTGCGGTCGGCGGCGGTTCGGAATTCGCCAGCGGGACCGGCCCCGAAGGCGCCACCGACGTACCCGTCGACTACGCCGCACTCCTGGCGGTCACCGGCCAGGCCGACAACCAGCGGCTGCAAGAGATGGCCGGGCGGGCGTTGGTATACCGGGCGGTCAAGCAGCAGCTGATCGACCACGTCTACCACGGCGTGAACGACGGCTCACTGCCGCTGGCGGCCGGCTCGATCATCCGCATTTCCCATGCGGAAACCACTCAGCTCGAAATGGACACCGCGCTGGCGATCGCCGGCAGTGCCGGCGTCGTCGAGGGCGTCGAGGGCCTGCTTCGCGTCGCTGAGCGCTATCTGTCCCGGCAGGCCGCATCACTGGGCGGCGGCACCACCGAAATCGCGCGCAACATCATCGGCGAACGCGTCCTGGGCTTCCCGCGCGAATACGCGGCCGATCGTGGCGTGCCGTTCAAACAGGTGCGCCGCAGCCAGCGATGAGCGCTTGCGCGAAGAGCGAAAGGCACCGATGAGCGCTTGCGCGAAGAGCGAAAGGCACCAGTGATCGGCCGAGGCGCCATCACGCGTTAGTGCAGCGTTTTTCACCGCGAGGGGGGTGGTTGTCCCGGTGACGCGGATGTCAACGGCGCGAATCCGGGAGGTCGGGATGGTCGTTGCCGCGGCGAGGCCGGTGGCTTGGTCGAGCTTTGCGGTCCCCCCCGGGCCCCCCGACGCCACAGTGTTCTGCCGCCCGTCGTCGGTGGTAACGACCAGGTCGTAGCTGCCGACGTTCTTCGACCATGCGTTCGTGTACTGGCACTGCCAGTCGAATCGGGTGCCCCACGCTTTCTGCGTGACCGCCAGCGACGCGGTCAGCCCGCCGCCGGGGGTCGGCGTCATGGGCTGAAGGGGTGGCGCCGCGGTAGCCGATGACGGGGTCGGCTCCCTGAAGACCGTTGCGGTGACGATGACGCCGACGGCCAGGAACACGGCCGCAACGGCCGCGACGAGCGCGCCGACATTCCTGCGAGTGCGCTGCTGGCGACGTTGCGCCGCACGAGCAAGCGACGGCATCAGATCCAGCGGTTCCTCGGAGCCGCGATTATCGTCGGCCGGCTCGTCAAGCAGCGCCAGCGCTTCAACAGGACTGAGAGCATTGAGAATGCCTGGGAGTCCCGCCAATTCGCTTAGCGATCCCGCCCGTGTCGGGTTGGCCGCGAGATAATCTTCGTACGCGAGGCGGTCTTCGGGGCTCAGCGCGCCGAGGACGTATGCGGCGTCCCAGTCACCGAGGTTGTTGTCGGTAGTCATCGGACAACACCCCTTTCCTGCAGCGCGATTCGCAGCGCACTGAGCGCGTAATGGCACCGGGACTTGACGGTCCCTTCCGCGATCTGCTCTTGTCGCGCGATCTCTGCAACACTCTGTCCGAGGTAATACGAGCGGACGATCACGGTGCGGTGCTCCTTGCCGAGCGAAAGCACCCATTTGTCGAACGCCGGACCGATCGGGTCGGATGCGCGGCCCTCGGGAACGGTGCTGGTGCTCGATTCCCGCGAATACCGCGCGCTTCGGCGATCGTCGATGACCAAGTTCCTCGCCACCGTGAACAACCATGCACGGGCCGCATTGCCCGGCTGTTTTAAGAGTTCGGGCTTCTTCCACAGCCGCGGCAGCGCTTCCTGCACTACGTCCTCTGCGAATTGCCCGTCCCCGTTGGTCAGCCGCAGGACATAGCGCAACTGATCCTGGCTATGTGCATCATGGACGGCACATCATGAATGCCCCGGGGCAGGTCAAGCTCTACCGGCGTCCGTGGCGAAAGGAGTCGCTCTCCCAGTAACCATATTGGGGCGCGTCTTGACCATAGGCCGGATCGTCGTTGATCTGGACGTTACCCGGCGTCTGGCATTGGGTTTCCGAGACACCTAAGTAGACGCAGGACTGCCCAACGGGGGCGGGATCGGCCAACGCAGTTGGTGCGGCGGCGATCGCTGCCGCGGCCGCACCCCCTGCCAAAAACGTTGTGATGTAACCCAGTTTGCTTCGCACGGTGGAACTCCTTCAATGTGGTGGGGCACTAGCAGGACTCCCTCTTCGCGGGAACTTCCTTCTAGAGCTTCGGTACGGCGGCCCGGTGCCGCCGACCCGAACGACGATTCACATCGCCAAAAGGTTCATGCGAGACCGTCCACTTCGGCCGGACCGACCTCGCGCACTCGATTGACGACGCACTGAACTGCCGCGCCCGCGCCCAACAGGGCCCCGTTCAGCAGGTGGCGACGATCTTGAACGTTGCGGTCGCTGGTTGGTCGGGCTTGTAGGTGTTGAACCCGTTGGCGGTCCCGGTGATCGTGAAGGTTTCGGAGCCGAAACTGGCGCTGGCTTCGCCGCCGTCCTCTATTGCGTACGCCCCGGTGAAGCCACCGAGGTTGAGGATGTGGACGGACTCCGCGGTGAGCTTGTCCGTGCTGCCGTTGAGCAGCGCCCTGACACCGGACACATTTCTGTCGCCGACCGCGATCGTCCAGTACCACTGCGGCGCAGCGCCGGGCAGGGTGTCCGCCTGCTGAGAGCAGGTGACGGCCTGCTTGCTCGCAACGGTGTTTCCGTTGATCGTCACCGATGCCTGGCTGGGATGGTTGGGCTGCGGTTCCGACGAGCACGCCACGAGGCCGGTGACGGCAACAGCCCCTGTGGCCACGACGACGACTCGTTTCCGCACGTGGTGAGAATACGCCCCGAGATCAGATCACGACCCCGGCGACGACGGTCGCGCTCACCATGTCCGAGGCAAGCGTTCGCAGCGCATCGGCCGGCGGCACCGACAGGACGCACAGGTCACCGGGTTGCCCGGGCGCAAGCCGCCGGGGCTGCGCCGGACGAACCGCGGATCCCAGGAACATCGACAGCGCCGCTAACGGCTCGAGGCATTCCTGCGGCCCGAGCACATGGCCGTCGTGAGTGTCGCGGGTGACGGCGGCGCGCATCGCCGCCCACGGGTCGAGCGCGCCGAACGGCGCATCGGTACTCGCCGCGACGGGAACACCGGCCCGCATCAAGGATGCGACCCGCCACAGCTGTCCGTGCTCATCGGCGGGGATGTCTTGCCGGTATCGATCGCCCCGTTCGGCGACGAAGTTCGGTTGGGTTACCACGGTGATGCCCAACTCGGCGAGCTCGCAAACGGAGTCGTCCGGCACCATCGCGGCGTGCTCGATGCGGTCGAGCGGATCCTGCCCCGCGGCCTTCAGGGCGGCGATGGTCACGACGAGCTGAGCGGCGGTCACACAGTGAATGGCTACTGGGATACCGCCGCGGTGGCGATCGGCGATCCACTGCGTGAGCCCGTCGACGTCGAGCCGATCGTCATGCAGGATCTTTTTTCCGGGCGCGAGGCAGCTCACCCGCTGCTTCAAAGCCTTTGTCAGAGAGGCGATATCATCTGATCCGAGATCTGGCGTGGCGTCAGTGACGCCGGTCACCCCGAGCGCCGCGAACCGACGGGCCAGCGCCGCCAGGTCGGGTTCCCGCCGCGGTATGGCCTCGGCCAGCCGGGGATCGCTGCTGGCCAGCCTGCCGTCCGGATGGTCCGCGTAGCCGATGCGCGCCAGTGCCGCCGAGTTGAGGATCCACAGTGCGCCGCTGCGGTGCTGCACCCGCAACGGTGTCGTCGGCCGCACCGCGTCGAGTTGGGCCCGGTGCAATTCACCGGCGACCGACTCGTGATACCCGACAGCTCGGATCCAGCCGTCGCCGCCGGGTTCCGCGGCGGTGACGGCGCGCGTGAACTCGGGGCCCGTGCGAACAGCGGGTGGCCCGACGGCGACCGAGTCGAGGGCCGCGGCGGCCGCGTGCAGGTGCACATGATGATCGTGCAGCCCCGGGAGGACGGCACCCGATTGCGCGTCCAGAACCGACTCCCTAGGAAGCGGCGCCACGCTCGAAGCGATATCGGTGATCACGTCGCCGACGCGGATGTCCGCGACGCGTCCGTCCAGCAGGGTCGCGCGCCGGATCAGCATGCGACGAGCCGCGCCTCGATCAGGTCGCGGACGCGGGAGTTGTCCGCGCCGAGTTCGCGCGCGGGGCGCACCGAAAGCACGGGCGGACGTGGCCGGCAATCGTCGATCCCACCGTTCAGGGAACTCGCATAGTCGGCGGCGACCGCCGCAAGCGACACGTCGATGATCACCCCGCCTCCGCGGGTCAATGCGTCGAGCACGGCCGCGGTCGCCGTCACACCGGTCAACGGATCCGCGATCGCGTCACCACAGAACATCGGACCGTCCTCGCCTTCGATGACCAGCCCGCCCGCCACCGCGGCGTCGTCACCGAACGCGACCCGTTCGGGATGTTGGCTTCCGTACCCGCTGATGCGCAACCAGATTCGTCCCGGCCGCGCCGGAACCTGTTCGGCGGAAAGACCGCGCCGGGCCAGAGCCCCGGGCCGCGATCCCTCGATCACCACGTCGGCGGCGCGCAACAGGCGGGCCAGCTCGCCGGACCCGAACGTTGTTGAAAAGCTCAGCTTTTCGCTGTTCATCCAGTCGAAGAATCTTCGATCACCGCTACGGGTGCCGTCCGGACGGACGGGCGTCTCGACCTTGACCACGGTGGCGCCGGCGGCGGCGAGCAGACGACCGCACAGGGGTCCGGCCCACATCGACGACATGTCGACCACCACAAGGTCCGTCACCGCCCGCACCGATGGAACGTTGTGCGCGATGATGTTCGGCGAACTCGCCGCGACCTCACCAAGGACGGCGGCGGGCATGTCGAGCAGCCGTGCGCGCGCGACGAAGTCGGCTGCTGGACACCTAATGGCGGCGGCGACCAGTGCTTCCCATGGATCACCCACCTCGCGCAGTTCGAGCATCGCGGGGACGGCCCCGAGGTCCTCGGCCCGACTCAGCGTCAGCGCACACCAACCGTCCGCGGCGGCCAGCAGCCGGCTCGCGCCGCCCGACGAGATGCGCCCGGGCGGGTCGAGTCCCAGCAGCGCGGCCCGCCCGGTGATGAGCTCTTCGGCATCAACGCGAACGAGCCGCCCGCCGAGCCGGGCAACATGCTCCTCGATCGCCGCGCCGACGTGGCGGGCACGCGACAGCACGCGAGCGGGAAGAGCCCAGGAACTCACCCTCTCATTGTGGTCACACTGGCGGGTGGCTCTCCGCGACGGCGTCGATGAGGTCCCACTCGAGGGCCGCCGCGGCCGTTACGGTGCGCCCGGACAGCACCAGATAAGCCGTGCGCCAACGACCTATCCGCCTGGTGACGCTGACCGTGCCGCCGGCTCCCGGGATCAGGCCGAGGGCCAGCTCGGGCAACCCGATCGTCGACTCCGGGTCGGCCTGCACGCGTCCGCAGAACGCGGCCATCTCGAGTCCGCTGCCGAGTACTTGCCCGTGCACGCGGGCGATCAAGCGGTCGCCCAATCGGGTCGCAAGCTCGTCCAGCCACAGCGCGGGGCTGAAACGGGTACGGGCGAAGTGGGCCGTCGCCGGGTCGTCGAACGACCCGAATTCGGCGAGGTCACCGCCGCTGCAGAAGGACGGCCCCACACCGCCGAGCACCACCTGGCGAATCGATGTGTCATGGATCGCGACGGCAAGCCCGTCAAGGAGGGCTTGCCGCATGTCCGTGGAGAACGCGTTATGCCGGGCCGGCCGGTTCAGCCAGATGCTCAGCGAATCGCCTTGGCGTTCAAGCAGAACGGGGTCGGGAGTGCTCGGCGCCGACG
>Ga0153922_1000695_pt1 | contig 13002 bp, 13 predicted proteins | sample TSNJ006MetaG_FD_104723 | JGI IMG/M metagenome (GOLD analysis project Ga0153922, IMG submission 104723) | Attine ant fungus gardens microbial communities from New Jersey, USA - TSNJ006 MetaG | ecosystem: Host-associated > Fungi > Mycelium > Unclassified | place: USA: New Jersey, Brendon T. Byrne...
ATGACTGTCACGATTGCAGCCCCGATCGGTACAGGTCGCTGCCGCTGGCACCTATTTGGCATACCTGCTAGCCGGAAAAGATCGACTACTAATAGTTAGTGGCCAAACTATTTGCTTAGGGTGTGCCACCAGCGCCCAGACGGCATGCCCGGTGGCCAGAAACTTCGTACGCTAATGATTAGTGAGCTAATAGTTAAGACCAAACTGGTGTGGGTACGATGGGATCATGCCCAAGGCAGTCGTTCAAGACGTTGATCCGCTGGCCCTCGAGCGTCAGGTGTGTTTCGCGCTGGCGATCACAAACCGCGCGGTGCTGGCGATCTACCGGCCGCTGCTCGAGCCGCTCGGGCTGACCCATCCGCAGTACCTGGTGATGCTCACGTTGTGGGACAACTTGAAGTCCGATCGGGAGCCGCTGTCGGTCAAGGACATCGCTGCGCTGCTGCAGATGGATTCGGCCACGCTGTCGCCGATGCTCAAACGGCTGCAGGCGCAGGGGTTGATCACCCGCACGCGCAGCGCAGCCGACGAACGCACCACCCACGTCGAGCTGACGCCGAAAGGTCTGAACCTGCGCCGCCAGGCGCTGAACATCCCGCCGGCCGTGGTTGAACGACTCGGCGTCGACCTCGCCGAGCTCGAGCACCTACATGGGGTGCTGACCAGCATCAACGCCGCCGCACTGGCAGCGGGGGCGCTCGACTCAGAGCTGGGCCGATAGCGCGAGCAGTCTGACTTCGGGATTTTCCAGCAGTAACGTTTTGTTTGAACCGTTATGTGCACCGGGGTTCCCCTGCGAGTGTCGGGCTGGGAGGTGGGAGGTTGGTAGCACCGGAGGCACTGCTGGCCCGGATCCTCCAGGACGTCCCTCAACCGGTTTGGGTGGTCGATCGCGAAGACCGCATCGTGTTCGCCAACCCGGCGGCATGCCGCGTCCTCGGGTACGTGGATGCCGCGGAGCTGCGGGGCAAACACGGCCATCAGACGGTGCACTACAAGCGTCGGGACGGCACGCCGTATCCACCGGATGAGTGCCCGATGGTGCGGCCCCGGCAGACAGGTGAGACGGCGCACGGCGAGGACGAGTGGTTTGTCCGCCGCGATGGGTCGATGTTCCCGATCGCCTGGTGGTCGGCACCGATCGACATGCCGGGCGGCCGAGGCGCGGTGTTTGCCTTCACCGACATCAGCGAGCGGCTGGCCGCGGAAAGGGCGCAGCGGGAACGCGACGCGGCCGAAATCCGTGCCGCCGAGTCGCAGGCGGCCCAACGGCGCATCCTCGAGAGCGCGACCGCGGCGCGTCGCCGGCTGGCGCGGGATCTTCACGATGGGGCGCAGCAGCGGCTCGTCGCGCTGGTGCTCGAACTGCGGCTCGCCCGCGATCAGATCCGTTGTCCTACTGAGGATCTGGAACTGCTCGAGACTCCGCTCGAGCATGCTGTCGCCGCGTTGGATGAGCTGCGTGAACTTGCTGCTGGCGTACACCCGTCAATCCTGACGAAACACGGACTGTCGGCTGCGATCAACGCGCTCGCCCAGGATTCCCCGCTGCCGGTTGGCGTCTCGGGTGCCCTGCCAGACCGTCTGCCCGAGGGCGTTGAGGCCAACGCCTATTTCCTGATTGCTGAGGCGCTGACCAACGCCGTCAAACACGCTGGGGCCACCCGCGTCGACGTGTCGATGAATTGCGACGGGCGCGCGCTCACGCTGGAAATCCGGGATGACGGAATCGGCGGGGCCTCGGTGGGAACCGCCGGCACTGGGTTAAAGGGAATGGCCGACCGCGCCAGCGCCCTCGGCGGCCGCGTCACGATCGTTTCTCCGCCGCGGAACGGCACAACGGTGTATGCGACCATTCCGGTGGATGCGGCGCAACCCTCGTCGCGTCTCGTCAAATGGATCTGATCAGCGACGTTGCAGCCTTTCGCGGGCCATGTCCGTCAGGAAGCGCGTCGCCGAGACCGGCTGGAACGCGCGGGCCGCGTCGGTGAGCGCGTCGCGGGAGTCCACGCTCAGCTCGATTTCGGCGGCGGCGACGTTGAACTCGAGCTGCTCGACACTGGACGCCCCGGGTATGGCGACCACACCCGGCAGGCTGATCAACCAGGCCAGCGCAACCTGTGCGGGCTTGGCGTCGACTTCGGTGGCTACGTCGCGCAGAGTCTGAAGCAGCGGCTCGATTCGGCGCAGGTTCTCGGTGCCGAACAGTGAGTTCATCGCGCGAACGCCACCTGGCCGGTTGTCCGGGCCGTACTTGCCGCCCAGCAGCCCTTGCGCCAGCGGGCTGTAGGCGATCACGACCCGGTTCTCGCGCTCAGCGAACGGAACGAGGTCGTCGAGCGCAGCAGGATGGGCGAGCGAGAAATGCACTTGGTTGCTGATCACCGGACGCCCGAGCGCGGCATCGGCCTTCTGCCACCGCGAAAGCGAATAGTTCGAGACGCCGGCCGCGCCGATGTCGCCGCTGTCGAGCAGGTCGCGCATTCCCGGCATGATCACTGAATCGGGGACCACCGGGTTGGGCTGGTGGATCTGGTAGAGCGGAATGCGGTCGAGCTGCAGGCGCCGCGCACTCGCACGCTCGCGCTGTTTGATCACCGCAGGGAACGGCGCGACCGGCATGATCTTGCTGGCCACCGCCACCTCGCTGCGCTCATCACCGAGCGCTTCGCCGAGGATCCGCTCACTTTTACCCAGCCCGTATATCTCGGCGGTATCGAACAGCGTCACCCCGAGGGCGAGGGCGCGATGAACGATCTCCCGGGCCGCACCGGAGGCGTAACGGTCCCCATAGCCCCACTCAATTGACCCGAACTGCCAGGTGCCCAGCCCGATCCGGCTGACTTTTCCGATTCCCGCGACATCCAGATATTTCATATGCCCACCGTAGCTTTCTCGTCGCCGGTGTAACCCCACGGCGGCAATCCGCGCAGATTTCCGCCGTGTCGTTACACTCGCGCGCCAACCGCCCGCCTGTTACGCGTATTGTGCGACTGTCGAAAAAATGTAATATTGAGGTATGCCCGACACGCACATCGTCACCAACCAGGCTCCGCCGCTGCAGAATTACAACCCCGCCACCTCGCCGGTGCTCGTCGAGGCCCTGATCCGCGAGGGCGGGCAATGGGGGATCGACGAGGTCACCGAGCTCGGTGCGCTGTCCGGCTCGGAGCAGGTGCAGCGGTGGGGTGAACTCGCCGACCGGCATCGTCCGGTGCTGCACACACACGACAGATACGGCCACCGCATTGATGAGGTCGAGTACGACCCGGCCTACCACGAGCTGATGCGGGCGGCGGTCGGCCACGGTCTGCACGCGGCGCCGTGGGCCGACGACCGGCCCGGCTCGCACGTCGTCCGCGCCGCGAAGACGTCGGTGTGGACGGCGGAACCGGGCCACATCTGCCCGATCTCGATGACGTACGCGATCATCCCGGCGCTGCGCTTCAACCCCGAGCTCGCCGCCACCTACGAACCGCTGCTGGTTAGCCGCGAATACGACCCCGAGCTGAAAGTCCCGGCCACCAAGGCCGGGATCACCGCAGGGATGTCGATGACCGAGAAGCAGGGCGGCTCCGACGTGCGCGCCGGCACCACTCACGCCACACCCAACGCAAATGGCAGCTACCGGCTCACCGGCCACAAGTGGTTCACCTCCGCGCCGATGAGCGACGTGTTCCTGGTGCTCGCCCAGGCTCCCGGCGGCCTGTCGTGTTTCTTCCTGCCGCGCGTGCTGCCCGACGGCACCCCCAACCGGATGTTTCTGCAACGGCTGAAGGACAAGCTCGGCAACCACGCCAACGCGTCCGGCGAGGTCGAGTACGACGGGGCCACCGCATATCTGGTCGGTGAAGAGGGCCGCGGGGTGCGGACCATCATCGAGATGGTCAACCTCACCCGCCTGGACTGCACGCTGGGCAGCGCCACCAGCATGCGCACCGGACTGACCCTTGCCATCCACCACGCCCAGCACCGTAAGGCGTTCGGTGCCTACCTGATTGACCAGCCACTCATGCGCAACGTCCTTGCCGACCTCGCCGTCGAGGCTGAGGCCGCGACGATCATCGCGATGCGGATGGCGGGTGCGACCGACAACGCGGTGCGCGGCGACGAGACCGAGGCATTACTGAGACGCATCGGGCTGGCCGCCAGCAAGTACTGGGTCTGCAAACGCGCCACGCCGCACGCGGCGGAAGCGATGGAATGCCTTGGTGGAAACGGGTACGTGGAGGATTCGGGCATGCCCCGTCTCTATCGCGAGGCGCCGCTGATGGGAATCTGGGAAGGCTCCGGCAACGTCAGTGCGCTGGACACGTTGCGCGCCATGGCAACTCGCCCCGAATGCATCGATGTGCTGTTCGATGAACTCGCCAAGACCGCCGGTCACGACCCGCGACTCGACGCGCATGTCGACGGTCTGAAGCTCCAGCTCACCCAGGACACTGGCGTTGAGGCCATCCAGTACCGCGCCCGAAAGGTCGCCGAGGAGATCTGCCTCGCGCTGCAGGGGTCGCTGTTGGTGCGGCACGGCCATCCCGCCGTGGCCGAGGCGTTCCTGGCCACCCGGCTCGGCGGCCAGTGGGGCGGCGCGTTCGGCACCATGCCGGTCGGTCTCGATGTCGCGCCGATCCTTGAGCGGGCGCTGGTCAAGGGATGACGTGACACACGCGATCCGGCCGGTCGACTTCGCCAACCTCAAGACGATGACCTATGAGGTCACCGACCGTGTTGCGCGGATCACGTTCAACCGTCCCGATAAAGGCAACGCGATCGTCGCCGACACGCCCCTCGAGCTGTCGGCTCTCGTCGAGCGCGCGGACCTCGACCCGAATGTTCACGTGATCCTGGTGTCCGGGCGCGGCGCAGGGTTTTGCGCGGGTTTCGATCTCGGCGCATACGCCGAAGGATCAAGCTCGGCCGGCGGCGGTAGCGCGTACAAGGGCACCGTGCTGGACGGCAGGACGCAGGCGATCAACCATCTGCCGAATCAGCCGTGGGATCCGATGATCGACTACCAGATGATGAGCCGGTTCGTGCGCGGCTTCTCCAGCCTGATGCACGCCGACAAGCCGACGGTGGTGAAAATCCACGGCTACTGTGTGGCCGGCGGAACCGACATCGCGCTGCACGCGGACCAGGTGATCGCGGCCTCCGACGCGAAGATCGGCTACCCGCCGACCCGCGTCTGGGGCGTGCCGGCGGCGGGGATGTGGGCGCACCGCCTCGGTGACCAACGCGCGAAACGCCTTCTGCTGACCGGTGATTGCATCACCGGCGCGCAGGCCGCCGAATGGGGCCTGGCCGTCGAGGCACCCGAGCCGGCAGACCTCGACGAGCGCACCGAGCGGCTGGTGCAGCGCATCGCCGCGGTGCCCGTCAACCAGCTGATCATGGTGAAGCTCGCGATGAACAGCGCGCTGTATCGCCAGGGCGTCGGCACCAGCGCGATGATCTCGACGATCTTCGACGGCATCGCCCGGCACACCCCGGAGGGGCACGGGTTCGTCGCCGAGGCGCGCGAGCACGGCTTCCGTGACGCGGTGCGGCGCCGCGACGAACCCTTCGGCGACTACGGGCGCCGAGCCTCGCAGGTGTAGCGGGATGGCCCCTACGCTCAACCGGATGACCGCCCGCTCGGTCGTGCTCAGCGTGCTGCTCGGTGCCCACCCGGCATGGGCGACCGCCGCGGAATTGCTGAGGCTCACGGAGGATTTCGGGCTGAAGGAATCGACGGTCAGAGTCGCACTGACGCGGCTGGTCAGCACGGGGGACCTGGTGCGCTCGGCCGACGGATATCGGCTGTCCGACCGGCTGCTGGCCCGGCAGCGCCGCCAGGACGACGCTATGCGCCCGCACGTCAAGCCCTGGGACGGCACGTGGACCACCCTGGTGATCACGAGCGTGGGCGTCGAACCCCGAGCCCGTGCGGCGCTGCGAACCACGCTGCAGCACAACCGGTTCGGCGAACTTCGGGAAGGCCTGTGGCTGCGGCCCCACAACTTCGCTGTCGCGCTGCCGGAGGACGTCATGCAAAGGGTGCGGGTGATGTACTCGCGTGACGCCGAACCCGCGGAGCTCGCCCGCCAGCTGTGGGACTTGCCGGAATGGGCGGGCACGGGCAGGCGGCTGCTCGATGACATGGCGACCGCATCCGGCATTCCGGGGCGCTTCGTGGCCGCTGCGGGCATGGTGCGCCACTTGTTGACGGACCCGGTGCTACCCGAGGAGCTGCTCCCTCGTGAGTGGCCCGCACCGGCTCTGCGGGAAAGCTACTTCCGCTTCGCCGACGAGCTTGCGGCGCGGCGGGACACGACACAGGAGTCCGAACTGATGGAGGCGACAACATGAGCGACGAGGTACATGTCGAGCGTCAGGGTCCGGTGACCACGGTGATCATCAACCGGCCCGCGGCACGCAACGCGGTCAACGGTCCGACCGCCGAGAAGCTCCTCGCCGCATTCGAGGAGTTCGACGCCGATGAGAGCGCGTCGGTCGCGGTGCTGTGGGGCGACAACGGAACATTCTGCGCCGGAGCGGATCTCAAGGCGTTCGGAACACCGGAATCCAACGCGGTGCACCGCACCGGACCGGGTCCGATGGGGCCGACGCGAATGGTGTTGTCCAAGCCGGTGATCGCGGCGGTGAGCGGATTCGCCGTTGCGGGCGGGCTCGAGCTGGCCTTGTGGTGCGATCTGCGCGTGGTCGAGGAGGGTGCCGTTTTCGGGGTGTTCTGTCGGCGCTGGGGGGTTCCGTTGATCGACGGCGGCACGGTACGGCTGCCGCGGCTGATCGGCCACAGCCGCGCGATGGACATGATCCTCACCGGCCGCGCGGTCAAGGCCTCCGAGGCTTTGACGATCGGGCTGGCCAACCGCGTCGTGCCGAACGGGGAAGCGCGCCATGCCGCGGAGAAGCTCGCGGCCGAACTTGCCGCGCTCCCGCAGCAGTGCATGAGGTCCGACCGGCTGTCGATGCTCAACCAGTGGGGAATGTCGGAAGCCGACGCCATCGATTTCGAGTTCGGCAGCATCTCGCGGGTGGCCGCCGAGGCGCTGGAAGGGGCGGGCCGCTTCGCGGCCGGTGCCGGCCGGCACGGCGCGTCGGCGTGATCGTCAGGCGCGACTGATGTTGTTCGTCATCCCGAGTTCGCGGCCGCGGTCGAGGATGTACGGGTCGCCGTTGTGGTAGGTCACGGTCTGGTTCCAGCCGTAGACGGTGATGTCGTCGGTGATCGTGTCGGCGATCACCGTGTTGCCGGAGCCTTGCATCGTGACCGCGTAGCATGTGCCGCGGGCCGTGATGACGTTCCAGCTTCCTTCGACGAACAATGTCCCGTTGTCGCAGTCGATCGTCAGGTCCGCCGAGGTGGAGGTGACGTGCGTGTCGCCCTCGCCGCGCGCGTGTGCCGTCGGCGCCGCGACGACCGCGAAAATCGAACACGCGGCGACGGCGAGGCAGGCCGCGGTTCGCGTCATTTCGCCCCTTTCGCACGTCCCGACGGGCAAAGCGTACGTGGCAGCGACCCGCCGGCGGTAGAAGTTGGCCCGTTCCGCGCCAGGTCGCCGCGTCAACTGACCGGTAGCCGAACGCGAACGGCTAAAGTTCCGCTTCATGACAGCTGAGCCGCACTCGCGCCCGACGGGCCGGTCGCGCGGCACGGGTCGGTCGACGAAGCTGAGCCGCGACGTCATCGTCAACGCGGCGCTCACGTTCCTCGACCGCGAAGGCTGGGACGCGTTAACGATCAACGCGCTGGCCGCCCAGCTCGGAACCAAGGGTCCCTCGCTGTACAACCACGTCAGCAGCCTCGACGACCTGCGTCGATCGGTGCGCAAGCGGGTTGTCGGCGACATCATCCAGATGCTCGGCACCGTGGGGCAGGGGCGCACCCGCGATGACGCCGTGCTGGTGATGGCCGGTGCGTACCGCAGCTACGCGCACCACCACCCGGGCCGGTACTCCGCATTCACCCGCATGCCGTTGGCTGGCGGCGACGACCCGGAGTTCACGGCGGTCGCGCGCGCGGCTGCCGAGCCGGTGATCGCCGTGCTCGCCTCCTACGGGCTCGACGGTGACGACGCGTTCTACGCCTCGCTGGAGTACTGGGCCGCGCTGCACGGATTCGTGCTGCTGGAGATGACCGGCGTGATGGACGGCATCGACGTCGATGCGGTGTTCGTCGACATGGTGTTGCGCCTCGCCGCCGGAATGCAGGGGCGATGAGCGCGCCGCGATGGCCTGACCTGGGGTAAGAGCGCCCGAAGCGAGTTTGTTTCGACGCAATCGGCCCTGGTATCGTGGAGGTTCGTGTCTGGCCGATAAGGCGCCTGCGGTGACGCATGCCCGCACGCCGGGCCCATTCGCATGTCCACGAAGTCACGGTCGAAACCGAGGCGGACGCATGCGACACGCCCGACCTCGGGGTGACCGAGCCGGGCAAAACCGCAGTACTGAGACCTAGAGAACGACAACGGAACGCGACACAGAAAGCCGGTAGATGCCAACCATCCAGCAGCTGGTCCGCAAGGGACGCCGCGACAAGATCGCCAAGGTGAAGACCGCGGCGCTCAAGGGCAGCCCGCAGCGCCGCGGCGTGTGCACCCGCGTGTACACCACCACGCCGAAGAAGCCGAACTCGGCTCTTCGCAAGGTCGCGCGCGTCAAGCTGACCAGCCAAGTCGAGGTGACCGCCTACATTCCGGGCGAGGGCCACAACTTGCAGGAGCACTCGATGGTGTTGGTGCGCGGCGGTCGTGTGAAGGACCTGCCCGGGGTGCGCTACAAGATCATCCGTGGCTCGCTGGACACCCAGGGTGTGAAGAACCGCAAGCAAGCTCGCAGCCGCTACGGCGCCAAGAAGGAGAAGAGCTGATGCCACGTAAGGGGCCCGCGCCCAAGCGTCCGCTGGTCAACGACCCGGTCTACGGATCGCAGCTGGTCACCCAACTGGTGAACAAAGTTCTCCTGAAGGGGAAGAAATCGCTGGCCGAGCGCATTGTTTATGGTGCGCTCGAACAGGCTCGCGACAAGACCGGCACTGACCCGGTGATCACCCTCAAGCGGGCTCTCGACAACGTCAAGCCCGCGTTGGAGGTTCGGAGCCGACGCGTCGGCGGTGCAACCTATCAGGTTCCCGTCGAGGTGCGCCCCGACCGCTCCACCACACTGGCGCTGCGCTGGCTGGTGGGCTATTCGCGGCAACGTCGGGAGAAGACGATGGTCGAACGGTTGGCCAACGAGCTTCTCGACGCGAGCAACGGGCTGGGTGCCTCGGTGAAGCGACGCGAGGACACCCACAAGATGGCCGAGGCGAACCGGGCCTTCGCGCACTACCGCTGGTGAGATTCGCCGGCCTGCAGCCGTAGGCGATCGGGCGAGCCGCCAGCGAGCGCATCAACTGACAGCCAACTACGCAACCGAAAAGAGTGAGACTTCCGTGGCACAGGACGTGCTGACCGACCTGAGCAAGGTACGCAACTTCGGCATCATGGCCCACATCGATGCCGGCAAGACCACGACGACCGAGCGCATCCTCTACTACACCGGCATCAACTACAAGATGGGCGAGGTGCACGAGGGCGCCGCCACGATGGACTGGATGGCGCAGGAGCAGGAGCGCGGGATCACCATCACCTCGGCCGCCACCACGACGTTCTGGAAAGACAATCAGCTCAACATCATCGACACGCCGGGACACGTCGACTTCACGGTCGAGGTGGAGCGCAACCTGCGGGTGCTCGACGGTGCCGTCGCGGTGTTCGACGGCAAGGAGGGGGTCGAGCCGCAGTCGGAGCAGGTGTGGCGGCAGGCCGACAAGTACAACGTTCCGCGCATCTGCTTCGTCAACAAGATGGACAAGATCGGCGCCGACTTCTACTTCTCGGTGCGCTCGATGGAGCAGCGGCTGGGTGCCAACGCCGTGCCGATCCAACTTCCGATCGGCGCCGAGAGCGAATTCGAGGGCGTCGTCGACCTTGTCGAGATGAACGCCAAAGTGTGGCGCGGCGAGACGAAGCTCGGCGAGACCTACGACACCATCGAGATCCCGGCCGAACTGCAGGATAAGGCCGAGGAATTTCGGACCAAGCTGCTCGAGGTCGTCGCCGAGTCCGATGAGGCGCTGCTGGAGAAGTACCTCGGCGGTGAGGAGCTCACCGTCGAGGAGATTAAAGGCGCGATCCGCAAGCTGACGATCAACTCCGACATTTACCCGGTGCTGTGCGGCAGCGCGTTCAAGAACAAGGGTGTGCAGCCGATGCTCGACGCGGTGGTGGATTACCTGCCGTCGCCCCTGGACGTGCCGCCCGCTGTGGGGCATGCGCCGGGCCGGGAGGACGAGGAGGTGATTCGCCACGCGAGCACCGACGAGCCGTTCGCGGCGCTGGCGTTCAAGATCGCCTCGCACCCGTTCTTCGGCAAGCTCACCTACATCCGCGTGTACTCCGGCTGCGTGGATTCCGGTTCCCAGGTCATCAACGCGACCAAGGGCAAAAAGGAACGGCTGGGCAAGCTGTTCCAGATGCACTCCAATAAGGAGAACCCGGTGGAGAAGGCTTCGGCCGGCCACATCTACGCGGTGATCGGGCTGAAGGACACCACCACCGGCGACACGCTGTCGGATCCGAACCACCAGGTCGTGCTCGAGTCGATGACGTTCCCCGATCCGGTGATCGAGGTGGCCATCGAGCCGAAGACCAAGAGCGACCAGGAGAAGCTGTCGGCCTCGATCCAGAAGCTCGCCGAGGAGGATCCGACCTTCAAGGTGCACCAGGATCAGGAGACCGGTCAGACAGTGATCGGCGGGATGGGCGAGTTGCACCTGGACATCCTGGTGGACCGGATGCGCCGCGAGTTCAAGGTCGAGGCGAACGTCGGCAAGCCACAGGTCGCCTACAAGGAGACGATCCGCCGGCTGGTGCAGAACGTCGAATACACCCACAAGAAGCAGACCGGCGGTTCCGGCCAGTTCGCGAAAGTGATCATCAGCATCGAGCCGTTCCACGGCGAGGACGGTGCCACCTACGAGTTCGAGAACAAGGTCACCGGTGGCCGGATCCCGCGTGAGTACATCCCGTCGGTGGACGCCGGCGCCCAGGACGCCATGCAGTACGGCGTGCTGGCCGGCTATCCGCTGGTGAACTTGAAACTGACGCTGCTCGACGGTCAGTACCACGACGTCGACTCGTCCGAAATGGCGTTCAAGATCGCCGGTTCGCAGGCGCTGAAGAAGGCGGCCGCCGCGGCCCAGCCGGTGATCCTTGAGCCGATCATGGCCGTCGAGGTCACCACGCCCGAGGACTACATGGGCGACGTGATCGGCGACCTGAACTCCCGCCGTGGTCAGATCCAGGCCATGGAGGAGCGCGGTGGTGCCCGCGTCGTCAAGGCGCATGTGCCGCTGTCGGAGATGTTCGGCTACGTCGGGGACCTCAGGTCGAAGACCCAGGGCCGGGCGAACTACTCCATGGTGTTCGACAGCTACGCCGAAGTCCCGGCGCAGGTGTCGAAGGAGATCATCGCGAAGGCGACGGGCGCGTGAAAGCTACGGGGGCCTGACCCCGGTCGCTGCCGCGGCGAACACAACTGAAAACATCATCACTGCTTCTAGCAAGCACCGACAGAAGTCCAGGAGGACAACACAGTGGCGAAGGCGAAGTTCGAGCGGACGAAGCCGCACGTCAACATCGGGACCATCGGTCACGTTGACCACGGCAAGACGACGCTGACCGCAGCGATCACCAAGGTTCTGCACGACAAATTTCCCGACCTGAACGAGACGAAGGCATTCGACCAGATCGACAACGCGCCCGAGGAGCGTCAGCGCGGCATCACGATCAACATCTCCCACGTCGAGTACCAGACCAATAAGCGTCACTACGCGCACGTCGACGCCCCCGGCCACGCCGACTACATCAAGAACATGATCACCGGCGCCGCCCAGATGGACGGCGCGATTCTGGTGGTCGCCGCCACTGACGGCCCGATGCCGCAGACCCGCGAGCACGTGCTGCTGGCCCGCCAGGTCGGCGTGCCCTACATCCTGGTGGCGCTGAACAAGGCCGACGCGGTCGACGACGAGGAGCTGCTCGAACTCGTCGAAATGGAGGTCCGCGAGCTGCTGGCCGCCCAGGAGTTCGACGAGGAGGCGCCGGTCATTCGGGTCTCGGCGCTCAAGGCGCTCGAGGGCGATGCGAAGTGGGTCGAGAGCATCGAAGAGCTGATGTTGGCCGTCGACGAGTCGATTCCCGACCCGGTCCGCGAGACCGACAAGCCGTTCCTGATGCCCGTCGAGGACGTGTTCACGATCACCGGTCGTGGCACCGTGGTCACCGGGCGTGTGGAGCGCGGCGTGATCAACGTGAACGAGGAGGTCGAGATCGTCGGCATCCGCCCGTCCACCACGAAGACCACCGTCACCGGCGTGGAGATGTTCCGCAAGCTGCTCGATCAGGGCATGGCCGGCGACAACGTCGGGCTGCTGCTGCGTGGCATCAAGCGGGAAGACGTCGAGCGCGGTCAGGTGGTGACCAAGCCCGGCACCACGACTCCGCACACCGAGTTCGAGGGCCAGGTCTACATCCTGTCCAAGGACGAGGGTGGCCGGCACACGCCGTTCTTCAACAACTACCGTCCGCAGTTCTACTTCCGCACCACCGACGTGACCGGTGTGGTGACGCTGCCGGAGGGTACGGAGATGGTGATGCCCGGTGACAACACCAACATTTCGGTGAAGCTGATTCAGCCCGTCGCCATGGACGAGGGCCTGCGCTTCGCGATCCGCGAGGGCGGCCGCACCGTCGGCGCCGGCCGGGTCACGAAGATCGTGAAGTAGGTTTCAGCCTGCACAAGCGGCGCTCACCCAAAGGGTGAGCGCCGCTTTGCTTTCGCGACACTGAAGCTATTGCGACGACACCAACGTAAGGCAATTTTGTCAAGGGTTGGGGGGCCTGCCCGTTCCTCGTCTCCACGTAGCTTGTCAACCGGGTTTACTTTCCCGACAGC
>Ga0153922_1000699_pt1 | contig 12956 bp, 13 predicted proteins | sample TSNJ006MetaG_FD_104723 | JGI IMG/M metagenome (GOLD analysis project Ga0153922, IMG submission 104723) | Attine ant fungus gardens microbial communities from New Jersey, USA - TSNJ006 MetaG | ecosystem: Host-associated > Fungi > Mycelium > Unclassified | place: USA: New Jersey, Brendon T. Byrne...
GGAAGAAGGAACTGTATTTACTGCGGAGTTTCATGGCGAAGCGATATAGTAGTAAAAAAAGAAGAATAAAAAGAAGAATAAGAAGATGGGGTTCCCGGAGGGGAAGCGAGTATCCTGGTGAATAGGTTTGGCTCATGAGGAATCCGAGGGCAAACTCTAAAAGAAAATAGACCGGAAAACTAAGGCACCGGCTATATTCTTTAAGAGTTTGCACTCCGGATTCCTAAATCGCCAAACCCATTCACCAGGATACTCGCTTCTTCGCAGGAGGCAGGTTGAGGAGGATGAATGATTTAGAGTGTTGGTATAGTTGAGTGGAGGGATGCACTTATACCTTTCGTAGCTATTGTGTACCGCTGAAAGAGAGGGCTAGCCCATCCCTTCGCATTGAATTACTTTTTACCCATGTTTTACACATGAGTGATAACTAATTTTACAAAAATAGGGTATGATAAGCAATATAAGAAAAGTTATAGAGGAGAAAAAACCATGAAAAAAGCAGCAGCGACATTTATGGCAATTACAATGCTGGGAACAGCACTTTTCACGGGCTGTGGCTCATCAGGAGATATTACAATTGTATCCCGCGAAGAAGGATCTGGGACAAGAGGTGCATTTATTGAGTTGTTTGGCATTGAAGAGAAAACTGATGCTGGGGAAAAAATTGACAATACGACAGAAGAAGCAAAAATTACAAATAGCACTTCGGTAATGATGACAACCGTTCAGGGCGATGTGAATGCACTTGGCTACATATCCCTCGGATCCTTAAATGATACGGTTAAAGCAGTTAAGATTGATGGTGCTGAAGCAACTGCAGAAAATATTGAAAATGATTCTTATAAAGTGGTCAGACCATTTAATATTGCCACCAAAGATGATTTGAGTGAAGTTGCACAGGATTTTGTGGACTTTATCATGAGTAAGGACGGTCAGGCAGTTGTTGAAGAAAATGGTTATATTCCGGTTGGTAATCAGCCGGATTATGTCGGCAGTTCACCTTCTGGTAAAATTGTTGTAGCAGGTTCATCTTCGGTAACACCGGTTATGGAGAAGTTGAAAGAAGCTTATGCAACAGTTAATGCTAACGCTGCGATTGAAGTTCAGCAGAGTGATTCGACGACGGGTATGCAGTCTGCGATTGATGGGCTTTGCGATATTGGGATGGCGTCTCGTGAGTTGAAAGACAGTGAAGCAGAAGCAGGTCTTGCCACAACTGTAATAGCAAAAGATGGTATTGCTGTAATCGTAAATAATGACAGTGTTATTGATGAAATGAGCAGTGAACAGGTAAAATCAATTTATACAGGTGAAACACTTGAATGGGAAGAACTTAACTAGCTCTTCTATGTTTTATACAGGAGATGATATGAATAATTTCAAAGAAAAAGGTATGAAAATCGTATTTCTGATTGCTGCATGTACTTCGGTACTGGCGGTTGCCCTGATTTGTGTGTTTTTATTTGCCAATGGGGTTCCGGCAATTGGAAAGATTGGTATATTTCAGTTCTTGTTGGGGGAAAAATGGAAACCTTCTAATAATATATATGGAGTGCTTCCGTTTATCCTTGGCAGTGTTTATGTTACTGCGGGTGCGGTGGTGATCGGGGTACCGATTGCTTTGTTTACGTCAGTGTTTATGGCCCGGTATTGTCCGAAAGTGCTTTATAAGCCGCTAAGTTCAGCGATTAATCTGTTGGCAGGAATTCCGTCAGTTGTGTATGGCCTTTTTGGTTTAGTGCTGATCGTTCCGACGATTCAGAAGATTACCGGAAGAGATGGAAGTACGATGCTGGCGGCTTCGTTGCTGCTTGGAATTATGATTCTTCCGACCGTGATAGGGGTTACGGAAGCAGCTCTTAGAAGCGTTCCGGAGAGTTATTATGAAGGTGCACTGGCCTTGGGAGCAACCCATGAACGCAGTGTCTTTTTTACGGTAGTGCCGGCGGCGAAGTCGGGTATTGTGGCAGGGATTGTATTGGGGATTGGGCGGGCGATCGGTGAGACGATGGCTGTTATTATGGTCGCAGGTAATCAGGCCCGGATGCCGAGAGGATTGTTTAAAGGTCTTCGTACTTTGACATCAAATATTGTACTTGAGATGGGATATGCGGCAGATTTGCACAGAGAAGCATTGATTGCTACCGGTGTAGTGTTGTTTGTGTTTATTTTAATTATTAATCTGGCGGTATCGCTTTTGAGCAGGAGGACGCAGAATGGAAATTAAGAATAAGCAGACATTCGGACAGAAGCTGAAAGCGTATACAAAGCGGCCGGGATCAGGGTTTTTAGCGGTATTGGTAATGCTTTCAACAATTATTACTTTTGTTGTCATGGCATTTCTGGTGGTGTTTATTATGGTGAAGGGGCTCCCTTATATTACACCAGATTTATTCTCACTTACGTATAATTCGGAGAATGTATCTTTGATGCCGGCATTGGTTAATACGCTGTCGATGACGGGGATTTCGTTGTTAATTGCAGTACCGACTGGGGTATTTGCGGCTATTTTTCTGGTGGAATATGCAAAAAGAGGAAGTAAGTTGGTTGGTTTGATCCGTATCACAGCAGAGACACTTTCCGGTATTCCGTCAATTGTATATGGCTTGTTTGGCCTCCTGTTTTTTGCAACTACGCTGAAATGGGGGTACTCTATGCTTTCTGGCTCATTTACGCTGATGATCATGATTCTTCCATTGATCATGCGAACTACGGAAGAGGCGTTAAAGTCTGTTCCGGACTCTTATCGGGAAGCAAGCTTTGGGCTGGGAGCAGGGAAATTAAGGACAGTGTTCAGGATTGTTCTGCCGTCGGCGATCCCGGGGATTTTAGCCGGTATAATTCTGGCGACCGGAAGAATAGTTGGTGAGACGGCGGCTTTGATATATACGGCAGGTACTGTGGCACAGATTCCGAAGAATCTAATGGGGTCAGGACGTACCTTGGCGGTGCATATGTATGTGTTGTCCAGTGAAGGGCTTCATATGAACCAGGCTTATGCGACAGCGGTTGTTTTGCTTTTGATTGTACTGGGAATTAATTGGCTGTCAGGATTTATTGCAAAACGCATTGTGAAAGGATGATTTTATGGACAAAATAACAATTGCGAATATGGAACTGTATTATAGCGAGTTCCATGCATTAAAAAACATCAATGTAAATCTGCCGGAAAAAGAGATTACGGCATTTATCGGTCCCAGCGGGTGTGGGAAGTCGACCCTATTAAAATCTTTGAATCGTATGAATGATCTGGTAGAAGGGTGTAAGATCAGCGGTGATATTCGTCTGGATGGAGAAGATATCTATGGGAATATGGATATTAATATGCTGAGGAAAAGGGTAGGGATGGTATTTCAGAAGCCCAATCCATTTCCTATGAGCATCTATGATAATATTGCTTTTGGACCAAGAACACATGGAATTCGCTCAAAATCAAAGCTGGATGAGATTGTTGAAAAATCTCTTCGTGATGCGGCGATCTGGGAGGAAGTGGAGGATCGTCTGAAAAAGAGTGCGCTTGGTCTGTCAGGCGGGCAGCAGCAGCGGCTTTGTATCGCCAGAGCTTTGGCAGTGCAGCCGGAGGTACTTTTGATGGATGAACCGACTTCAGCACTTGATCCGATTTCTACGTCGAAGATTGAAGACCTTGTAATTGAGTTGAAGAAAGATTACACTATTATCATGGTAACGCATAATATGCAGCAGGCAGCGCGTATTTCCGATAAAACAGCTTTTTTCCTGTTAGGGGAAGTGGTTGAGTTCAATGAAACCGAAGAGCTGTTCTCGATGCCCCAAGATAAGAGAACTGAAGACTATATTACAGGGAGGTTTGGATGATATGAGAAACCGTTTTGACGAGCAGTTAGAAGTACTGCACGGAGAGTTGATTGAGATGGGATCACTGTGTGAACAGGTGATTTCGAAAACGTATCACGTTATTCTGGAAGAGGATATGGAAGCAGCAAAAGAGATTCAGGATCAGGATTCGATGATTGACCAGAAAGAACAGGATATTGAAAGACTGTGCTTTAAGCTGCTTTTGCAGCAGCAGCCGGTGGCAAGGGACCTGCGTAAGATTTCTGCAGCACTTAAGATGATTACGGATATGGAGCGTATCGGCGATCAGGCATCGGATATTGCCGAGATTGTTGAAACCGGAAAGCTTTCAGGGGAAAGATCAGCCAGATTCAAGGTGTCAAAATCAAAGCTTGGGGAGATGGCGGAAGCAACTATTCATATGGTGACGAATAGTATTGATGCTTATGTAAAGCAAGATTTGAAGATTGCTCAGGATGTTATTGATTATGACGATGTAGTAGATGATCTGTTTGTTGACATTCGGACACATTTGATTGAAGAAATTAATGGGGATGCATTATCTAAAGAACAGGCGCTTGATTTGTTAATGATTGCTAAATATTATGAGCGTCTTGGTGATCATGCGACAAATATTGCTGAATGGGTAGAATTTTCGATTATTGGTGAGCATCGTGGGGGGATGAACGTATAATGATAGAAAGCAGTCTTTAGTATATTGTGTACTGGGGATTGCTTTTTTGGTTCAGTGTGTGGATTTTTTAAAATTTAATAGTTAAAAAGGTTAAGATGTTGGCAGCCAGGACGCCGCTGTGTACGGGGAGAGGTGCGGTTCTGTTTGCAAAACCAGAGCAATTACTGCAAGATACTAACAGAAATAGAGCCCAGATCCCTGGACTATCCACATTCAATCCGTTTTCTGGTGAAAACGCATTTCAGGTGGATACAAAAACTCGCTTGGGAAGCAAGTTTTTGCCGGGGATCTGGGCTCTATTTCTGTAAGTATCTTTAGCAGTTCATGCTATGGTTTTGCAAACAGCACCGCACCTCTCCCCGTACACAGCGGCTGGGTTTTGGTAGGATGTAAATTTTGTGTGGATATGATAGGGATACGCTTTTTGTGAATTGCATGATTGAACTGTAACTTTTTTTGCTGTAAGTATACACTTTTTTGTTGATATTCATCCGATAACTGTTATAATAGAAGCTGATTAATTATAATTTGGAGGAGGAAATAGGATGAAAAAGTTAATTACTACAGCATTAACTGGGATTATGGTTATATCTCTGGCAGCTTGTGGAGGTTCGAAGAAGATAGAAAACACTGTATTTTCAGTTGATGATCTGGACGGAAAGAAGATTGGTGTTCAGTTAGGAACGACAGGAGATATTTATGCTTCTGATTATGAAGGTGATGAAGCAGGGACAGCAATTGAACGTTTTAATAAAGGAAATGATGCGGTTTTGTCTTTAAAGCAGGGGAAAATAGATTGCGTTATCATTGATGAGCAGCCTGCAAAATCATTTGTAGAGGGTAATGATGAATTAACTATTCTGGAAGAGCCATTTGAGATTGAAGAATACGCAATGTGTTTATCCAAGAATAATGGTGAGCTAAAAGACAAGATTAATAATGCGCTGGCAGAATTAAAGGAAGATGGTACATTAGATAACATTGTCAAGAATTATATTGGTGATGATACAAAAGGAAAGACTCCTTATGAATCACCTGCAGATGCAGACCGTACTAATGGAACAATTACGATGGGAACAAATGCAGCATTTCCGCCATATGAATACTATGAAGGACAGAAGATTGTTGGCATTGATGCGGATATGATGCAAGCGGTTGCAGACAGGTTGGGAATGGAATTAAAGATTGAAGATATGGAGTTTGACTCTATTATTGCTGCAGTACAATCTGGTAAAGCGGATGTTGGTGCGGCAGGTATGACTGTTACAGAAGATCGTTTGCAAAATGTAGATTTTACTGATTCATATGCAACAGCAAAACAGGTGATCATTGTAAGAAAATAAGGCATTTGAAGCAGGACTACTTCGCATTTCATGCGGCAGTCCTGCTTGTTCCGAATGACTTGCAAGGTGAATTCTGCCGAAGGTGGAAGAGAGGGTGCCCTGGGGCACGGAGGATGAATAATTGGATACTTTTATAGGTAAACTACATCAGAATTTTATAGAAGATAATCGGTGGAGGTACCTGGCTCAGGGATTAGGCACCACCTTATTGATTACCTTTCTTGCAGTGATGCTGGGGGTGATTCTTGGATTTGTAATTGCGGTTATCCGTTCCACATATGAGAAAAACGGCAAACTTAAAGTGCTGAATGTAGTATGTAAGATATATCTGACTGTAATGCGGGGAACACCTGTGTTGGTTCAGCTCATGATTATTTATTATGTAATCTTTGCATCATCAAGTAACAAGATTCTGGCGGCAGTGATTTCTTTTGGGTTGAATTCAGCAGCATATGTGGCAGAAATCGTACGTTCCGGAATTATGTCTATTGACAATGGACAGTTTGAAGCAGGGAGAAGCCTTGGATTTAATTATGTGCAAACCATGCGTTATATTGTTTTGCCTCAGGCATTAAAGAATGTTCTTCCTGCATTGGCAAATGAATTCATCGTATTGCTAAAAGAGACATCCGTGTGTGGGTTTATTGGTTTAATTGATTTGACACGAGGCGGAGATATTATTCGAAGTGTTACATGGGAGGCATTTATTCCATTATTTGCAGTGGCGTTGATTTACTTGGTACTTGTCATGATACTGACTGCGTTTGTTAATAAATTGGAGAGGAGATTGCGGGTAAATGAACGGTAATGTGTTAATTGAAGTAAAGAATCTCCAGAAAGCTTTTGGTGGTGATGTTGTACTTAATGGAATTACCACAGATATATGTCAGGGAGAGGTAGTTGCAATTATCGGACCTTCCGGCTGCGGTAAATCTACGTTTTTGCGTTCTTTAAACCTGTTGGAAGAACCAACCGGCGGAGCAGTAATCTTTGAAGGAACGGATATTACCTCACCAAAAGTGGATATTAATAAGATGAGACAGAAGATCGGAATGGTTTTTCAGCAGTTTAATCTGTTCCCGAACCATACGATCAAGGATAATATTATGCTTGCTCCGGTGAAGCTGGGGATCATGAGCAAAGAGGAAGCATTGAAAAAAGCGGCTGAGCTGCTGGAACGTGTAGGGCTTCCTGAAAAAGCGGATACATATCCCGATATGCTCTCCGGCGGTCAAAAACAACGTATTGCAATTGCGCGTTCCCTGGCGATGAATCCGGATGTAATGCTTTTTGATGAACCAACCTCAGCCCTTGATCCGGAGATGGTTGGTGAAGTTTTGGAACTGATGAAAGAACTGGCGCAAGATGGCATGACCATGGTAGTGGTTACCCATGAGATGGGATTTGCCCGTGAAGTTGCGACCAGGGTAATGTTTATTGATGATGGAGTTATCAAGGAAGAAAATACACCGCAGGAATTCTTTGCAAATCCTGAGAATCCGCGATTAAGAGATTTTCTATCCAAAATATTATAGTATTAATTAAGCAGTTACAGATTTAAAGAAAGAGGAGTATTCTTATGAAAAAAAAACCAACAGTATTAATGATTCTGGATGGCTATGGTCTGAATAACAAAGAAGAATCAAATGCAGTCTGCCAGGCAAAGACCCCGGTGATGGATTATCTGATGGCAAACTGTCCGTTTGTAAAGGGAAATGCCAGCGGTCTGGCCGTAGGACTTCCGGATGGTCAGATGGGCAACTCAGAAGTAGGGCATCTGAATATGGGCGCAGGCCGCATCGTATATCAGGAATTGACAAGAATTACAAAAGAAATCCAGGATGGTGACTTTTTTAAAAATGAAGCGCTTCTAACCGCTGTTCGTAATGCCAAAGCAAATCATTCTTCGTTACACTGCATGGGTTTACTGTCCGATGGTGGTGTACACAGCCACAACACACATCTGTATGGTTTGCTGGAATTGGCAAAGCGTGAAGGGCTTGAAAAAGTTTATGTACATTGTTTCTTAGACGGCAGAGATACACCGCCGTCATCCGGAAAAGGATATATTGAAGAGCTGCAGACAAAAATGAAAGAGGTCGGTGTTGGAGAAATCGGGTCAGTCTCCGGCCGTTACTATGCCATGGACCGGGATAACCGTTGGGATCGTGTGGAGTTGGCTTATAATGCCCTGACAAAAGGTGAAGGCGTAAAAGGAACCGATGCAGCAGCAGCAGTGCAGGAGTCTTACGATAATGGCAAGACAGATGAATTCGTAATGCCTGCCATTATGGAGAAAGACGGACATCCGGTGGCGATGATAGCGGACAAAGATTCCGTGATATTCTTTAACTTCCGCCCGGACCGCGCCAGAGAGATCACCAGAGCATTCTGTGATACGGAATTCTTGGGATTTGCAAGAACCCACAAATTAGAGCTTACCTATGTATGCTTCACTGACTATGATGATACCATTGCCAACAAGCTGGTAGCATTTCATAAAGTGAGCATTACCAATACATTTGGTGAATATCTGGCAGTACATCATATGACCCAGGCCAGAATTGCCGAAACTGAAAAATATGCACATGTTACATTCTTCTTCAACGGTGGAATCGAAGAGCCGAATGCAGGAGAAGACCGCATCTTAGTTAATTCACCAAAAGTTGCTACGTATGACTTAAAGCCGGAAATGAGTGTTTTTGAAGTCTGCGGCAAACTGGTGGAAGCCATTAAATCTGATAAATATGATGTGATCATCACCAACTTTGCTAATCCGGATATGGTCGGTCATACGGGTGTGGAAAGGGCTGCAATTAAAGCAGTGGAAGCTGTTGATATATGTGTAGGAAGAGCAGTGGAAGCGTTAAAAGAAGTAAATGGACAGATGTTCATCTGTGCAGATCATGGAAATGCAGAGCAGTTAAAGGACTATGTAACAGGTGAGCCATTTACTGCGCATACCATTAATCCGATACCGTTCATCTTAGTAAATGCAGATCCGGCATATTATTTGCGTAAAGGAGGATGTTTAGCAGATATTGCACCGACTTTGATTGAATTAATGGGAATGGAACAGCCAAAGGAAATGACTGGCAAGAGCCTTATAGTTAAATAGTAAGATCTGAGGGGATGCAGTGTTGAAAAATACTGCATCCTGCCTGGTTATTTTCAGCATTTCTGGTAATACTAACGGCAAAAGAAACAGGAGGTTTAATATGTATCGTTATTTGCCGATTCGAAGAGTATACGCAAGAGAAGTCCTGGATTCCCGTGGTAATCCGACGGTGGAAGTAGAAGTTACCGTAGGCGAAGGAATCATAGGAATTGATGGATATACAGGAAGAGCGATCGTTCCGTCCGGCGCTTCTACCGGAAAATTTGAAGCGATGGAGTTACGTGATGGAGAAACCAGATATTATGGCCTTGGAGTACAGACAGCAGTTGATAATGTTGATCAAAAAATTGCCGATGTTATTCTGGGAGAAAATGCGTTGAACCAGGCATACATTGATTACCTGCTGCTGGATGCAGATGGAACAGAGAACAAAAGCAATTTGGGTGCGAATGCAATGCTTGGCGTATCGATGGCGGTTGCCAGAGCAGCAGCACAGGCAATTCGGCTGCCGCTTTATCAATATCTGGGAGGTGTTCATGCGAAGCGGATGCCGATGCCGATGATGAATATCCTGAATGGCGGGAAACATGCGGATAACGCAGTGGATCTGCAGGAATTTATGATCATGCCGGTGGGGGCGTATGATTTTCATGAAGCACTTGCTATGTGTGCGGAAATCTATCATAACCTGAAGAAGCTGCTAAAAGAAAAGGGGTTGTCTACCGGTGTGGGGGATGAGGGTGGTTTTGCACCTGATCTGAAAAATTCAAGAGAAGTTCTGGGATTGATGATGGAGGCGATCAAGGCTTCTGGCTATGAGCCGGAAAAAGAGGTTGGTATTGCCATTGATGCAGCAGCCAGCGAATTGTATGACAAAGAGAAAAATGTATATTATTTCCCTGGGGAGAGTCGGATGAGCGGTGAAGAAATTTTTCGGGATGCGAATGAGATGATTGCTTACTATAAAGAACTGGTAGAAGCATTCCCGATTTTCTCTATTGAAGATGGTTTGCATGAAGATGATTGGGATGGTTGGAAAAAAATGACGGAAGAGATGGGCAAAGATGTACAGCTTGTAGGTGATGATTTGTTTGTTACCAATATCAAGCGCCTGAATTGCGGAATTAAACTGGAGGTGGGCAATGCTATCCTGATTAAGGTTAATCAGATCGGAACTTTGACAGAAGCACTGGATGCGGTCGAGATGGCTCATAAAGCAGGATACCGCACAGTGATCTCCCACCGTTCCGGTGAGACAGAAGACACCTTTATAGCGGATTTGGCTGTGGCTACGGGAGCAGGGCAGATTAAGACGGGAGCACCCTGCCGGACAGACCGTACTGCAAAATACAATCAGCTTCTGCGCATTGAAGAGTATCTGGGTAAAGTGGCGCTTTATGATCATCCTTTTGAGAAAAAAGACATTATAAAATAGTTGTTGAAATATGTCTGACCCTGTGTTAAAATAAACTGTACGAAGGTTGTGGTGTTTCATATTTTCGGGAAACTTTCTGTTTTTGGATATGGCAAACAGATTTCTGGATTTCTATTGTGCAAGACTAAATTCCATAGATTGGATTGGGAAATTCAAGTTTGTCTCTTCTGCAATGGTTTTCTATATAATTTTATTTTTAAACGGCTCAGGGCAAAGTCACTTCATCTGGTGGGATGTGTTTGAGCTATAAGGCTCCGAGTACATCGGGGCCATATTTTTTAATATTGGATCATACGGTATCTTTCCACCAAGGTTTTTTCTCTATGCCGAATTAATGTGGTTTTCAACCTTTGAGAGAGACCTTATCTGACGCGACTTTCACATTGGAAAACCTAGATGGATCCACCGCCGAATTCGGTCCTGAGACAACAGGGACGGACGGGAAAATAGCATTTTATCTTCCGAGTAAAATCATCATCGGTTACATTGGGACTTATACGCTGACAGAGAATAACGCTCCTAGCGGCTATGTGGGCGTGGGCGAAATAACGTTATGTATACTATGCTATTATAGTTCGATTAGATGTTTTCAGGTCACTTTGAAAGTTTTTACATATGATATTGAGAATACGCATGGAGGCAGGCATGAAGAAGCAAAAAAAGATTTTTAGAATCTTGGCATCTGGCATTGGTATACTGATCTGTATTGTACTTATTCCGATTTTAGCTATGAATTTGACTATTATTGTCAAGTCTTACCTGAACCCGAATGAAGTTCCGGACTTTTTTGGAATTAAGCCATTTATCGTAGTTACAGGCTCTATGGAGGGAACGATTGACGGCGGCGATCTTATTGTTACCAAAGTAGTTGAACCGGAGGCACTGGAAGTGGGCGATATTATTTCCTATTCCATAGATAAATCGGTCATTACCCATAGGATCATCGAGAAAACAGAAGCAGATGAACAGCCGGCCTTTATTACAAAAGGTGACGCTAATAATACCGAAGATCAAGACCCTGTAATGTATGACCAGGTAGAGAGTATTTATCTTTTTAGAATTGCCGGTCTGGGTAATGTTGCGATGTTCATGCAGACGCCTGTTGGAATGCTTGTGTTTATCGGAATTCCTTTATGCTGTTTCATCTTATATGATATTATACGGCGCAGATTACAGGTGAAAAAGGATTCAAAGAAAGATAATGAGATGCAAACTGAGCTTGAAAACTTACGGGCTCAGCTGGATGAACAGAAGAAAGATAGTGCAGAGAATATGGAAGACGACAAAGAAAGATTGACTTAAAAGAAAGCTATTTCCGGTAAAAGGCCATGATTTTACCGTTAATATAAATGGGTTCTTATGAAATATTCACATTCATAATGAAGACATTTTGGAACCCCCTTATGAATAAGTACATTTCGGGATTTGTGCTTATTTGTTAAAAATCTCCTCAGATGACAAGAGCAATATATAAACAAAGACAGACTATATGTTCTTGTGATCTGAGGGGGATATCCCGAAGGTAAAATAAAAATAAATACATATTTTAAAGGAGAATAATATGGATAAGCAAAAAAAGAACAAAGTTCTTAGAGTAGCCAGCCTTGCATTGGTACTCACATTAATTACGACATGTTTGTCAGCGTATACGTTGGCAAAATATACGACTTCAGTGAGCGGTACGGATACGGCTCGAGTTGCCAAGCTTGATTTTGGAGCGGAGTTAGAGGTTATGGATGCGAACGGTACTACGCAAAGTAAGGCGACACTTACTGCTACACCTGTAGCCCTAGATATTTTTTCTACTTCTTATGACTCAATAGACCCCAGTTTAACAGCACCAGTTTCTGAAACAACTGTAAAGTCTGTTGCTGATCCTGTTGATAAAATCATTGCACCTGGCGTAAAGGGAGATTTTGAGATTACATTTGCTGGTCAAAGTGAAGTCAGCTTAAGAATTTCATTAGGTATTACAGAGACGAATACTGCTAAAGTTCCAATGCTTTATTACTATAATACTAAGTATTATAGTAATCAGTATGCTCCAGGTGTCCATTACTTTGTGTTAAACAATGATGGAAGCACGATTACAACAGTAAATGTTGAAGGCGATCTTACGGCTTTGGCAACAGCAACAGCAGCTGATATTGGCATTGTTGATGCGGGTACTGATCTATCTACAGCTACAGCAACAAAAACTTATGCAGTCAATTGGTGGTGGCCATTTGAAGAATGGACAGGAGACAGCACCAACGCTAACCGTACTTTGATCACCGGAACCGGTATTGGAACCGATGCTTACGATACTGCCCTTGGTCTGAAGGGAACAGATACTGTTACACTGAAGATCGCAGCAACTGCAACTCAGGTTGACTAATTATTAATGACTTAAACCGTGTCTCCCCACGTGGCGGGGAGACACAGTAAGCAAGGCAATATTTATAGAGGGCTTTCAGCCCTCTTAAAAAAGCGTAGTACAGAAATATGATTAACAGCTATACTTTTTTAAGAGTGTTGAAAGATATTTCAGAAAGGGGCGGGTATGATGCC
>Ga0153922_1000703_pt1 | contig 12933 bp, 12 predicted proteins | sample TSNJ006MetaG_FD_104723 | JGI IMG/M metagenome (GOLD analysis project Ga0153922, IMG submission 104723) | Attine ant fungus gardens microbial communities from New Jersey, USA - TSNJ006 MetaG | ecosystem: Host-associated > Fungi > Mycelium > Unclassified | place: USA: New Jersey, Brendon T. Byrne...
AAGATTCCCAAGGTACCGCTTTGTAAGCGGGCCAGCAACAACGCTTGCGACACCGCCCTTCGGGGCGAGCAGTAACATAGCCCTTTGGAGGGCTAATAATAAACCACCAGTTGAACTGGTGGTTGTTGACTTAGATGTTGCTTTTTTTCAACATCATCTGGAGACAGACTGCAATGGTGCGACTGTAGGATCAATACTTGGTTTGATGAATGGATTTCAGGCGATTGACGAAATGTGGATGCGGGATATGCAGCCTGTTTTAAATACCAGTATTAGCAGATATACGAGAATTCCTGTGGAGGAACTGGTTGATCGGACAATGTTATTGATTTCTTAATCCGACTTTGACCATTGAAAAGAAATAGACTGAATCTGATAATTATTCTTTGAACGTTGATATGTGAATTGTAGAATTATTTTTTTCCCGTTATCCGAAAGTTTTGTAGTATAATAGAAAAGATAAGGGGGTGTCAAAACAATATGACAATAAATAAAAGAACCAATGAGATGTTATCAATTCCCAATATTCTGTGCTATTTTCGATTCTTGTTAATACCGGTTTTCTGTATCATTTATTTGAGAGCAGAAACAGAGAATGATTATTACATTGCGGCAGTAGTACTGGTTGTGGCAACATTGACAGATTTTCTGGATGGGTTCGTCGCCAGAAAGTTCGATATGATAACTGATCTGGGTAAGATTATTGATCCGATTGCCGATAAGCTGATGCATGGGGCGGTTGCTTTATGCCTCTGCAAACGATATCCGCTGATGTGGATACTGGTGGGGGTTATGGCGGTGAAAGAGGGATACATGGTAATCATGGGAATCCGGCATCTAAAGAGCGGTGAACAGGTAAGAGGGGCATTATGGTTTGGCAAGGTGTGTACGGCGGTACTCTTCGTTACACTGACAGCTCTGGTTATTTTTTCGGTACTTCCGCTGATGGCGGTATACACTCTGATAGTAGTGAATATTGTTTTCATGCTGTTTTCTCTGGTTATGTATATTAATGCCTTCCGGAATATCCGGTTGTAATAATGAAATACTTCAAAGCAGGGGGCACCAGCCAGTTTATTTTGGCAGAATGAGAATACCCCGATACAAGCAAATTAGAAAAACCCCCAAAAGGTTAAATTGACAGATAGTTTATTTGTATTTAGAGTAAAGCAAGAACAAATATTTGAAAGTGATCTTGATTGATTCTGATCAGAAGGTGAATAATGATTTACTTAAGTAGTTTTCGCTTATCAGAGGTAAAGAATAGAAATTCCAATATATATCCATATAATGTTTTTCGAGAAAAAGAAATAGAGCCATTTGTATTTGCGCCGATTACTGTATTGTATGGTAACAATGGTTCTGGAAAATCAACAATATTAAATGTCTTAGCCAATAAACTTCAACTGAAAGGAAAAGAATACGTTAGCAGTAATCGTTATGGAATAGTGGATTACTGTGGTAAGTTTTCTGGGGAATGTTCGTATAGCTTGGGTGATGATGAAAATGGACAAGTACTTCATCATTTGCCAAAGAATAGCCATTATATTAAAAGCGAAGATATTCTGTATGAAATAAAAAAGATACAGCAGGAACAGGTTTTATCCGATGGCTTGGTTTATGACTTAATGAAAGCAGGAAAAACGAAAGTGGAGGCGGAAGAGTATTTAGTGACGCCAGAAGGCGGTCGTCAGCTTGGATATATTAAGTTTGCTCAGGAAAAATATTCGAATGGAGAGACCTCTATACAATATTTTGAGGAAATTCTTGCACCGGATGCATTATATCTTCTGGATGAACCGGAGGTGTCACTATCACCGCAGAATCAAGTGAAATTGGCAGAAAGTATTAATAAAATGGCGAGATATCTTGGTTGTCAGTTTGTAATAGCGACGCATTCACCTTTTATGCTAGGAACATTAAGAGCAAAAATCTATAATATTGATACCAAATTTTATGATGTTCAAAAGTGGTCAGAATTAGCTAATGTTCGATATTTTTTTAATTTCTTTCAGAAACATATAGATGAATTTTAAGTGGGTGGAATCTGTTCATTATCAATTGATTCATGAATGGAAGAGTTCCGCATTGAAGAAAACAAAAAGAGGGTGAGAGAGTATGCCGGAATTACCAGAGGTGGAAACGGTTCGCAGGACACTGAAGAATTTTATTATCGGAAAAAAGATTGAGAAAATAACTGTTTACTACGATAAAATCGTGACTGGGGAAACAGAAGTATTTGTAAACTCGTTAACGGGTCAAACGATTCAGGATATCGATCGGGTCGGGAAATATCTGATCTTTATTTTAGACCATGATGCATTTATTTCCCATCTGCGGATGGAAGGGAAGTATCATATCACAGAAGCATCAAAGCCGCTGAACAATCATGAGCACCTGACCTTTCAGTTTAGTGATGGTACTGAGCTGCGGTATCAGGATACCCGCAAATTCGGCCGCCTGGAACTGGCAGACCGTGAAACCTACCGTCAGGATCTGCCGCTTGCCAAACTTGGACCGGAGCCATGGGACGCAGATTTTAAAGAAATATATGCAAGAATACATAAAAGCAGTCTGCCGATTAAAACGCTGTTATTAGATCAAAGTATCATAACTGGAATTGGCAATATCTATGCCAATGAAATCTGTTTTCGGATGAAGATGCATCCGGAAACACCGGGGAAACGAATCAGCAGGAAACGGGTGGGGGAAATGATTGATGCATCGAAGGATATCCTGGAAAAAGCCATTGATGAGGGCGGAACAACCATTCATTCTTTTGATGCTAATGGAATATCCGGACTATTTCAAGTGCAGCTGCAGGTACATATGCAGAAAAACTGTTCCGCATGCGGCAAAGCGATAACAAAGGAAATGATCCGCGGGAGAGGGACTTATTACTGTAAGGGATGCCAGAAAAAGCGGGGATAATCATATCGTCCTAATGATAAATATACGTATTGAATTGGGTGTCTCTACAGCTTTAAAAAGAATATTAGATGAAAAACATAAAAAGGAGACTATCATGGAGCTGAACGAAATTTGGGAGCGGCACATAAAAAACATCGGGGCGGATTTTGTATATCAACACAGATTGGTTAAGGTAAAAACCAAGGAAATAGAAGTCTACTTTCTACACACTTCCTGATTCATAAGTAAATCCAAGCCCGTGGACATCGGAAACGAGTTTGAGTAGCGGATAAATTGATTGTAGTGTATAATTATGGCCGGTAGTCTACTGGATTACCTGCTGTACTTATATTATTAGTATTCAACAAGTTACAGAGGAATTAATAGAGCCAAAAGAGTTAATAGAGTAGAATTATCTTTGGCTGTAGCAGATAATGCAAAATATGCAGAAATACAGAAAAAAGGAAAGCGCTGAGTAACATAGAGGTAGCGTTGTCCACAAGGAGCAACATGCATGGATAAAATAGCACAACTACAGCAAGGGTTAATGACAGCCTTTCTCGATGGCAGCCAACAATCAAATCTTGCATTTAAACCTCAATTTATTTCGAATAATTACAAAGAAGGCCGTAAAGTTCTCTCATCCATTGAGGATGAGCTTTTGTCATGTGAAGAATTCTTTATTAGTGTCGCATTTATAACCATGAGCGGAATCACCCCACTTTTGCAGACGCTAAAAGAACTGGAAAGCAGAAATATACCAGGTAAAATTTTGACAACTAATTATCTAAATTTCAGTGAACCAAGAGCATTGAAAAAATTAGCTGAACTAAAGAATATTACATTAAAGATGTATGCTGCCGATGAAGCAGAAGAAGGTTTCCATACGAAAGGGTATATTTTTAGAAAAGAAGAAATTTATCGTATTATTGTGGGCAGTTCTAACATGACGTTGAGTGCGCTTACGAAGAATAAAGAATGGAATACAAAAATAGTATCAACGCATCAGGGTGAATATGTCAATGAGCTCCTTCCAGAGTTTCAGCAATTATGGGATTCTAAATATTCACTGGCTTATAAAGATTTCATAGAAAATTATACAGTAAATTACGATATTATAAAAAAGCAACGGGAAATTGCAAAGCAGCAAGAAATTCCAACCATTGAAGCATATAAGCTGCAGCCCAATTCTATGCAGGTGGGCTTTATTACAAACTTGCAGAAAATCCGAGAAGCTGGAGGGAAAAGAGCATTACTTATATCGGCTACTGGAACCGGAAAAACATATGCATCAGCATTTGCCCTGCGCGAAGATAATCCTAAAAAGGCTTTATTTCTTGTTCATCGTGAGCAAATTGCAAAGCAGGCGCTTGCCAGTTATAAAAAAGTGTTTGGGAAAACCAAAACATTTGGATTGCTTTCGGGTAATGAAAAGGATTATGAAGCGGATTATCTGTTCTCGACCATGCAGATGATGGCAAGGCCAGAGATACTTGACCACTTTCGAAAGGACGAATTTCAGATGATTATCATTGATGAAGCGCATAGAACAGGTGCGGCAAGTTATCAAAAGATTATGGATTACTTTGAGCCGCTGTTTTGGCTGGGAATGACGGCTTCCCCGGAGCGTACTGACAGCTATGATGTATATCAGGATTTTAATCATAGTATTGCTTATGAAATACGCTTACAGCAAGCCCTGGAAGAAAACCTTTTATGTCCATTTCACTATTTTGGTATTACGGATCTGCAGATTAATGGCGAATCTATGGATGAAGGGACAGGCCTGAAGGATTTTAACAAACTGACTTCTGATCAGCGTGTACAATATGTAATTGAACAGATAGAATATTATGGGTATAGTGGTGATAGAGTAAAGGGGTTGGTTTTCTGTAGTTCTAAGAATGAGGCGGTTGCTCTTAGTGAGAAATTCAATGAACGAGGATATCAGACACAGGCATTAACCGGTGAAGATAGTCAAGAAAAAAGAGAAGCTGCTATTGAACAATTGGTAGCAGATAGTGCGGAAGATGCAGAGAAATTAGATTACATATTTACAGTAGATATTTTTAATGAAGGTGTGGACATACCAGACATTAATCAGGTTGTTATGCTGCGGCCGACGGAATCCCCAATTATATTTGTGCAGCAGTTAGGTCGTGGACTTCGTAAGGCAGATTCCAAAGAATACGTAGTTATTCTTGATTTCATAGGAAACTATAAAAACAACTTTATGATTCCGATTGCTCTGTCAGGAGACCGCAGCTATAATAAAGATAATATCCGGCGATATGTGTTGGAAGGAGAGCGCATCATTCCAGGATCTTCAACGATTCATTTTGACGAGATATCTATGAAGAACATCTTTGCCGCAATTGATATGGCAAACTTCAGTGATATCAAGCTAATTAAAGAAAACTATACAAATCTAAAGAATAAGTTAGGACACATTCCAGCACTGCAGGACTTTGACAAGTATGGTGAAATGGACGTACTGCGAATTTTTGATAATAATGGCCTGGGTTCCTATTATAAATTCCTTGTAAAATATGAAAAGGACTATAAAATACGCTTGTCAGATTCTGAAGAAAAAGTTATTGAGTTTATTTCTAAAAAATTAGCCAGCGGCAAGCGTATTCATGAGTTGGAACTTTTGAGCCGGATGTTTGTATATCAACATGAGTTATTGAGTATTTTAAGAAAATCACTAAGCAGCAAGTATGGGATTTCGTTAACAGAGAAATCAGCTGAAAATGTAGTAAATGTAATGGTAAATGAATTTCCGGCAGGCTCAGGCAAAAAGGCTTACTCAGATTGTGTGTTTTTGCAAAAAGAAGAAATGAGAGATTACAGTATCACGGCATCTTTTAGTAAGATGCTAAGAAATTCCGATTTCAATACAATTTTAAAAGAGCTGGTAGCGTTTGGCATTGCATGTTATAAAGCGAATTATAGCAACCATTACCAGGACACAAACCTGGTACTTTACCAAAAATACACCTATGAAGATGTTTGTCGCTTATTAGACTGGAAGAATAATGAAGTTCCGTTAAATATCGGCGGTTACAAATACGATAAGAGGACAAAGACATTTCCGGTGTTTATTAACTATGATAAAGAAGCAGACATTCAGGATACAATCAAATATGAAGATCATTTTGTTACGGCCAGTAATCTAATAGCGATTTCCAAGCAAAGCAGAACCAAAGAATCCGAGGATGTTCAAAATTTTTTATATTCAGAACAGCGTGGCATCAAAGTAGAACTTTTTGTACGAAAAAATAAGGATGATAAGATTTCGAAGGAATTCTATTATCTTGGACGTATGAAGGCCTCGGGAAGAGTTAAAGAATTTGTTATGGCAAATACTGATAAGACGGCAGTAGAAATCGAATGGCTATTGGACACACCAGTTCGTGAAGATATCTATGAATACATCATCAACAATTAATGGAGAGAATTATGAAAACAATACAAGTAGTTGCGGCGATCATTCAAAAAAACCAACAGATCTTCGCTACCCAACGCGGCTATGGCGACTTCGAAGGTGGCTGGGAGTTCCCCGGGGGGAAAATTGAAAGTGGAGAGACCCCACAGGAAGCATTAAAGCGGGAGATTAGTGAAGAACTGGATATAAAAATTGAAGTGGGTGAATTATTTGATACTGTGGAGTATGATTATCCCCAATTTCACCTTTCGATGCAGTGCTTTTTATGCAAAATAGTTAGTGGTGATATATTGTTAAAGGAACACCAAAATGCCAAGTGGCTGCAAAGAAACAACATTGATAGTGTTGAATGGTTGCCAGCCGATTTGGGTTTGGTTGAAAAGCTAAGGAAAATATTAGTGTGAGTGACGTAATAGCAACAAACATGGGTTTTATTACGTGGAAAGATGCATCCGGATGGGAAAATAAGAAGTTTGATATGGCGATGGTAAAGAATTATTAAATTAAGCAAACATACAACGCGCGAAATTATGCAGTATGCATAATTTCTGTGCATCGCGAAGCGTGTTGCTGGTCACGGAGTGAACAGTAACTTTTGTATTCCTGTGATTTTTAAATTTCTTAAATAATAAATAATAAATAAAAAATTGACAATGCCTATTCATTTCACTTATAATGAACGCAGACAGTTCACTTGTACCATCCTGTCTATAAAAAAAACTAGGGCTGCGATAAAAATATCAGATAATCCTCCTAAGGATTGTTTGTTTTGCAGGCACTGGGTGTCTGTTTTTTATTTGCTAGACTCTTATTTATGTAATGGAAGGAAATATTGATTTAAGTACCTGCCAGGGCAGGCGGATAGGGGTTTAGATGTATCATTTAATTACAGAGGCAAGCTTTGACAGTGCACATTTTCTGTCAGGTTATGATGGAAAATGTTCGAATCTACATGGGCACTGCTGGAGAGTAGTGGCTGAAATTGAAAAGGAAAAACTTGAGGTAACAGGACAGCTTCGAGGAATGGTTGTAGATTTTGGTGATTTTAAAAGAGATTTAAATAAACTGATCAATTCATTTGACCATACATTAATAATTGAAGCAGGCAGTCTGAAAGGAAGCACACTTACTGCCTTGAGTGAAGAGGAGTTTCAGGTTGTGGAGGTACCATTTTGCCCAACCGCAGAAGAGTTTGCCAGATATTTTTATACTTGCCTTACTGATATAGGTTATCAGGTGGGAAGAATGACGGTTTATGAGACCCCCAATAATTGTGCTGCATACACAGGGGAGGCAGACAATGGTATATAACATAGCAGAAACTTTTGTCAGTATTAATGGTGAAGGTACACATGCCGGACAACTTGCAGTATTCATACGATTTCAGGGATGTAATCTTGAATGTTCTTATTGTGACACCCAGTGGGCGAATCAGCCGGATACACCCTGCATCCAGATGAGTGGTGAACAAATTCTTGAATTGATTGAAGAGACCGGGGTACACAATGTTACACTGACAGGTGGTGAACCATTGCTGCAAGATAATATTATCGAACTGCTAAAGCTTTTAGCTCAGAATTCAAAATTATATGTTGAAATTGAGACAAATGGCAGTGTGGCATTAGATCCATTTATGAAGATGAAGCATCGTCCTAGTATGACAATGGATTATAAGCTTCCATCAAGCAATATGGAAGCGGCAATGCATATGGAAAATCTTACATTACTAGATCCGCATGATACGATTAAATTTGTATCTGGCAGTATTGAAGACTTAGAAAAATCCAGGAAGATTATCAATAAATATAATCTGACCGCGAAGTGCCATGTATATCTCGGTCCGATATTTGGTCAGATTGAGTTAGAAGATATCGTGAATTATATGAAAAAACATGGGATGAACAGGGTTACCTTGCAAGTGCAGTTACATAAGATTATTTGGAATCCCAAGACAAAGGGTGTATGATCAGGAAATCAAATAATACATTATCAGCCGCACAACACACTAGTGTAGCCAACATTAATTAATGTTGGCTACACTAGTACTAGATTGGAGCAGATATGAAAAAAGCATTAGTTTTATTTAGCGGGGGAGTAGACAGTACGACTTGCCTTGCCCTTGCTGTTAGCAGATATGGTAAAGAAAATGTGATTGCGCTTTCCGTTTCCTACGGGCAGAAGCATACCAAGGAGCTTGAGGCAGCCGCTTTGATTGTGAATTATTATCAGGTAGAACATATCCAATTGGATTTGGCATCTATGTTTGCATATAGTGATTGTTCCCTTTTGCAGCATTCCGATCAGGATATTCCAAAAGAAAGTTATACGGAACAAATACAAAAGACAAATGGAAGCCCGGTATCCACCTATGTGCCATTTCGAAATGGACTGTTTTTATCATCGGCAGCAAGTGTGGCATTGTCCAAAGATTGTGAAGTTATCTTCTACGGAGCGCATAGCGATGATGGGGCGGGGAATGCCTATCCGGATTGCAGTGCAATGTTTAATAAAGTAATGGATACAGCGATATACGAGGGCAGCGGCAGACAACTGCATATAGAAGCACCATTCGTTGCATGTAGTAAAAAAGAAGTGGTCAGACGAGGAGTGGAGATGGGAGTTCCCTATGAATTGACTTGGAGTTGTTACGAAGGAAGTGAAGCCCCATGCGGTGAGTGTGGTACCTGTATTGACCGCAAGGCTGCATTTGCTGAAAACGGATTGAAGTTGATATAATTGATGACGGAAACTGAGTGCTTTCGGAAACTCCCGTATGCGGATTTGTGTGCATCTGGCGGAAAATCATCCGTAAAGACGTATGCAGGGAGTTTCCGAGAGCACTCAAACTAACTATGGAGGAATTCTAATGTCAGGAAGAAGCAAAGCAGAAGCATCGGACATCACCTTATTGGGAAATCAAAATAATACTTATCCCGATCATTATACGCCCCAAATATTGGAGACTTTTCTTAATAAACATCCGGATAATGATTATTTTGTTAAGTTCAATTGTCCCGAATTTACAAGTTTATGTCCAATTACCGGACAGCCCGACTTCGCTGCTATTTATATTTCCTATGTACCGGATATCCGTATGGTAGAAAGTAAATCGCTGAAGCTATATTTATTTAGCTTCCGTAACCATGGTGATTTCCATGAGGATTGCGTTAATATTATTATGAAAGATTTAATCAGTTTGATGGATCCCAAATACATTGAAGTATGGGGAAAGTTTACTCCTCGCGGAGGAATCTCTATTGATCCATACTGTAATTATGGTAAACCAGGAACCCCTTGGGAGCAAGTTGCATTTGATCGTTTGATACAGCATGATATGTATCCGGAGAAAGTGGATAATCGTTGAGTTATGGATAATTTTGAACTAATTAAATCATTGACAGGTGAAACGGTAATAGAAGAAGAAAAGAAACCCATTGATTTATAAAAGTGAATTGTTCCATGTTTTCATAAGTAGATACCCTCAGGAGGCTTTAATATTCTGGGGGTATTTTATGTCCGATTATGATTATTTGTATTTATTTTTATCGTGTTATGGTGGCGACAGATACAAAAAAATGTGATATACTCAACATTATTAAATCGAAATTTGTTAAATTTCAAATTTATTCTGGCTGGAGTTAAGTCAAAGCGGATATTCGCATTTCCTATTTCTTGCCGAATGGCATATATAGGATTTGCTTGGGAGGTTAAAATAGGGTTACTAAAGAATAGAAAAGGGGACGAAAGATGAAGAAAAAGGGCTTATGTATTTTGCTGGCAGTAATGATGACTGTGGGAATTCTGGGTGGCTGTGGGAAAAAAGAAGCTACTGAGAATATTTCCCTCATTACGGCTTCGGCGGATGAAGGATATGTAGCAAATGAGGTAAAAGAGGCAGTCACCAGATATGCTTCTGAGAATAACTTGATATATGAGGAGCATCGGGTAACGAGCGGAGAAGAAGAGGATATTATAGCTGAGACTGAAAAGGCGGCTAAAGCAGGGACTGATGTGGTAGTGTGCAGTGGGGCAGTATTTGAGCTTCCTCTTTATAAGATGCAGAGTCAGTATAAGAATGTTAAATTTATCATTGTTGATGGGGCGCCCCGTAAGGCAGAAGGGGAAAAATATAAAGTGCGAAAAAATACCCGTGCAATTCTGTATGCACAGGAGCAAGGTGGATTCCTGGCGGGATATGCTGCTGTAAAGGATGGTTATAAAAATTTGGGTTTCATGGGTGGTGTGCCGGATGAAGGTGTGGTGCGCTATGGTATCGGGTTCGTTCAGGGGGCTAACTATGCTGCCAAAGAAATGAATTTATCCTCTGACAAAATTGTGATTCGCTATTCCTATCTGGGAACGAATGAAATATCTCCGTCTTTGATGGAGGAGGCCGGTAAATGGTATGACCAGGGATGCGAAGTCATCTTTGCCAGCGGAGGTTCGATTGGAACTGCAGTTATGAAAGCAGCGGAACAAAAGGATAAGAAAGTAATCGGTGCGGATTGTGATCAGTCGAAAGAATCTGAGACAGTATTGGCTTCAGTGGTAAAAGAAATTAGTGAGACTACATTTATTTCTGTTCGCTCGGTGTTTGATAAGGAGTTTGAAGGAAAGAAAGCTGAGACAATGGATGTTGCTTCCGGCGGTATTTCCCTGGAAATGAAAACTTCCCGATTTGCTGCTTTTACAGAGAAAGATTACACTGCAATTGTGAGTAAATTAGCTGAAGGTAATATCGACATATTAGTAAAGGATATAGAGGAACTGACAGGCGACAAAGAAATAATTAAGAATGTTACGGTAAATGCTGAATAGATACTGATGGCCTTAATTATTAATTTGATCAGGAAAAACATTAGTTTTTACTTGCATATTGTTACATACTATGGTAAACTTGTAAAAGAAATGACAGATATGTTTCGAAAATGTTACAAGAGAATTTAAAAATTGATTTCAATTTAAGGAGTTAAAGCTATGAGGAAAAGATTCCTATGTTTAGGATTAACGCTTTTATTATCAGCATCTCAGGTAGTGACTGCATTTGCCGATCGTGAAGCGGATCTTCAGCAGGAAAAAGCAGCGACAGCCAGTCAATTAGAATCTACCAATAGTTCGATTTGGAATCTGGAGCAGAAAACAGCAGCGCTTCAGGAAGAGATCAATCAGGCAGATGCACAGTTAGTAGATGTTATGGTTGCTATCGATGTATTGAAAGAAGAACTGGAAGCAAAGAAAGCTGAAATCACACAAACAAAAGAAGACTTGAAAGCAGCTGAAAAAGACCGGGACAAGCAGTACGCAGATATGAAGCTGAGAATTCAGTACATATATGAAAATGGCGGCGATGGTGCTTGGATTCAGATGGTTCTGAATGCGGATGATATTTCTTCAATGCTTAATAAAGCAGAGTACACTCAGAAGTTATATGATTATGATAGAGAGAGCTTGGAGAATTACATAGCTGTTGTTGATCAGGTTACAGATCTCGGCAACAAATTAGAATCTGAAAAAGCAGATCTGGAAGTAATGAAAGCTAATTACGAAGAACAGCAGGCAACGCTGGAGACGATATTAGCTGAGAAGAAAGCAGTTTCTGCAGATTATGAGAATCAGATTGCAGTAGCGCAAGAGCAGGCTCAGGCATACAGAGCATTGATTCAGCAACAGTCAGCTGAGATTCAGGCAATTCAGGCTGAAAAACAAAGAGCAGCTGAAGAAGCGGCAAGAAAAGCAGCTGAAGAAGCAGCTCGGAAAGAAGCTGAAAAAGCAGTTCAGAGACAGGCTCAGCAAGATGCTGAAGATGATGATAATTCAATTTCACAGCAGGGTAATGAAGATTCTGACAGCAGTTCATACAATGATAATAACGACAGCAGTAGTTACAATGACGACAATGATGGTGGTTCAAACTCCAGTGATTCCGGCAGCTACGATGATAGTTCTTATGATGATTCTGGTAGTTCGGATTCGGGAAGTTCTGACAGCTCTTCAGAAGAAAGTTCTGCTGCATCTTACAGTGGGACAGGTCAGTCTGTTGTAGATTATGCATGTCAGTTTGTTGGTAACCCATATGTATGGGGTGGTACAAGCTTAACAAACGGTGCTGATTGCTCTGGTTTTATTATGAGTGTATATGCCAGGTTTGGAGTATCCTTACCACATTCATCTGGCGGTATGAGAGGCTGTGGTGTAAGTGTACCATATTCACAGGCAATGCCGGGTGATATCATTTGCTATTCAGGTCACGTTGCAATTTACATGGGCGGTGGAGCTATCGTACATGCAAGTAATGCAAAAGATGGTATCAAGATTAGCGGTAATGCAGCATACAGAACGATTCTTTCTGTAAGACGTGTTATCTAATAAAATTACATATTCAAAGAGCTGTCGTTAATCGGCGGCTCTTTTTGGTGTCAGCTGCGGTGCTTGAGGAGTTGGCGGCGAAGATGATTCTGTGCATCTTTGTTGCAGTTCAGTCATGTGAATAAAAGTTCGGCTATTGCAATGTATGGGCTGCCAGGACGCCGCGGTGTACCAGGAGAGGTGCAGCGCCTCCTCTGGTACACCGCGGC
>Ga0153922_1000705_pt1 | contig 12930 bp, 9 predicted proteins | sample TSNJ006MetaG_FD_104723 | JGI IMG/M metagenome (GOLD analysis project Ga0153922, IMG submission 104723) | Attine ant fungus gardens microbial communities from New Jersey, USA - TSNJ006 MetaG | ecosystem: Host-associated > Fungi > Mycelium > Unclassified | place: USA: New Jersey, Brendon T. Byrne...
AAATTATTTAGTGCGGCAGATAATCTCCGTAGTAAAATGGATGCGTCAGAATATAAAAATTATTTATTAGGGCTGATTTTCTATAAATATTTATCCGACCGTTTGTTGGAACAAGTGGTTCTTTTAGCAGATGAATCCTTAGAGGAATATGACACAGTAAGCAAACAAACGATGTTGTATCGTGAATTACTTTCAGATGAGGAATCAAAAGAAGATCTGATCGCCACAATCGTTGATATTTTGGGATATGCGATTGCACCAGAGTATCTTTTCAATGTCTTAGCGGATCAAGCAAAACAAGCAACGTTCCAATTGAATGATTTAAACAAAGCCTTTGTGCAATTGGCCTCTACTTACAATCAATTTAATGGATTATTTGATGATGTGGATCTCCAATCAAAAAAACTAGGAACAGATGAGCAGCAACGAAACGTGACGATTACCGAAGTCATTAAGAAATTGAATGACGTGGAAGTTTTAGGTCACGACGGGGACGTGATCGGGGATGCGTATGAATTTCTGATCAGTCAATTTGCTTCAGAAGCAGGGAAGAAAGCCGGAGAATTTTACACGCCTCATATGGTTTCTGATATGATGGCACAAATCGTGACGTTGGATCAAAAAGAACGACGATTCTTTAGTGTTTTTGATCCAACGATGGGTTCAGGTTCATTGATGTTAAACGTACGTAACTACTTAACTCACCCAGATAACGTTAAATATCATGGGCAAGAATTGAATACAACGACATACAATCTAGCAAAAATGAACTTGATTTTACATGGGATAGATGCCGAAGAAATGAATCTCCGCAATGGGGATACGCTGAATAAGGACTGGCCAACAGATGAACCTTACACATTTGATGCAGTAGTGATGAACCCACCTTATTCGGCTAATTGGTCAGCAGATACGACCTTCTTAGATGATTCTCGGTTTAATCGCTACGGGAAATTAGCGCCAAAATCCAAAGCAGATTTTGCGTTTCTTCTTCACGGTTTCTATCATTTGAAGGAAACAGGGACTATGGCCATCGTCTTGCCACACGGAGTTTTGTTCCGTGGTGCTGCAGAAGGGATCATTCGTCAAAAATTATTAGAAGACGGCAGTATTTATGCTGTGATCGGTATGCCTGCGAACTTGTTCTTTGGTACATCGATTCCAACGACGGTGATTGTATTGAAGAAGAATCGTCAAACTCGAGATGTATTATTCATTGACGCTAGTCGAGAATTTGTCAAAGGAAAAAATCAGAATAAATTATCGGAAGAAAACATTCAAAAAATCCTCGAAACCTATGCTGAAAGAAAAGATGTCGAGAAATACGCTCATTTGGCAAACTTTGATGAAATCAAAGAAAATGACTATAACTTAAATATTCCACGCTATGTAGATACGTTCGAAGAAGAAGAACCAATTGATATGGTTCATGTCGGAAATGACATCAAGAAGATACGACAAGAACAGCAAGTGTTAGAAAAAGAACTTTTAGAAGCGATCTCTTCCCTGCAAACAACACCTGAAAATGAAGCGTGGTTAGAAGGTGCGCTGGAGGTGTTTAAGTATGAGTAAGGATAAACAACCAGAAATTCGTTTCCCTGGTTTTACGGAAGCTTGGGAACAGCGGAAGTTGGGGGAAATCGTTCAAATTACCATGGGGCAATCTCCAAACTCAGAAAATTATACAGAAAATCCAGAAGACTATATTTTGGTTCAAGGAAATGCTGATATGAAAAATAATAGAGTTGTACCAAGAGTTTGGACTACTCAAGTTACAAAACAAGCAGAAAAAGGTGATCTGATTTTAAGTGTTCGTGCGCCAGTGGGAGACATCGGAAAAACTGATTATGATGTAGTTCTAGGACGTGGAGTTGCAGCGGTTAAAGGAAATGATTTCATTTTCCAAAAACTTAGAAAAATGAAAGAGACTGGATATTGGAATCGATTCAGTACAGGTTCAACATTTGAAAGTATTAACTCAAACGATATTAGAGAAGCTCTAATTACTATACCTGACGGAGAAGAACAAAAAAAAATCGGCATCTTCTTCAAACAACTTGACGACACTATCGCTCTTCAACAACGTAAGTTAGATTTGCTGAAGGAAACGAAAAAAGGTTTCTTACAAAAAATGTTCCCTAAAAACGGAGCAAAAGTGCCAGAAATCCGTTTCCCAGGATTTACAGAGGATTGGGAAGAGCGTAAGGTTGGTGAAATTTTCAAAGTTACTCGTGGTCAAGTTCTAGCTGCGACAGAAACATCAGAAAGCATAACAGAGAAAAATATCTATCCAGTGTATTCATCTCAAACGAAGAATGACGGGTTGATGGGTTATTATTCAGACTATCTTTTTGATACTGCGATAACGTGGACGACTGATGGTGCGAACGCTGGTACAGTAAACTATAGAAATGGCAAGTTTTATAGCACGAATGTTAATGGTGTTCTACTTTCTGATGAGGGTTATGCAAATAAAGCGGTGGCAGAAATCATAAACAGAATTGCTTGGAAACACGTTTCAAAAGTTGGCAATCCGAAACTGATGAACAATGTAATGAGCGAAATAACAATCACGATTCCATCAGTCGAAGAACAGGAAACAATCAGTCGATTTTTTACGCAACTTGATTCAACCATCACCCTTCATGAGCGCGAGTTAGATTTACTAAAAGAAACGAAAAAAGGCTTCTTACAAAAAATGTTTGTCTAGGAGGGAAGAAAAATGAAAATTAGTCATCGTGAGGAAGCGGAAGTCGAAGAACAGTTGATCCGTATACTGGGGGAAGGGCATAATCAGTGGACGTATCGTCCCGATCTAAAATCAGAAGAAGATCTTTGGGTCAATTTACGTCAAAAAATCATCTCAAATAATCAAGCAGAACTGAATGATTCTCCTTTGACCGATAAAGAATTTGAAACGATCAAAACGGAATTACTGCTGCGAACGAAAACCCCATTTGATGCTGCAAAATGGTTAAAAGGTGAAAATGGGATGGCTCGGATCACGATTGAACGGGAAGATCCGCAATTAGGTTCTGCCTCACTTATCCTTTATTCGAATCAAGATATTGGTGGAGGAATCTCTACCTATGAAGTGGTCCATCAAATTGCAAAACGTGGAAGTAACATAGAAGCGCGGGATCGACGTTTTGACGTTACCTTATTGATCAATGGCTTACCGATTGTCCAAATCGAGTTGAAACAAGTAACTGCAAAAGATGGTTTTTATCAGGCGTTTAATCAAATCAAGAAATATGCTGAAGAAGGCATGTTTCGGAACAATATCTTTTCGACCTTACAGTTGTTTGTGGTTTCTAATGAACAAACGACCCGGTATTTTGCAAATGCCTTACCGAAGGATTTGCATCCTAAGTTTTTATTTAGTTGGCGAACGAAAGATAATAAAAAGGTAGAAAACTTATATGAGTTTTGCAAACAAGTGCTAAATATCCCGGATGCTCATCGCTTGATTGCGGATTATACGATTGTCAGTGAAGATCAAGACAATAAAACCCTCATGGTGTTACATCCTTATCAAGTTCATGCGATTCAAGCCTTGTTTATTGCCGCAAATAAACATCAATCAGGGTATGTGTGGCATGCGACTGGTTCAGGAAAGACGTTGACTAGTTTTGTATCTACTAAGCTTTTAGCACGAAAATCGGGGATCGATCGAACGATCATGTTAGTGGACCGCAAAGATTTAGATAATCAGACCACCACAGAGTTTACGAAATTTGCTTCCGAATTTAATACGGGGATTTCTTCCGGTAATGCCAAAGCGAATAGCTTGATCGTGGGAACAGGAAGTGCCAAAGAGTTAAGTGAAACTCTGTTGGCAGATGCCAATGCAAATGTTGTAATCATTACAACCCGTCAAAAACTAGATGCGGCGTTGAAATATGCAAAGAAACAAGAAGAGAAAAAAGGAACCAATCGCTTCCAAAAATTAATGGGACAACATATCGTGTTTGTAGTAGATGAGTGTCATCGAGCGTTAAGTGCTGAAAATATGGAAGAAATCAAAAAAATGTTTCCGAAATCCACTTGGTTTGGCTTTACAGGTACGCCGATTTTCCCTGAAAATCGGAAACAAGCCAAAGGGCAATTGGCACGTACAACCCATGATCAGTATGGAGAAGTCTTGCATACCTATACCATCAAGAATGCATTAGAAGATGGCTCTGTTTTAGGATTTCAAGTAGAGCATGAAAACACTGTTGAGCCGACTTCATTAGAGAATAAAATCTATCGGAAATTAAAAGAAGTAGAAACATATGCAGAGTATTCATCAGAACAGATCAATCGTATGATCGATCAAATGGAGCCTGTCAAAAAAGAAAGTTATTTGGACCCTGCTGTTTTTGAAGCAGATGAACATATCCAAAAAGTCATTCATAAAATGTTCCGTCCAGATAATGCCTATACAAAATTTGATTTTCGAAATGGCCGTCCAACGAAATCTGCAATCTTAACCACAAGCTCTATTGACATGGCTAAAAAATATTATCGAGCGATCAAAGAAATGACGAAAGAACCTGACTGGTTAACAAAAGAATTTCCAGATCAGCCCATTCGTGAAGGACGAACGATGGAAGATCTTGATTTTCCACGTATCGCTATTACGTATTCTTTAGAGGAAAATACCCAAGATTCCAGTGCGCAACAAAAGGAAATGCAGAAAATTATCGAGGAATACAATCAGTATTATGATACTGCCTGGTCTTTAGCAGACATTGAGCGTTATAACGGAGACATCAATAATCGTTTGGCACGAAAAAGAGCGGAATTCAAACAATTTGGGAAACAAATCGATTTAGTGATCGTAGTGGATCGTCTATTGACAGGTTTTGATGCCCCTACGATTCAAACCCTATTTGTGGATCGTAATCTAGAGTATGCAGGATTGATCCAAGCTTTTTCACGTACGAACCGTACGTATCCTGAAAAAACAAAAGGACTAATTGTTACTTTCCGAAAGCCAGCGACAATGGAGAAGAATGTCGAGGATGCGACAAAACTGTATTCAGAAGCAAAAGAAGAATCGGGTTTGATTTATCCAAGTTATCAGGAATCCAAAAAAAGATTCAAGCAAGCATATCGTAAGTTAAAAGAGGTTTCATCCATGGAATCCATTGATGAACATACGCCACTTGAAATCCGTATCGAGTACGTCAAAGCATTCCAAGAATTGAATCGTGCGTATGAATCGTTAGTGACTTATGACGATTACAATGATGACATGGTGCAGTCTTCAACTTTGAATAATCAAATTCAACTTTTAGAAGAACAAATTGGTGTATATGAGACCGTGAAGGGGTCATTAATGGAGGAACAATCAGAAAAAGAGGGAGAAGATTTTTCAACGATCGAATTTTATAGTGAAAATACCACTAAGTTGTATGATATTGATTCTACTTATATTGATCAATTACTAGGAACTTATGCTGCGAATAATTCAGATGCACGAGAAGAAATTGAAAAAGCTTTGGCTAAATTGAATAAAACAGAAGGAGTCAAAGAAGTTTACCGACAAATTTTAAATGCGTTTGATGTGGGGACTTTAGATAGTAATGAAGATATCTTTGTCATTAAACGTCGCTATTTTACACAAGCAAGTGATGATTTGATTCATGCCTTTTCCAATGAGTGGTTTGTTTCTGAGAAAGAATTACATGCTTCTAATCTGCAATATATGCCAGGTGAAGATCCAATTCCTAATATGAAAGCAATTATCAACAGTAAGGATTACGAAGGATATAAAGCCAAACATCCAGAAGCGAAGCCATTTAAATACCCACAAGAAATGAAGCGAGCATGGCGTAAAATGTTAGATGATGAGTTGATTCCTCTTGAAAATGAATTGAGGTAAACGAGAAGAGTTAAGAAAATTGTACGATTCAAAGATGATAGTAAAGTGGAAGTGTAGAAAATAGGGATAGATGTCTTGAGGCATTCTGCAGTTGCAGGATGTCTTTTATTTGTTCACATTTTATAACGAAGTATTTAAGATAGCTATTGAATAATGTTTCCTCCACCTTTTTCATTCATTTACCCCACCCCGTTGTTATATGACCGTGTTTCGAGAGGAATCAATAAAAAGCATAGGCTAACTAGGGGTTCCTTTTTCTTTTGTTTTTTTGGAATCCGCTTAAGTGAAATGTATCTGAAATGAAACGGAGATAAAGTGATTTTTTGCTGTAATGACAAGGTTTTAGCTGTTTCAGATACCATGTAACCCAAAATAGTTTATTGAGAAAATAGGAGAGTATTTGATACTAACTAGTAGGAAAAAATGAGATAAAAAGTAAATGGAATCATTTCAGGTAATCTCAAATAAAAAAATATACAGTCCTGTGGCACTTTACCTATGGGACTGTATATTTTTTACTCTCAGCGGGCTTGTTTTGACTCCGTGTCTGACTCCGTCGTATTGATTTTAAATGATATTTGATGACCATTTAACAGGTCAATTTTGATGTTTTTGTCTTCGTATGACTCAGTTTGATACTTATTGATAGATCGATTTGGGTCTACATCGAACAAGGGAAGATTGCGAAAGTGGAAAACCTCTGATTTACGGTTTTCCAGAAGTAGCTCCATTGGAAAATAAGCCGAAGATTTCAAAAAATAGGAGGAACTATTTTTGGATTCTCCGGCTTATTTCTCAGAGCTAGATACTCCTGTTGGAATCTCTAGAAGATAGTTTTTTCGTCTTTTTAGCAACGATACCAGTAAAGAGAAATCTTAGCACCATCAATGGACAGGAAGTATTTTGCTTTTTGTCCATTTTTTGATGGTGTAAATCTACTTTTTTCAGGACACAATTCAATTGGGTAGGTTGAGCTAGAATTGATGGGAAATTACCTCGAAAGTCTCGATTTCCTCCTATTTATAGACTGAGCCAAAACTTGCCAAAAATTTGAGAAGCATCAAGTAGGTAACAATCAACAGCAAAAACTAGTGTTTGTGTTTTCTGTCAATTTCTGGAAATTCTTTCTTATTTCTCGATGTTAAACACTTTTGTCTCAACCCCCACTTATTTTTTTATGAAAAATAAAGAAATTGTTGTTATACTAAATGATGTTGATAGAAACGAGAGCGAAACATTGTAGGCTCAACATCTAAATAAAGATAGAAGAAAGGAGCGATTGGTTGTTCAAAACTTATTTTCGTTTTAATAAGATTCAAGATAACCCATTTCGTATCATGAACCTTATGCTATTGATTTTTATTGTACTATGGTTAGGATACATAAACCAGAATTTCTTGATTTCAAGTTTTTCTTCATTAGGGATCTTTACTTTTTTCTATTATCAAAATATACCCATGAAACATTTAATTAAGCGCATGTTTTTCATTGGTTGTGGACTTTTATTTGCCTTTGTATTAGGAATGTTATCAACCTATGTTTTATGGTTGGAACCTTTTGCTGTAGCTGTAGTGGCTTTTGCCAGCCGGTTTATTTTGCGGTTGTTCCATATTTCAAAACCAGGTGGCTTATTTTTTGCGATGCTTTCGGCGATGGGAACAAGTATGCAGTTACCGATTGATCATTTGCCAATGGTTTCTCTTTATTTTTTCATGGGGGTCATGTTTTCATTGATCGCTGCAGTTATCACCAAGTTACTTGATTCACGTCCAGAACAAGCCATTGAACAAATCTCTTTAAAAGAGAGATTCCAAGAAGAACCGTTAGTGATTATTGATTCTGTTTTCTACAGTGTTGCTTTATTTCTTTCCGTCTATATTAGTCACGGATTGCAGTTGCACAATCCTTACTGGTTAACTCTTTCTTGTGCTTCTATTCTTTTAGCTGAGAATTTGGATGCAATGAAACATCGGCAAGTACAATATTTGATTGGTTCCATGGGGGGCTTATGTGTGTCGGCTGTTTTATCCTTTGTACCATTTACTCAGTTACAAACGATTTTTCTGATCACTTTTCTTTACGGTATCTCACAATTTTTGGTTGCTAGAAATTATGCGGTTGCCAACATTTTTCTTAATCCGATGGCACTGATGTTATCGACACTAATTCGTGGGGCATACTTGATATCCTTGATCGAATATCGCTTTTTGGGAATCGTTATCGGAAGTTTTATTGGTTTAGGTGCTGCATGGGTCATGACCGTTGGGTTACAGCACTATCTCAATGTTGTGCGGAGAAAATTAGAGACAAAATAATAAATAAAAGTATATACAAAAAAAAGCCAGTTCGTTTTTGAAGTGAGGATCAAAGACGAGCTGATTTTTTTAACCCATACATTTGATATGTGTTCATTTTTTGTTTAAATTTGAATAAAAAATCAACTAGCGTTAAAAATTAGAGATAACCTAGTTAAGGCATTTATTTTTTTTAATTACTTACATATAGAAGGATGTGTACTTCCTAGTGCTTCCTTTTTAATTTTTTAAAACCTCCTATAAATTTACCGGTAGAAAGATTGCAACTCGATTCATTTTGCGTTAAAGTAAAAAGAGATTTCGTGAAACAATTGCTGTTTCACAATGAAAGGATTAATTATGACACCAGAAGAATTTCGTCAAGCATTGGCAGATAAAGACATCCATTTATCTGATCAACAAATGAGTCAATTTGAACGTTACTATCAGTGGTTAGTTGAGTGGAACGAAAAAATGAATTTAACAGCCATCACGGAAAAAAATGACGTTTATTTGAAGCATTTCTATGATTCATTAACGTTAGCTTTTGAGGTGGACTTTTCTCAGCCTCTTTCACTTTGCGACGTAGGTTCAGGCGCAGGTTTTCCGAGTATCCCACTGAAAATTGCGTTTCCTAACTTACAGATCACGATCGTTGATTCACTGAATAAACGAATCAACTTCTTAATGGAATTAACAAAAGAACTTGGTATCACAGCGGCACTTCATCACGATCGTGCCGAGACATTTGGTCAAAATCCTCAATTCCGAGCTTCATTTGACTTAGTGACTGCTCGCGCTGTAGCAAGATTGAATGTTTTAGCAGAACTATGTTTGCCTCTAGTGAAACAAGAAGGATACTTTTATGCGCTGAAAGCTGCAAAAAGCGAAGAAGAACTAATAGAAGCCAAGCATGCGATCGCAATCTTAGGGGGAAAGTTTATCAAAGAAGATGCGATAGAATTACCGAAAATATCTGACAAACGACATATTTTGGTAATCCAAAAGAAGAAAGTCACCCCGAAAAAATACCCAAGAAAACCTGGTATGCCAAATAAGCAACCAATCAAGTAGGAGGAGAAGAGATGGCACAAATAATATCTGTTGCAAACCAAAAAGGTGGCGTAGGTAAAACGACGACCACTGTTAACTTAGGTGCTTGCTTAGCTAGTCTTGGTAAAAGAGTCTTGTTAGTGGATATGGATGCACAAGGCAATGCCACAAGTGGTGTCGGTATTCGAAAACCAGATGTTACTCAAGATATTTATGATGTCTTAGTCAATGAGCTACCGATTGCCGAAGCAACTCTTGTTACCGAACATGAAAATTTGAGTATTGTGCCTGCCACTCTTCAATTAGCAGGAGCAGAAATCGAATTAACTTCAATGATGGCCAGAGAGTCTCGCTTGAAAGGTTCTTTAGCCGAAGTGAACGATCAATATGATTATATTTTGATTGATTGCCCACCTTCATTAGGTCATTTGACTATTAATTCATTTACAGCTAGCGATTCTATTCTGATCCCAGTGCAATGTGAATATTATGCATTAGAAGGATTGAGTCAATTACTCAATACAGTTCGTTTAGTTCAAAAGCATTTCAATCCAGAATTGGAGATTGAAGGCGTCTTACTTACAATGTATGATGCACGTACGAACTTAGGAAATGAAGTCGTGGAAGAAGTCCGAAAGTATTTCCGTGAGAAGGTCTATGAAACGATTATTCCAAGAAATATTCGTCTTTCAGAAGCACCAAGTCATGGAATGCCGATCATTGATTATGATCCACGTTCTAGAGGAGCTGAAGTTTACCAAGCATTGGCAAAGGAAGTGGTTAACCGTGAAGAAAAGTAAAGGATTAGGACGAGGGATCGATGCGTTATTTCAAGATTTAGAGAATTTAGAAACTGTGGATGTTGAAGATGAAACAGTTGTACAATTACCACTAAACGAATTACGCCCTAACCCTTATCAACCACGTAAAACATTTGAAGAAGTCTCGCTTCAAGAATTGGCAAACTCCATTGAGCAATCAGGCGTGTTTCAACCGATTATCGTCCGTCGTTCGGCAGTAAAAGGATATGAAATCATTGCTGGTGAACGTCGTTTCCGAGCTTCTAAGTTAGCAGAAAAAGCGACCATCCCTGCAATTGTTCGTGACTTTGATGAAGAAGCAATGATGCAAGTCGCTGTTTTGGAAAACTTGCAACGTGAAGACTTGAACCCATTAGAAGAAGCTGAAGCCTATGATATGCTGATGAAAAATCTTAAACTTACGCAAGCAGAAGTAGCGAAACGCTTAGGTAAAAGTCGTCCATATATCGCAAACTATCTCCGTCTGTTAACGTTACCTGATTTAGTGAAGGAAATGGTCCAAGATCAACGATTATCAATGGGTCAAGCTCGTACCTTATTAGGTCTAAAAAACAAAAGTTTGATTCTAAAATTAGCGAATCGAGCAGTTATGGAGAATTTAACGGTTCGTCAGTTGGAACAAATTGTTTCGCAATTAAATCAAAACGATGGGAAAGAAAAAAAGAAAATCCCTCGATTAGCAAAAGAAAAGCCTTATTATATACGTGAAAGTGAAGACCGCTTGATGGATAAGTTTGGTACAAGTGTCGCTATCCAAGAAAAAGACGGTAAAGGAAAGATTGAAATTGAGTACCTTTCGCAAAATGATTTGACAAGAATCCTTGATATCCTTAATATTCAATTCGATGAAGAATAAGTAATTGAAAAGAAGCGTTCAATTCAGACCAATCAACCTTAATTTTTACGATCACTATATGAATATCAAAAAGACGTGGGAACCGTTCTTAAGAGAAATGACTAAAGGAGGGGACTTTTATGTACGACTTACATGATATTGTTGAAATGAAAAAACCTCATGCTTGTCAGACCAACCGTTGGGAAATCATCCGCATGGGAGCGGACATCAAAATCAAATGCGTCAATTGCGGGCACATCGTTATGATGACTCGTCGAGAATTTGAGAAAAAATTAAAAAAAGTACTTGAAAAAAATGCAGAGAAAGAGTGAATAAATCTATGGCATTAACTGCTGGAATTGTTGGATTACCCAATGTTGGTAAATCAACTTTATTTAACGCAATCACCAAAGCTGGAGCAGAAGCAGCGAACTATCCTTTTGCAACCATTGATCCGAATGTAGGAATGGTAGAAGTTCCCGATTGGCGTTTACAACGCTTAACTGAACTTGTTCATCCTAAAAAAACCGTGCCAACAACATTTGAATTTACGGATATTGCAGGAATCGTTAAAGGTGCAAGTAAAGGGGAAGGCTTGGGAAATCAATTTCTAAGTCATATCCGCCAAGTTGATGCGATTTGTCATGTGGTCCGTTGTTTCGATGATGACAACATCACACATGTTGAAGGACGAGTTGACCCATTAGCGGATATCGATACGATCAATCTAGAATTAGTATTGGCAGATCTGGAATCGATCACTAAACGCTATACTCGAGTAGCAAAAATCGCAAAAACGAAAGACAAAGATGCAGTTGCTGAATTAGCTGTTTTAGATAAAATCAAGCCAGTCCTGGAAGAAGGACGTTCAGCTCGCTCTATCGAATTTACGGACGAAGAACAAAAAATCGTTAAATCATTGTTTTTATTGACTACCAAACCAATCTTATATGTAGCAAACGTTGCAGAAGATGAAGTAGCAGATAGCGATACGAATCACTACGTTCAAGCTGTACGTAATTTTGCTGCCGAAGAAAATGCAGAAGTTATCGTAGTCAGCGCACGTGCAGAGGAAGAAATTGCCGAACTAGACGAAGAAGATAAAGCAGAATTCTTAGAAGCTTTAGGAATTGAAGAGTCTGGATTAGATCAATTAATTCGTGCAGCTTATGATTTGCTAGGATTAGCTACGTACTTTACAGCAGGAGAACAAGAAGTTCGGGCTTGGACATTTAAAAAAGGCATCAAAGCACCTCAAGCAGCTGGGATTATCCATTCAGACTTTGAGCGTGGATTTATCCGTGCGGAAACTGTTTCTTTTGAAGATCTAGATCATTATGGAAATATGCATGCTGCCAAAGAAGCTGGCCGTGTTCGTCTAGAAGGTAAAGACTATGTAGTCCAAGATGGCGACGTTATGTTATTCCGTTTTAATGTATAAAAGGGCTATCAAACGATACGTATAGTATGTTAGAATGTCTTTTGTGACAACCGTTAAAGTAGCGGCTAAGGAGGACTATATAGATCATGGAATCAGAACAATTACGTGAAATTGTAAAAGAAAACAATCAATTAGAAGAAAAATTAACTAAAAGAAACCAACAATATATTTTTGACTTAAAAAAATCTTTAGAAGCAGCTAATCTATCCGAAGAGGAAAAGGTAAAAGCACTTCATGACATCCTTCCAACCTTAGTGTCTGAACAAAAAGGTGGAAAAACAGCCAGACAATTATTTGGAACTGTCTCTGAAAGAACTGAAGCAATTATCAACAAACCAGTTGAAGCAAAGGTAAATTCTAAACCACTATTGATGTGGCTAGACAATACATTCCTGTTATTAGGTTTGTTGAGTATCATGATTGCTATTACCGGATTGTTTTCACGTGGAACAACGCCAGCTTATGGAATCACAACTTTGGTCTTTGGATCAGCTGTTGGTGGTTGGGTATTTTACCTGATGTATAAATACATTTATCAATATGAGTATCCGGGAGCAGATCGTAGTAAAAAACCAGGTATGGGTAAAACATTGTTGATCTTAACTGGAACTACA
>Ga0153922_1000706_pt1 | contig 12919 bp, 10 predicted proteins | sample TSNJ006MetaG_FD_104723 | JGI IMG/M metagenome (GOLD analysis project Ga0153922, IMG submission 104723) | Attine ant fungus gardens microbial communities from New Jersey, USA - TSNJ006 MetaG | ecosystem: Host-associated > Fungi > Mycelium > Unclassified | place: USA: New Jersey, Brendon T. Byrne...
GTGGACCCCATGCCGGTCACTTCTTGGCAGCGTCGAGCTGGGTCCGCGTGGCGTCCAGCAACTCCTGCCACGACGTGTCGAACTTCTCGACGCCTTCGTTCTCCAGCACGATGAAAACGTCGGCAAGGTCGACGCCGACCGCCTCCAGGTTGTCGAACACTGCCTGGGCTTCGGCGGCCCGGCCGGTGACGGCGTCGCCCTTGATCTCGCCGTGATCCGCGACTGCCCGCATGGTCTTCTCCGGCATCGTGTTGACGGTGTGGGGTGCGACGAGTTCGGTGACGTACAACGTGTCGGAGTAGTCGGGGTTCTTCACACCCGTCGACGCCCACAGTGGCCGCTGCACGCGAGCCCCGTCGGCCTTCAACGCCTCATACCTCTTGCCCCCGGCGAACACGTCTAAGTACGCGGCGTACGCCAGCCGGGCGTTCGCGACCCCTGCCTGGCCGCGCAGCGCCAGCGCGTCGTCGCTGCCGATCTTGTCCAGCCGGTTGTCGACCTCCGTGTCCACGCGAGACACGAAGAACGACGCGACCGAATGGATCTTCGACACATCGTGACCGGCTTGCTTGGCCGCTTCGATGCCGGCCAGGTACGCGTCCATCACCGCGCGGTGCCGCTCGACCGAGAAGATCAGCGTGACATTGACCGAAATCCCCTCGGCCAGAGCCGAGGTGATCGCCGGCAGGCCGGCCAGCGTGGCGGGAATCTTGATCAACAGGTTGGGACGGTCGACGATCTTCCACAACTCGATGGCCTGCAGGACGGTCTTGTCGGTGTCATGGGCGAGGCGCGGATCGACCTCGATGGAGACCCGACCGTCCACGCCGTCGGAGGCCTCCCACTGGGGCCGCAGCACGTCGCAGGCCTGGCGCACATCGTCGGTGGTCGCGGTGCGGATCGTTGCGTCCACATCGGCACCCCGCTCGGCAAGTTCGGCGACCTGGGCGTCGTAGTAGTGGCCGTTCGACAGCGCGTGCTGGAAGATCGTCGGGTTCGTGGTGACTCCGACAACGCTCATGGTGTCGATCAGCTCCTGCAGATTGCCTGTCTGCAGCCGCTCGCGGGACAGATCGTCCAGCCACACGGACGAACCTGCCGCGGACAGCGCTACGAGGTTGGGATTCTGGGTCATTTCCTGATAGCCCTTTCTAGTTGTCCAGTGATCGTTCCGCTGCGGCGACGACGGCCTCCGGGGTGAACCCGAACTCGCGGAACAACGTTTTCGCGTCGGCGGATTCGCCGTAGTGCTCGATGGACACGATCTCGCCGGTGTCGCCGACGAGCCGGTACCAGCTTTGAGCGACCGCTGCCTCGACGGCGACGCGCGCTGACACCGTGGGTGGCAGCACCGAATCGCGGTACTCGACCGGCTGGGACTCGAACCACTCCACGCAGGGCATCGACACCACGCTGGCCTGGATGCCCTTGTCTGCCAAGATCTTCTGGGCGTCGACCGCTAGTTGCAGCTCCGAACCGGTGCCGATGAGAATGACATCGGGCTCCTCGGCGGGCCGCCCGCCCAGCACATAACCGCCTCTGGTGACGCCCTCCTGGCTGGTGCCCTCGAGAACCGGAATGCCTTGGCGGGTCAGGATCAATCCGACCGGGCCGCTGCCGGCGGCGCGAGAAAGGATGGTGTGCCACGCGTACGCGGTCTCGTTCGCATCGCCGGGTCGCACGACCGACAGGTGCGGAATCGCGCGCAACGCCGCGAGGTGCTCGATCGGCTGATGGGTCGGACCATCCTCGCCCAGCCCGATCGAGTCGTGCGTCCACACATAGATGGTGGGGATGTTCATCAGTGACGCGAGCCGAACGGCGGGCCGCATGTAGTCGGAGAACTGCAGGAATGTCCCTCCGTACGCGCGGGTCGGCCCGTGCAGCACGATGCCGGACAGGATCGAGCCCATCGAGTGCTCCCGCACGCCGAAGTGCAGCGTGCGGCCGTACCAGTCGGTGGTGTACACCTTGGTCGAAATGGACGGCGGCCCGAACGAAAGCGCGTCCTTCATCGTGGTGTCGTTGCTGCCCGCCAAGTCAGCCGAACCGCCCCACAGCTCGGGTAGCTTCGGTCCCAGCGCGGACAGCGTCGCACCCGATGCGGCCCTGGTCGCCAGGGGCTTGCTGCCCGGCTCCCAGTACGGCATGTCCGAGTCCCAGCCGTCGGGCATCTTCTGGGCCAGCAACCGGTCGAGCAGCGCCTTACGTTCGGGCTCGCGCTGCGCCCACGCGTCGAATTCGGCCTGCCACTTCTGGTGCGCCTCCCTGCCGCGGTCGACGAGCTTGCGGGTGTGCGCCAGCACCTCGTCGTGCACCTCGAACGTCTTCTCGGGGTCGAAGCCGAGAATTTTCTTGACGTCGGCGACTTCGTCGGCGCCGAGCGCCGCTCCGTGCGCCTTGCCGGTGTTCATCAGGTGCGGCGCGGGATAGCCGATGACGGTGCGCACCGCGATGAACGACGGCTTGTCGGTGACGGCCTGGGCCGCCGCGATCGCCTCCTGGATGCCGACGACGTTTTCGCCGCCCTCGACGACCTGCACATGCCAGCCGTAGGCCCGGTACCGGGCCGGGGTGTCCTCGTTCAGCGCGATCTTGGTGTCGTCCTCGATGGAGATGTGGTTGCTGTCGTAGAAGACGATGAGGTTGCCGAGCTGCTGGGTGCCGGCCAGCGAGGACGCCTCCGACGTCACGCCCTCCTCGATGTCGCCGTCGGATGCGATCACGTAGATGTGGTGGTCGAAGGGACTGGTGCCCGGCGCGGCGTCCGGGTCGAACAAGCCTCGCTCGTACCGCGAGGCCATCGCCATGCCCACAGCCGAGGCCAGGCCCTGGCCGAGTGGGCCGGTGGTCATCTCGACCCCCGTGGTGTGTCCGAATTCGGGGTGCCCCGGAGTCCTGGAGCCCCACGTCCGCAGCGACTCGATGTCGACGAGTTGGAGACCCCACCCGCCGAGATAGAGCTCCAGGTACAGCGTGAGGCTGCTGTGCCCGGCGGACAGCACGAAGCGGTCCCGGCCGAGCCAGTGTTCGTCGCTGGGGTCGTGGCGCATGGTGCGTTGGAACAGCGTGTATGCCAGGGGCGCCAGGCTCATGGCGGTGCCGGGATGGCCGTTGCCCGTCTTCTGTACGGCATCTGCCGCCAGCACCCTGATGGTGTCGACCGCGAGGGAATCCAGATCGGTCCAATCGTCTGGATGGTTCGGTCGGGTCAGGGCGGAAACGTCCTCAAGCGTGGTCACAGACGTGCTCCTCACGTTGGTAGGCAGGCCCAAGCTCAACCCTAGTGCGACCCGGCCCGGATGGTCGATCGACCTATCTGTTAACGCCCAATTAAGCATTGGTTGAGGCAGGTGCCACGAACTGCGGAAATTATGTGAATGCCCCTGAGGTGGGAATGGGCTCAGAGCGGTCTACCATCCTTTGTAGTAGATGCCGCCCGTTACCACCGAGGAGTCCCCGCGTGAGCATTCGCGAGTCGGGCCGCATCCGCACCGCGTTGCTTGGCTATCTCGGATTGACCAAGCCGCGTGTCATCGAGTTGCTGTTGGTCACGGCTATTCCGGCGATGCTGCTCGCTCACCGCGGCACGGTGGATCCGGTGTTGATCCTGAACACGTTGATCGGAGGCATGCTCGCGGCGGCGGGCGCGAACACCCTGAACTGTGTTGCCGATGCCGACATCGACAAGTTGATGAAACGGACCGCGCACCGGCCGCTGCCTCGGGCCGCGGTACCGACCCCGCACGCGCTTGTGTTCGGGGTGGTGCTGTCTGTGGCCTCGGTGTTCTGGCTGTGGGCTACGACGAACCTGTTGTCGGGTTTGCTTGCGCTCGCGACGATCACGTTCTACGTGTTCGTCTACACGCTTTTACTGAAACGGCGGACGTCTCAGAACGTCGTGTGGGGCGGCGCAGCGGGATGCATGCCGGTGATGATCGGATGGTCGGCGGTCACCGGAACCATCGGCTGGCCGGCACTGGCGATGTTCGCGATCATCTTCTTCTGGACTCCGCCCCATACGTGGGCCTTGGCGATGCGCTACAAGGAGGACTATCGGGCGGCCGGGGTGCCGATGTTGCCGACGGTGGCCACCGAGCGCCAGGTCACCAGACAGATCCTGGGGTACACGTGGCTCACCGTTGCCGCGACGCTGGTGCTTTCCCTGGCCACGGGGTGGCTGTACGCATCGGTCGCCGCAATAGCCGGGGTGTGGTTCCTGGCAATGGCGCATCAGCTGTATGCGGGGGTCCGCCGGGGCGAGCCGGTCAAGCCCCTGCGGCTGTTCCTGCAGTCCAACAACTATCTGGCCATCGTGTTCTGCGCGCTGGCGGTGGACTCGGCACTGGCGCTGCCGACGCTTGCCTCACTGCGTTGACTCTGCGCCCCGCTACGGCACGAGCACGATCGACCCCGTCGTCTTGCGACTCTGCAGGTCGGCATGCGCGCGCGACGCCTCGGCCAGCGGATACCGCTCACTCACCGTCACCGTGATCGACTCCGCGGCGATCGCGTCGAGTACCTCGCCTGCACGCCAGGAGAACTCGTCAGGAGTGCGGGTGAAATGCACCAACGATGGCCGCGTCAGATACACCGACCCGGCCGAGTTGAGCCGCTGCGGATCGACCGGTGGCACCGGCCCACTGGCGGCACCGAACAAGGCCAGCGTGCCGCGGACCGCCAGACTGGCCAGGCTGGCGTCGAACGTGGTCTTCCCGACCCCGTCGTACACCGCGGCGACCCCATTGCCGTCGGTGAGTTCGCGAATCCTCGCGCCGAACTCGCCTGCGTCGCCGGGGTAGTCGAGCACCTCGACCGCGCCGGCTTGTCGGGACAATTCCGCCTTCTGCGGTGTGGACACCGTCGTGATCACGCAGGCGGCCAGACTTGTCGCCCACTTGGTGAGGAGCAGGCCGACACCGCCCGCCCCCGCGTGGACCAAGACGGTGTCGCCTTGCTGCACGGCGTAGACGGACTTGATCAGGTAGTGGGCGGTCATGCCCTTGAGAAGCGCCGATGCGGCCACGTCCGCGGGGACACCATCAGGCACATATGCGACGAAATCAGCTGGCGCGACGCTGTATTCGGCATACGCCCCGCTGGCCGCGACGGTGACCACCCGATCGCCTACGTCGAGCGCGGCAACGTCGTCGCCGACTGCCGCGACGGTGCCGCATACCTCCTGGCCAAGGATGAACGGCACGTCCCGCGGATAGGCGCCGGTCCGGAAGTAGGTGTCGATGTAGTTGACCCCGATCGCCTCGGCCTTTATCAGCACCTGGCCCGGCCCGGGGGAGGGCTCGGGCGTTTCGACGTAGCGCAGGACTTCTGGACCGCCGTGTTCGGCGACTTCGATTGCGTGCATCCGTCTATCATCCCCGGCCATGAAGCTCGCCCGGCCCGATGTGTTCCATCCTCGCCTCGTGTTGGCCGGCTGTCCGCAACTGCCATCAGGCGACGGAGACGATGACGGCCTGGTCCAAGCCCTGCGCAGACGTGGTCTGCACGCCAGATGGCTCTCCTGGGACGACCCCGACACGCTGCGCGCCGACGTGGTGATCCTCCGGGCGACCAGGGACTACGCTGCAAAGCTCGAGGAGTTTCTTGCGTGGACGACGAGCGTGCCTCGCCTCCTGAACGCGCCGGCGGTCGTCGCTTGGAACGCCGACAAGCGCTACCTGCTGGATCTGGCGCGCGCAGGGGTGCCCACCGTGCCGAGCGCAGTCTTCGGCCCGGCCGAACGGGTCCGTCTTCCGTCCGCCGAACGGGTTGTGGTCAGGCCGTCGACGGGTGCCGGCGCGCAACGGTTTACCAACGGTGATGCGGCGCTGGCGCACGCGGCCGCGATTCAGGGGCAGGGCCGCAGCGTGCTGGTGCAGCCGTACGACGAACGGGTCGAGCGTGAGCAGATCGCGCTGGTGTTCTTGGGCGGCAAGTCGTCGCACGCGTTCACCAAGGCAGAGACCCTCACGCCAGCCGAACCGGACTTCGAAATCTGGGACGTTGGTTTCGCGGCGCTGGCGGCCGGTGCCGAACGGTTGAACATGTCGGCCCGCGACTTCCTGTATGCGCGGGTCGACGTGATCGGCGGCATCGACGATCCGCGGCTGTTGGAGCTTGAACTGATCGAGCCGTCGCTGGGGTGGATGCACCTCGGCGAACAGGCGCGTGAGCTTCAGCAGCGGGAGTTCGCCCGGTGTCTGGCGTCAACGCTCGAGCGGCTCGGGCTTGGTCCGCTCTCGCATCGACGCCCATAGCGCGGCGGTGGCGGCCGTCACGGCGGCGGCACCTGCGACGTGCGCCGCGACCAGGGCAGCGGGCACGCCGGTGAAGTACTGCACTGTCCCGACCAGGGCCTGCGCGCAGACCAAGGCCAGGAGCACGCCGAGCCGCAGCAGCACAGGGCGCGGCGCGGACACGGCGAGCAAACCGAAGCTCAGGCCAATCAACAGCATGAGGTAACCGATCAGCAGGGATGAGTGCGCGTGCGCCAGGGTGGTGATCTCCACGTGCAGCCTCGGCACGGTGCGGGTGGGGCTGGTGTCGCCGGCGTGTGGCCCTGCGGCCGTCACCAGCGTGCCGGTGACGAGGACCGCCGCCAGTGCGACCGCGCTCAGAAAAGTCAACCAGTGCAACGGCTTCGGTACTCGAACTCGGGGCTCGCCACCATCGGGTTCGCCGATCTTGACGTAGAGCAGCACCGCGAGCCAGACCATTGTCATGGACGCGAGCAAGTGAAGGGCCACCGTCCACCACAGCAGGCCGGTCAGCACGGTGATACCGCCGATGACCGCCTGCACGACGGTCGATGCCGGCATCAACCAGGCGTACACCTGGACCTCTGCGCGCCGACGGGCCCGGGTGACCGCGTACACGGCCAGGATCGCCGTCAGCACGACGCCGAACGTGATCATCCGGTTGCCGAACTCCACCGCCTGATGGATGCGCGGCACCTCCGACACCCTGACCGGCGTGAAGCTGCCGGGAAAGCACTGCGGCCATGTCGGACAGCCCAGGCCGGACGCGGTCACCCGAACGATCGCGCCGGTCACCGCGATGCCGCCCTGCGTGAGGATCACAAAGGCGGCGATGATGCGCTGCGTGCGCACGCTCGGCGGGGCAAGCAGGTGCACGAACCGATCGTAGAGCACCTGAACTACAGCATGTAGTAGATGCCTGACCCGTTCAGAACCAGATGGCGATCTGTTGCCCCCGCTCGTTGAGCTGCGGCGGGTCCGGCAGCGACCTGCCCTCGCCCCGGGTTATGCGACCCGCGCTCCAGGCCGCCGCCCCGGCGTCGAGAACATCGTCGGTGGGCACCTGTCCTGGCGGTCCCAATTCGTCGGGCAGGTCGATGCCGTTCTGACGCAGCAGCCGCAGCCGAGCGCGCTGTCCTCGCCACGACTTCTTGCTGCCGTCTGCGGCCGCTAGTCCCATCGCGGTGAACGACGCCTCCGGATGCACTTCTCGCAGCGGGTAGCGGCCAGACTCATACAACGAATTCGCTTCCAGCAGCTTAGCTTTCAATCCCCATGCCTGAATGCTGACGCCGTTGCCGGTCAAGTCGCGGCAGCGAGCGGCCGCCGATGCGTGCGTGTCCTCGGCGAGTGCTGCGCGCGGCGGAGTCATGAACACGCTCGGTGAGCGTGCGCCGAGATAGGCCTTGGCGGCGGAATCGGCCTTGCGCCAGCCTGCCTCGACCAGCCCAAGTGGGATGTCCACGGCGATGATCGCGGCGGCAGGCACGCCCCGGACGACATCCTCGAGCGTCGATCCCCAGTGTGCGGCCGCGAAGGTGCCGGCGTGCAGTTCGACACCGACCCAGCCGCTGCGGCAGGCGTCGACGCCGAGGACGACGGTCACGTGAACCGGAAGAAGCGCCGCGCCGCCAGCGCCGCGACAATGCCCCAGACAGCGAGAACGACCAGGCCCAACCAATCCACCGATAGCGTGAGCGCCCGCGTCAGCGCCTCGGTGAGCGCGCCCGACGGGGTCAGCCGCGCCACCCATTCGACGCCGCGCGGCACCAACCCGCTGCCCAGGGTGAGCGCACCCAAACCCGCGAAGACGAACCACATGAGATTGGCGACGGCCAGCACAATCTCGGCTTTGAGCGTTCCACCGAGCAGCAGGCCCAGCGCGGCGAAACCCGCGGTGCCGAGCGCGATCACGACCGCACCGACAATCAAGCCGGCCGGCTCAGGCCGCCATCCGAGCCCAAGACCTATGCCGCCCAGGATGATTGATTGCAAGAACACCACGGTGACGACGGCCAGCGATTTCCCGGCGATGATGCCCCATACCGGCAGTGGCGTGGCACCAAGGCGTTTGAGGGCGCCGTAGCGCCGGTCGAACGCCACCGCGATCGCCTGCCCGGTGAATGCGGTCGATATCACCGCGAGCGCCATGATCGCGGGTACGAACGTTGCGGCGCGGTTCTCGCCGAACGAGCCGAACGGCAGCAGCGTGAGCCCCACCAGCAGCGTGACCGGGATGAACAGCGTGAGAAGCAACTGCTCGCCGTTGCGCAGCAGCAGTTTGAGTTCCAGGTTGTACTGGGCGCCGAGCATCCGTGCGACGGTGTTCGGCCGCGGATCCGGTGCGAAAGTGCCTGGGGGGAAACGGCCCTCGGTCGCCGCACCGGTCATCTCACGTCCCTGCCCGTCAGCTCCAGAAACACGTCCTCGAGACTTCGCTGTTCGACCCGCATGTCGGTCGCCAGCACGTCGAGCCGCGCGCACCACGCCGTCACGGTCGCAAGCACCTGCGGATTGATCGGTCCTTCGACCAGGTACTGGCCGGCGGACACCTCGCTCGCCTTGTAATCCTCCGGCAGCGCCGCCGAGAGCAGGGAAAGGTCGAGCATCCGGGGCGCAGTGAACCGCAGCTGGTTCTCCGCGCCGTTGCGCATGATCTCGGCGGGGGTTCCCGTGGCCACGGCGACGCCGTGGTCGATGATCACAAGCCGGTCGGCAAGTTCCTCGGCCTCTGTGAGCTGATGGGTGGTCAACACGATCGTGACGCCGTCGCGGCGCAGAGCGTCGATCAGCTCCCACACCACCAGCCGGGCGTGGGCGTCCATTCCGGCGGTGGGCTCGTCGAGGAACACCAACTCCGGACGGCCGACGAGCGCGCACGCGAGCGCCAGCCGTTGTTGCTGGCCCCCGGAGAGGCGCCGGTAAGTAGTGCGGGCGGCCTGTGTCAGGCCGAGCGTGTCCATCAACCAGCTGGGGTCGAGCGGATTCATCGCATACGCTGCAACCAGATCGAGCATTTCCCCGGCGCGCGCGGCGGGATAACCGCCGCCGCCCTGCAGCATCACGCCGATGCGTTCCCGCACCCGGGAGTTGTCGGTCACCGGGTTCATGCCAAGCACCTCGATGGTGCCCTCGTCCTGCCGGATGAACCCTTCGCACATCTCCACCGTGGTGGTCTTGCCCGCGCCGTTGGGACCCAACAGTGCAAAAACCTCGGCGCGTTGGACGTCAAGATCGAGGCTGGAGACCGCGGTCGTGGACGCATACCGTTTGCACACGCCGCGCAGTCGCACGGGTATCGGCGGCGTCGAGTTCACGGGGATTTAGCGTATGCGCCGTGCACGGTCGCTGGCGTCGGCCGGGGTATTGGCTGATGCCCGTGGCTGTCCGGCGCGGGCACCTCCTCGCCGCTCGCCACGGGATGGGGAACGCTGCGCCACGGCAGCATCGAGGAGGTGATCGCGATCAGGATCAGCACCGTGATGGTGCTGGCAATGGTCGCGTCGAAGATCTGGAACAGGGCGAAGCGGTCGCCGTTGGCGGTCGGTCCGAAAATACCCACGACCAGCGTCACGACGATGGTCGTGATGCGGAACCGGGGCCGGGTGGCCCAGGCGGCCAGCGGAATGATCGCCCACAGCAGGTACCAGGGCTGCACCACGGGGAAGAGCAGGACGGTCGCACCGAGGGCTACGCCCAGGCCGCCGACCGGGTGCAGCCGGCCGCGCAGCACGGCGATCAGCAGCCACGACACCACGATTGCGATGATCAGCACGCCGATGGCTCGGGCGAGGGACAGCACGGCGGTGGTGTGGTCGCCCAGGCCGAGCAGAATCCCGACCTGGCCGGTGCCCAACGCAAGCAAAGTGGGCGGTGACAACCAGCTTCGTACGACGTCGGCGGTGCCCAGGGTGTAGATCCAGCCGAAGCCAAGACCGCTGGCCCACCCGATCGCAGCCATCACGGCTAACGACAACACGCCCAGGAATCCGCCCGCCGCGACCACTGCCCTGACGTTGGCACCCCACCGTCGGGCCAGCGCCATCGCGGCGAAGCCGAGCGCCAGCAGCGACGGCAGCTTGACCTGGGACGACATCGTGATGAGGACCCCGCCGAACACCAACATCGTCAGCGGTGACCACGACGCCCAATCCGCACGATGGCGGGGCCAGCGCAGGGGACGGGGGAACAGGGCGTGGGTGGAATCGATGCCGCGCAGCGCAAACTCGGTGCCGGTCAGCATCAGCCCGAGCATGAGCGCCTCGTTGTGAACACCCGCCACCAGATGCATGATGAGCAACGGGTTGGCGGCGCCCAGCCAGAGCGCGCTGACCTCGGCGACCCCGCAGCGGTGGGCCAGGCGTGGCGTCGCCCACACGATCAGGATGACGCCGATCAGCACCACCAAGCGGTGACACAGCACGCCCGCGACGATGTTCTCGCCGGTGAGCGCGGAGATGCCTCGACCTATCCATAAGAACAGGGGGCCGTACGGTGCCGGGGTGTCACGCCACAGGCTCGGGACCGACAACGTGAAGACGTGATCGAGGCCCAGTCCCGGGCCGGGGCCCACCCGGTATGGGTCGAGACCGATCCGCGCGATCTGGCTCTGTGCAAGGTAGGAGTAAACGTCCTTGCTGTACATCGGCGGCGCGATCAGCAACGGCAGGATCCACAACAGCAGGGTCCGGTCCAGCTGGCTGCGGGACATCCGACGGTCGCCCAGCGCGAAGCGGCCCAGCATCAGCCACGCCAGCGCCATCATCACGGCGCCGGTGGTCGTCATCGTCAACGACACCGTCTGAATGCGCGACGGCAGGTTGAGCAGCCGGACCCCGAACGTCGGATCCTGAACCACGGGCCGCGCCCCCGCCCCCAGCGAGCCGATCGCCATCAGGAATGTGCCGGTCGCTCCGAACAGCCGGGTATGCCGCAGCGCAAGAAGCTCGGCGTCGTTCAGTGGCGAGCCGACCGACAGCTCATCGGCGTGCCATCGGGCTATCGACGAGCTCAGAGAGCCGACGCGACGGGCTGCCATTCGAGCAGCGTAGCGGCCCGCATCGGGATATCGGATCTCAGCGAGCGGGATAGGGTGCCCTTCCTGGACCGCCCCGGCGAATTCCGTCACAATGGTGTTGTGAAAATACACGCCGCCAGCGACCGCCACACGCGTGGCGCGATCGTGCAGCTGCTGCTGGAGGCCGGGCCCATCACCGCTGGTGAGATCGGTCAGCGGCTCGGCATCTCCGCCGCCGGCGTGCGCAGGCATTTGGACGTGTTGCTCGACGCCGGTGACGCGCAGGCCGGCCCGGCGGCGGCGTGGCAGCAACACGGCCGCGGTCGGCCCGCCAAACGCTATCGGCTGACGGCCGCCGGGCGGGCGAAGCTGGGCCACACGTACGACGACCTCGCGGCCGCGGCGATGCGCCAGCTCCGTGAAATCGGCGGCGACGAGGCCGTCCGCACGTTCGCCCGGCGCCGCATCGACACGATCCTGTCGGGGGTGGGCGACGGCACCACGGATGTTGAATCGACCGCGGACCGCGTCGCGGAGGCACTGACGGAGGCTGGATACGCGACCACTACCACCCGGGTGCACGGCCAGGTCGACGGCATTCAGATATGTCAGCATCATTGCCCGGTGTCGCACGTCGCCGAGGAGTTCCCGGAACTCTGCCAGACCGAGCGGGACGCTTTCGCGGAGATCCTCGGCACGCACGTGCAGAGGCTGGCGACCATCGTCAACGGCGACTGCGCCTGCACCACACATGTCCCACTGACACTCAGCCGCAAGCGAACAAGACTCGAAGGAGCCTCGATATGACGGCCACGCCCGACACGTCGACCCACAACGTTGGTGCGCCACTGTCCCAGGAAGAGGCCATTGCCTCGATGGGCCGGTACGGCTATGGCTGGGTCGACTCCGATGCCGCGGGCGCGAGCGCCAAGCGCGGGCTGTCCGAGGGTGTCGTACGCGACATCTCGGCCAAGAAGAACGAGCCCGAGTGGATGCTGCAGTACAGGCTGAAGGCGCTGCGAATCTTCGGCCGCAAGCCGATGCCGACATGGGGTTCCAACCTCGGGGGCATCGACTTCGAGAACATCAAGTACTTCGTGCGGTCCACCGAGAAGCAGGCCGCCAGCTGGGACGACCTCCCGGACGACATCAAGAACACCTACGACAGGCTCGGCATCCCGGAGGCGGAGAAGCAGAGATTAGTTTCTGGAGTAGCTGCGCAGTATGAGTCTGAGGTTGTTTACCACCAGATCCGGGAAGACCTTGAGGCGCAAGGGGTTATCTTCCTAGACACGGATACGGCTCTGAAGAAGCACGAGGACATCTTCAAGCAGTACTTCGGCACGGTGATCCCGGCCGGGGACAACAAGTTCTCGGCTTTGAACACTGCAGTATGGAGCGGCGGTTCGTTCATCTATGTGCCGCCGGGCGTGCACGTCGACATTCCGCTGCAGGCCTACTTCCGGATCAACACTGAGAACATGGGCCAGTTCGAGCGGACGCTGATCATCGTCGACGAGGGCGCGTACGTCCACTACGTGGAGGGCTGCACTGCGCCAATTTACAAGTCGGATTCCCTGCATTCTGCGGTGGTCGAAATAATTGTGAAGCCCGGTGGCCGTTGCCGTTACACGACGATCCAGAA
>Ga0153922_1000709_pt1 | contig 12890 bp, 7 predicted proteins | sample TSNJ006MetaG_FD_104723 | JGI IMG/M metagenome (GOLD analysis project Ga0153922, IMG submission 104723) | Attine ant fungus gardens microbial communities from New Jersey, USA - TSNJ006 MetaG | ecosystem: Host-associated > Fungi > Mycelium > Unclassified | place: USA: New Jersey, Brendon T. Byrne...
GTCCCGGTCGTGATTGTCCCGGTCGAGGGTGGCCGGATCGGTCGAGGCGCGCACGTTGTCGTCCCGTCCGTCGCTGGCGTATGACAACCGGATTGCTGTCCGGAGCTGGTCGACGTCGGCCGCCGGCGCGGCATCCGGCCGCTGTTCGATCGGAGCCGACGCCTTGGCGAGTTCCACATCCTGCTGGGCTGCCTGAAGCCGGTCGGCTTCATGAACTTCGACCACCGGCCCGGCCTGCGAAACCGACGACGACGGAAGCGCGTTAGACGTACGCGCCGGCGGGCTCGTCGCGGGCTCGGTTACCACCACCGGCGACCCGCCGGCACGCGTCGGGGGGACGGCTGTTGCGGCACTTACCACCTCACTGGGCCCCGTCGGGGGGACGGCTGTTGCGGCACTTACCACCTCACTGGGCCCCGTCGGGGGGACGGCTGTTGCGACGCTTATCACCTCACTGGGCCCCGTCTGGGGGACGGCTGTTGCGGCGCTTATCACCTCACTGTGCCGCGTCGGCGGCGGTGGCGATTCCGCGACCGTGGTGCGAGGCGGCGCGGCGGCCGTGGTCGGAGCAGCAATGGCGGTCGCTGACGCCGGTGTATTGCGAATTGTCGTCGTCACGGGTACCGGCGCGGTCGTCGGCAAGGCGGTGGTCGGTGGCTTCGGCGCGTCCGTGGTCGCGACCGGCGGGTCGGCGGCGGTTGAGGTAACGGTAAGCGTCGTGGGAGGCGGTGGTGTGACCACTGGCTTCGGCTCTCGCGGCAGCGCAATGGTCCGAGGGGTGACTGTCACCGGGGAAGCCGGCGGCGGCGCTGAGCCAGTGTCGGGAACTCGCACCGGTTGCGGTGTCTGCCTGGCGGGGCCGGGAGGACTCACCGGGGTCGTTGATGGTCCGGTTAACGGATCGGCGAGCACCGGAGCCGTTCCTCCGGTAAGCCCCGACAACCCGATTGCGGAGATTGCGGTCCCCGATGCCAGAACAACCACCACACCCCGACCACGGCAGTTCCGAAAAGCTGCGCGCATCGCGCCTCGACTCCCTCATCGCTGAAGTGACGGGCCTTCCGCCACATCTGCGACCCACCCCCTCGACGCCGTGCTGACGATCTGCCTGCGCCGGTCCGCGCTCCACGCTGCTGGGGCACCCCTAACGAATTAATAGCCAGCGGTCCGTCATTCGTTACCGCTAAACAGAAATCGGGGTGACGCAATCCAAGCCCTGACGGTGGCAGGCAGGAGTAGGAAGGGCGTATGTCGTCGCGCACCCGGGCCGCACCGCCGCGAGGTGGCGAAAAGCCGTCGGCTCCGGCGTTGCGGCTTTACCTTTCCGATCCCGGCCGTGCGGCGGTCGAGTTCGGCCTGCTTCTCGGCGCTCTGCCGCTCAGCAAGGCGCTACCCACCGGCGACGGCCATCCTGTACTGGTGCTGCCCGGCCTGATGGCCGGCGACGATTCGACCTGGCCGCTGCGACGGATCCTGCGGCGGCTCGGTTACCGGGTGCACGGTTGGCGACTCGGCCGTAATCTCGGCCCCACCTCGGTTGCCGTCTCACCAGAAGGCAACGGTTGCGCCAGCGGGTCAGGCGGCGGCCTCGAGCAACTCCTTGAGAGCGGTCTCGAACCCGTCGGCCAGGCGCCACAGGTCGGGCACCAGCTGCCGGCACGCGATAATGCCGATGTTGAGCTTGCCGGTCAGCGACATCGCCGTGATGTTGAGGCCTGCACCGTGAAAGATCGGTCCCAGCGGGTACATAGCGTTAACCCGGCAGCCCAGGAAGTACAGCGGCGCCTGCGGCCCGGGCACGTTGGAGATGACCACGTTTTGGATCGGCCGTCGAGCCAGCCCGGTACCGGTATAGAGCCACAGAACCGGAGCGAACAGCGTGCGGGCCGCGAACTGCGCCCAGTCCAGCAGTAGCGTCGCCCCGATCGCCGAGCTGTGCTCCTTGGCCAGCGTGTTGACGCGGGAGATCGCGCGCAGCCGGTCGGCCGGATCGGCGATCTGGGTCTCCAGCCGGGTGAACAGTGCCGACAGCTGGTTGCGGCCGGGCCGGTCGGATTTGTCGTGCACCGACACGGGGACCGTGGCCACCAGGGAGGTGTCGGGCAGCTGACCACGCTCGAGGAGAAATCGCCGAAGCACATCCGAGCACAGTGCTGTCACGACGTCGTTGACCGTGACCGTGAACCGGTTCTTGACCTTCTTGACGTCGTCGAGGTCCAACTCGGCGAACGCCACAGCGCGCCCGCGGGTGACCTTGTCATTGAACATCGTGCGGGGCGCCCGAAAGGGCACCGCCATCGTGCGTCCGCGACGGGCCCGGCGCACGAAGTCGACCGCCGTGGACACCGTAATCGGCACCATGCCGGCCATCCGCAGCGGCCGAATCACGACGTTGGCGAGGCCGTTGACGGCCAGTTGCAGCGAGCTCGCCGGTCCAGGTCCCGATACGTGTTCCGGCGGCGGCATGTCCGGCTGTGCGGCGCACAGGCGCGCCAACACGTCAACTCCCGTGACACCGTCCACGTTGGCATGGTGGACCTTGGTAATCACCACCACCCGGCCGCCTCCTTGGGCGTCCGCCTGCTCGGCGGCCGCACCGGCGATCTCCTCGATGACCCACATCTCCCACAGAGGGAAATCGCGATCCAACGGGTCTTGGGCGATGCGCCCACAGACATCGGAGAGCTCAGCGCGACCGCCGGGCGGCGGGAGGGCGATGCGATGCAGATGCCGGTCGATGTCGAAGGCGTCGTCTTCCACCCACGCCGGGTGGTCCAGATTCAGCGGATTGTCCGTCAGCTTCTGGCGAAGCTCCGGGATCGATGTGATCCGCGCAGCAAGTTCGTCGCGGAGCCGCTCGAAACTGTAGCCACCCGGCATCGTCGACGTGTCGACCTCCAGGATCGAGCAGACGTGCAGTGGCTGCGCTGGTGTCTCCAAATAGAGGAAGCTGGCGTCAAGTCCGCTGAGCCGTTGCATTCCATTCCCCTCGTTCGCGTTCGGTCGTCGTCGTTCGGTCGTCAAGAGGTGATCGTGGGAGTTCACGCCGAAAAAATGCGAGTGAGCTTCCGGAACACCGACGCCGAAGCACGTCTTTTGGCCAGGTGGGCCCCTGCCGCCCGCAAAGGGGCAGCGAGTGCGATACCCAGATCGTTCGCTCGTTCAGCATGCGCCATGCTCATGGCCCCAAGTCTCGGGCCGCGAGCGGGATACCCGCCCGCACACGACAACATACGCCGCCGAGGTACTCATTCGTCATGACGCCGCCGACAAGGAATATGACCAGGACTTGTCCGCGCGCGGTGGCGCTGAACCCCGCATAAAAGTTGTCAAAATTCGGTCCGCCGGCATGAGCACTCCGTCAAGAACCGAGGCTAGGTCCACATCAGGGCGCATCTTGGGGCCATGACGCTATTCGAGCTGTTGCCGTCGCTACAGCACGGGTTCAACCCACGCCTTGACCGGGCGATCTGGCCGATGAGCACCCACGTCGACGAAATGGGCAGGCTGTGCGTGGGTGGGGTGGCGACCACCGAGATCGCAGACGAATTCCGCACCCCGACATACGTGTTGGATGAGGGCGACTTTCGGGCCCGGATCCGCTGCTACCGGGCCGCGCTGCCCGATGTCGAGGTGGCCTACGCCGGCAAGGCGCTGCTGACCACGGCGGTGGCCGGCTGGGCCGCACAGGAGGGGCTTGGCGTGGACGTGTGCTCGGGGGGCGAGCTGGCCACCGCCCTTGCCGGCGGACTATCACCCTCGCGAATCATCCTGCACGGCAACGTCAAAACGCCCGACGAGCTGCGCGACGCGGCCACTGTCGGGGTGGGGCGCATCGTGATCGACTCCCCGATCGAGATCGCGTTTCTGGCCGGGCGGGTACGCCGCCGCCAAAAGGTCCTGGTCAGAGTGATTCCCGACATCGACATCGGCGGCCACCACGCGGTCAAGACCGGGGTGCACGACCAGAAATTCGGTTTCACACTGGCGGGCGGCCAGGCGATCGGCGCGGTCAAGCGCATCCTCGATCAGCCGTCGCTCGACCTGGTCGGATTGCACTGCCACCTCGGGTCGCAGGTCAGCGACACCGCCCTCTACGGCGAGGCGATCCGGCGATTGGTTGGGGTGATGGCCGAGGTCCGCGACCGCCACCGAGTCGTGCTCACCGAGCTCAACATCGGCGGCGGACACGCCGTCCCGTACACCTCGGGCGACCCCGAACTCAATCTGCGTGAATTCGCCGCGGTCATCGACGCCGCGCTCGAATCGGCCTGCGCACAGCACAAACTCCCCCGCCCCCAGATCGTCATCGAGCCGGGCCGGGCGATCGCCGCGCGCGCCGGGATCACGCTGTACCGGGTGATCGCCGTCAAGAGCCAGCCCGGCGGGCGCACCTTCGTCGCGGTAGACGGCGGAATGAGCGATAACCCGCGGGTGGCCCTCTACGGCGCGAAATACACGGTCGCACTGGCCAACCGGAACCCGGTCACCCCCACCGCCCCGGTCACGGTGGTGGGCCGGCACTGCGAGGCCGGCGACGAGATCGCCCGTGACGTCCTTCTGCCCACCGACGTTCACCCGGGTGATCTTCTGGCGGTGGCCTGCACCGGCGCGTACCACCACTCGATGGCGTCGGCCTACAACATGGTGGGCCGCCCACCCCTGGTAGCCGTCGCCGACGGCCGCGCCCACGAATTGGTGCGCCGCGAAACCGTCGCCGACCTGCTCGCCCGCGACCGCGGCTGGCCGGGCCACCCTAACGGCGGCGCAACCAAGCCGTAACGCGGCGGTGGTCTACTTTCGTATGGTCTCAGCCGCCGAGCCACCGCGCACGGCCCCCGACGTGGGGCGCCGGTGGCAGGCGTTGCCTTCAGGGCTGGCTTCAGGGCTGGCTTCCGGTGCGGCGTCGGTGCCCGTCACGGCGGCGTACGCCGCCGTGCTGGTGGCTGTCGGGGTCACCCTGGCAGTGCTCGGGTCGGGTGCACACGACGCGGTCGTCACTCACATGAGCACCAACCTGCATAATCTCGCGCACGGCGAGGTGGGCACGTTGGTGGGCAGCGCGTTCGTCACCGACGGCGGCGACATCTATGCCTGGCTGCCGGGACTGGTGTGCTTGCTGGTTCTCGGCGAACTGATTTGGCGTGGCTGGCGTTTGGTCATCACGCTCACGGTCGCGCATATCGGCGCGACGTTGCTCGTCGCGGCGGGGCTGGCGGTCGCAATCAAGGCGGGCTGGTTGCCGATCTCCGTGGCGGACGCCAGCGACGTGGGCATCAGCTACTGCGCCGCGGGCCTCCTGGGCGCCTTGACCGCATCGGTGCCGTCCCGGTGGAGGCCAGCCTGGATCGGCTGGTGGGTCGGCACCGCCACCGCGGCGGTGGTGGCAACCGGGGCGGACTTCACCGCCGTCGGTCACGCGGTGGCGCTGCTGCTGGGCCTTGGACTGTCGTATCGACTGCCGGGGACCGCGCGCTGGACGCCCATCCGAGTGGTCCTGCTCGCCGGCGGCGGCACGTTCGGCTATCTCACGCTCACAGGGTCGCTGACGATCGCGCCGGTCGCCGGGCTGGCAGGGGTGCTGATCGCGGCCCTGGCAAAGGGGTGGTGGGCAAGGTTCCGTCAAAGTCGGACTCAGAGGCGTCAAGATGTCGTCAGCAACCCGCTTCGGGATTGTCACCAGGCGTAGTCCTGAAGGTGACGGCGTGGTCCTTCCGCCGCGGCCGAGGTGAAGAGGGTGACGAGGTGACATCGTCCAGGCCGGTATGGCGCGTGCCAACCGACGACGAATCCGCGGAGCCGTCCGGGGTGAGCACTACGCTGGCCGAACTGCGCGGTGCTGCTTCCGCGGCTGCCTGGCCGAGCCGTGACCTCGCCGCACGGGCGGCGCGCCTTGCCGCCGATGGGACCGCGGACCAGCTGCTGCTGCGAGCCGTCGACAAGCACTACGTGCGCGCCGCCCGGCTGTGGTTGCAGATCGCCAGTTATCTCGAAGACGACGACGAGCTGATCGCGGCATTGCGCCTGGCGGCCCGATGCGCCCGCATCGGGGGGAACGAGAGCTTCGCCGACAACTGCTTCCGGCGGGTGGCCGCCGCCGAGCGCCTGCGCCTTGTCCACCGGTCGGCCCGTGACGGTTCCGCGCGCGTCATTGCTTGACCGCGCCCTGCCCGAGCCGCCAGGCACCCTCGCCGAGCAATTCCAGGTGGCGTTGGTGGTGCCGTTCGACCGAGGCGTGATGACTGACGCTGACCACAATCGTGTCCGGCAATTCGCTGCGCAGCAGCTCATACAGCGCCACCTCGAGGCCTTCGTCCAATGCGGAGGTTGCTTCGTCGAGGAACACCGCCTTGGGTCTGGTCAACAGCACCCGGGCGAACGCGATGCGCTGCTGCTCACCGGGTGAGAGCACCTTGGCCCAGTCCTGCCACTCGTCGAGCCGATCACGCAGGTGGGGTAGGAACACCCGGCCGAGCACAACCCGCAGCCGGTTGTCGTCGATATCCCCCGATTTGGCCGGATATGACACCACTGTGCGCAGATCGCCCAACGGCACATACGGCAACTGCGACACGAACATCGTCTGGTTGTCGCCGTCCGGGCGGCACCACGAACCCGTTGCGGCCGGCCACAACTCGGCCAGGCTGCGCAGCAGCGTGGTCTTGCCGGTGCCCGACGCGCCGGTGACGACCATCGACTCGCCACGATCCAGCCGGAGATCGAGCGCATCGATCAGCTGCTGGCCCGTGGGTGTGCGCACTTCGACGCCGTCGAGCGCAACGAAGCTGTCGGGGCTCGGGTCCGTCGTCAGCACCGGCAATTCGCGGGCGTGCTCGTTGGCTTCGAGCAGGCCGTGCAGGCGGATTATCACCGCGTTGTAGCTCGCGAACTGGCTGTAGGCGTTGCGAAAGAACGACAACCCGCTCTGGATCTTGCCGAAGGCGGTGGCCGACTGCGTCACATCGCCGAGCTTGATGGTGCCGGCGAACAGCCGGTGGGCCTGGCACAGGAAGGGCAGTGGAAGGATCGCCTCAGTCACCGAATAGTTCCAACCGACCAAGCCGATCGTCCGCCGGACGTACCGGCGGTAGTTGGCGATGATCGCTTCAAACCGGTGGTTGAGTTGCTCGCGTTCGGCTTTCTCGCCGCGGTAGAAGGCGACCGCCTCGGCAGCGTCGCGCAACCGCACCAGCGCGTAGCGAAAAGCGGCGTTGGTCTGCTCGTTGCGGAAGCTCAGCCGGATCAACGGGTGACCGATCCGAAACGCGATGACCGACGCGGTCAGCACGTAGGCGATGACGATCCAGAACAGTGCCTTGGGGAGCTCGAGTCCGAACAGTGTCATCGGCCCCGATAGCTTCCACAAAATCAAGGCGAAGGACGCCACCGAAACCACCGACTCCACTGCCCCGAACGGCAACATGGATTGCGAATAGTACGACGGAACGTTGGGGCCGGTGCCCACGCCGGTGGTAAACATGTCGATGTCCTGCTGGATGCGCTGGTCAGGATTGTCGATTCTGGGCTTGGCGAACCGGCTGCGGTAATAGGAGCGGCCGGACAGCCAATCCCCGCAGAGACGGTCGGTCAGCCACACCCGCCAGGCGATGATGAACCGCTGGGTCAGATACGTGTCGAACACGATCCGACCGATGTGAATCGGCGCGAGGATGCAGAAGATCGCGATCGCGACCCAGAAGCCGTGTATCCCGGAGTTGCGCTGTACCGCGTTGTGTGAACCCGCGCCCTGAAACGCCACCTGAAGAGCCGAGAACAGGTCGTTGTTGTAATAGCTGAGCAGCACCTCGAGGCGCACCTCGACGATCACCGACAACAGCAGTACTGCCAGCACGCCCCACACCCGCACGCTTGCAACGCCGGTGAAATAGGCGCCGGTGATACGCCAGAAGCGTTGTCCCCAGGTGGTGAAGCGGATCACCAAGGCTCCGATCGCCCAGACACAAGCGGCGCTGATCGTCCAGGCGCTGAGGACCCATGCCAAAGATGCGAAGAACTCGTTGCCCCAGTCGACTGAGTGCCTGAATGTTTCCAACGAACTACCCTTTCGAGCGGTGGCGCCCCGGAGGGCACCACGTCGTCTAACTTCTCGACGCAGATATCGCTCGCTGAGGACTATGGGTCCGTCGCCCGCGGTTCCGCCTTGGGATGAGTATCAACGCCCGTTCTGAACAATGGCGAAACACCCGTGCACCCGCACTCCGCCGGTGGCACAGCCGTCGCGGTCCCGTCGGTGCGCGCGGCGGCGCCCGGTGCTACCGTTCGCCTAACGTGTCCACCACGGGGAGACGCCCGACGTGCCGCCGCTGCTTCGCGAACTGCTCCGACCTCACAAGGGCGCGCTCAGCATCATCTTGAGCGCGACGCTGGTGCAGATGGTGATGGGCCTGGCCGCGCCGTGGCCGCTGAAGGTCATCCTGGACAACGTGGTCGGAAGTCACCGACCACCGGCATGGATTGGCTGGCTGTTGCCGGCGCTGGGCGGGGAAAGCAAGGTGCACATCGCCGAGGCCGCGGGAATCGCTACCGTGATCATCGCGGCGGTCGCCGGCGTCGGGTTCTATGTCGGGAGCTATTTCACCGAGACGGTCAGTCAGCTCATCGGAAACGACCTGCGGGTGCGGCTGTACCACCATCTCCAGGAACTGTCGTTGGCCTTTTACGACACGAACCGGGTCGGCGCCATCCTGTCCACCCTCACCAGTGATGTGCAGACCATCCAGAGCTTCGCGTCGACGTCGACCCTCAACATTTTCACCGACGTCATCACGCTTGCCGGGATGATCGTCGTGATGTTCTGGCTGCGTTGGGATTTCGCCCTGATCGCGCTCGCGGTGACGCCACTGCTGGCCTTTTTCGTCCTCCGGGTGAACAAAGCCGTCAGGAGAGCGGTCAAAGAGGTGCGCACACGACAGTCCGACCTGCTGGCCACCCTGCAGGAGGGCCTGCAATCCATTGAAGTGGTGCAGGCCTTCTCCCGCGAGAAATACGAAGTGCAGCAGCTTTCCAAGGCAAGCATGGGGACCGTGACGGCGTGGCTGAAGGCGCGGCGGGTGTCGTCGCTGCTCTCGCCGGTCGCCGGCCTCGCGGTCGCGGTGTGCACGGGCCTGGTGCTGTGGCGCGGTGCACTGCTCATCCTGGCCGGCACGATGACGGTGGGCGCACTGACCGTCTTTCTGGCCTACCTGGCCAAGTTCTTTCAACCGGTGCGCGACCTCGCCGTGATGACCAACACCCTCGCGCAGGTGTCAGTGGCGTTCCAGCGGGTGCTCGCAGTCTGCGACGCCGACAAGACTATTCCGGAACGTGCTGCCCCGGTGGAACCGCCGCCCTTTAAAGGCGACATCGCATTCGAAAATGTCTCCTTCGGCTACGACCCGACGAGCCCGGTGCTGCGGGGCATCACGTTCGGGATCAGCGCAGGCCAAATGGTCGGCATCGTCGGCCCCACCGGCAGCGGCAAATCCACTGTCGTGCGGCTGATCCCGCGTTTCCGCGACGCAGACGGCGGTACCATCAAGATCGACGGGGTGGACATCACCGAATTCAAACTCCACGGGCTCCGCTGCCAGATCGGCTTCGTGCTGCAGGACACGGTGCTGCTGCGCGGGACCGTGCGCGACAACATCGCCTTCGGGCGCCCGCATGCCACCGAGGACCAAATCGTTGAGGCGGCCAAACTGGCCAACGCCGACGAGTTCATCGTGCGCATGCCCGACGGCTACGACAGTCTTGTCGGCGACCGGGGTATGACGCTGTCGGGCGGACAGCGCCAACGCATCGGCATCGCCCGCGCGCTGATCCGCGACAACCCGATCCTGATTCTCGACGAGCCGACCGCCGCGCTGGACGCCGAGTCGGAGGAACTGGTGATCGAGGCGATGGAGCGGCTCATGAAGGGCCGGACGGTCATCACGATCGCCCATCGGCTGAGCACGCTGCGCAACGCCGACAAGATCGTCGTCATCGACAACGGCGTGGTGGCCGAAGACGGCACACATGAGGAGCTGCTCGAACGCGGCGGGATCTACGCGCATCTTCACCATCTGCAGTTCGAGAAGCCGGCATAAGCCGAACAGCTCCGGCAGCCAGCGGTCCGGCGGCAGCGGATGTGAACCTCGTCCGAACAGCCGGTGAACTGCCGATGCCGACGCGGGACGGACCGAATTGATCTCCTCAGCAGGGTCGCCCAGTGGGCTCTGCCGCTGTTAGCATCCGGGCGTAGCCAGTGCTCTGGAATTCTCTTCGGATTAAGGGGATACGTCATGCTGACGATGCGGGATCACGACGTTGACGACTATGCGGAACTTCGCGACATGGACGCCACCGACGTCGGGGAGCTTGCCGAGGACGACCGCGCCTGTCTTGACGAGGTGGGCCAATACCTGGTCGCCGCCGACGCGTGGCAACGGTTCGGTATCTGGTTGCTGCACAAGCATTTCGAACCCGCCCCCGGCGAGGTGTTCGTCGAGCGCGCCATGCGCGAGCAGCGCGGCACAGAAACCACTCCGGTCCGGCGGACGGCGTTTGCCGAGTTGAGCACGACCGCGATCCGTTTCGACAAATCGGTCGGCTCGGGAGTCGGCGTCATCGGCATGGAGTTCGCCGAGCCCACCGACTTCGCCGGGGTCTCGCCGCTGAGCGACGAGGACGAGGCCGTTCTGGCGGGCCTCGCGCAACGGCTCCAGGCCCACGGCAAGATCGAGCGCTTCGGTGTCCGGCTGCTCCGCGACCCGCTCGGTCTGTCAGACCATGAGATGCTCTCCGAGGTCTCCGACAGCGCCCGCCGGACGCTGCACTGCACGGTCACCGAGCGCGGTGCGATGCCCAAGCACACCACCATCGAAACGAACTGGCGGTGGCTAGTAGTGGAGGGCCAGGGCGCACCAATGGTGATGGTGCAGTGCACCGCCGGCTGCGTGTCGGTCGGCGAGGGACACGACCTTCAGCACGCCCACTCGGAGGAAGGCGGAGATTTCGGCAACGACTGACCGCTGAGGGCCGTCCCGGGTCGATCCCCAAGGATGATGTCGGGCGAGACAGACTGAACAATGGCGACCCCCCGGATGGCGCTTCGGGGGTTCGAGTTCGCTAGTGCGGGCCAGCGAACTGGTCGGTACGCTCGTCAAGACAGTCCCTCTATGACCAAAGGCGCCTGCCGTGCCGCCGCTGCTTCGTGAACTGCTTCGCCCGCGCCGCGGAACGCTCGCGGTGATTCTGGCCGCGATGCTGGTGCAGATGGCGATGAGCCTGGCCGCGCCGTGGCCGCTGAAGATCGTCATCGACAACGTCATCGGAACCCACCGTCAGTTCCACTGGATCACCTTTCTGATCGGGATGGCGGGCAGCAAGACACGCCTCGCAGAGTTCGCCGGGATCGCGACGGTGGTGATCGCGGTGACGGCCGGGGCGGCGATGTATGTGGCCAGCTACTTCACCGAGAGTCTGAGTCAAAGCATCGGAAACGATCTGCGGGTGCGGCTCTACCAGCAGCTGCAACAGCTGTCGCTGGCCTATTACGACACCAACCGGCTGGGCACCATCCTTTCCACCCTCACCAGCGACGTGCAGACCATCCAGAGCTTCGCGTCGGGGTCCACGTTGAGCATCGTCACCAACACGCTGACCGTGATCGGGATGATCGTGGTGATGTTTTTGTGCCGCTGGGATTTCACCCTGATCGCGCTGGCGGCGACCCCGCTGTTGGCGATCTTTGTGCTGCGGGTCAACCGGGCCGTCAAAAGCGCGGTCAAGGAGGTACGCACCCATCAGTCCGATCTTTTGGCCACCCTGCAGGAGGGCCTGCAGTCGATTCAGGTGGTGCAGGCCTTCGGCCGCGAAGACCACCAGGAACAGCAGGTGCGCAAGGCCAGCAGCGACGCCATGACGGCCTGGCTCAGCGCGCGGCGGATGTCATCGATCCTGTCCCCGGTGGTCGGCCTGGCCGTGGCGCTGTGCACCGGGCTGGTGCTGTGGCGCGGCTCGCTTTTGATCATGGCCGGCACCATGACCATCGGCGCGCTGACCATCTTTCTGGCCTACCTGGCCAAATTCTTCCAACCGGTGCGCGAGCTGGCCCAAATGACCAACACCCTCGCCCAGGTCTCGGTGGCCTTCGACCGCGCGCGCGCCGTCTCGGAGGCCAACGCGGTGATCCCCGAACGCCCCACCGCCACAGACCCGCCGCCATTTCGCGGCGACATCACCTTCGGCCACGTCGGATTCGGCTACGACCCGGCCGTGCCGGTACTGACCGACATCACCTTCACCATCAACGCGGGCCAGATGGTCGGCATCGTCGGACCCACCGGCAGCGGCAAATCCACCCTTGTCAGCCTCATCCCACGCTTCCGCGACGTCGACACCGGAACCATCACCATCGACGGCACCGACATCCGCGACTACACCCTTCGCGGCCTGCGCGCCCAAATCGGCTTCGTCCTGCAAGACACCGTGCTGCTGCGCGGGACCGTGCGCGACAACATCGCCTTCGGGCGCCCCGACGCCACCGAGGACCAGATCATCCAGGCCGCCCAACTGGCCAACGCCCACGAGTTCATCACCCGCATGCCCGACGGCTACCACACCCTGGTCGGCGACAGAGGCTCGACCCTGTCCGGCGGGCAACGCCAACGCATCGGCATCGCCCGCGCCCTGATCCGCGACAACCCCATCCTCATCCTCGACGAACCCACCGCCGCACTCGACGCCGAATCCGAACACCTGATCATCGAGGCCCTGGACCGACTCACCACCGGCCGCACCGTCATCACCATCGCCCACCGACTCAGCACCCTACGCAGCGCCGACAAAATCATCGTCATCCAAGACGGCCACGTCGCCGAACAAGGCGCCCACAACCAGCTGCTCGA
>Ga0153922_1000710_pt1 | contig 12890 bp, 12 predicted proteins | sample TSNJ006MetaG_FD_104723 | JGI IMG/M metagenome (GOLD analysis project Ga0153922, IMG submission 104723) | Attine ant fungus gardens microbial communities from New Jersey, USA - TSNJ006 MetaG | ecosystem: Host-associated > Fungi > Mycelium > Unclassified | place: USA: New Jersey, Brendon T. Byrne...
CCACGCCGTCCTGGGCGAACGTCGACGTGGCGTAGATGGGAGGGTTGACGGCGCCCGTGGCCGGATCCGGCCGGTAGCCGGCGTGGATGGCCCTGGTGGCCAGGCCGTGCCGCGCGATGTCGCTGGCCGACCGGCTCCGGTGGATCTCGCTCACGGGTTTCGAGCCTATCGGGGGACGGCGCCGCTCTCCCCGGGTGTAGACGCCCTCCCCGCGTGTAGACATGGGGCATGGGTAACGCCGCTGCCAGGATTGAAGACCCGCTTGATGTCGACTCGTTGCTGTTGGCCGAAGAGATCGAGCTGCGCGACACCGTCCGCCGCTTCGGTGAGCAGCGCCTGCGCCCTCATGTCGCCGATTGGTTCGAGGCCGGCGATGTGCCGGCCCGCGAGCTCGCCGCGGACTTCGGCAAGCTGGGACTGCTCGGTATGCACCTGAAGGGCTACGGCTGCGGGGGCTCGACGGCCACCGCCTACGGGCTGGTGTGCCAGGAGCTCGAGGCGGTCGACAGCGGGCTGCGCAGCCTGGTGTCGGTGCAGGGGTCGCTGGCGATGTTCGCGATCCACCGCCACGGCACTGAAGAGCAACGCCAGCAGTGGCTCCCGGCAATGGCGACCGGCGATGTCGTCGGCTGCTTCGGCCTCACCGAGTCGGACTTCGGCTCCAATCCCGCTGGGATGCGCACCACTGCGCGCCGCGACGGCAGCGACTGGATTCTCAACGGCTCGAAGATGTGGATCACCAACGGGACCGTCGCCGACGTCGCGGTTGTCTGGGCGAGAACGGACGAGGGCATCGCGGGCTTCATCGTGCCGACCGACACTCCGGGCTTTTCGGCGCGGACGATGCCACACAAGCTGTCCCTGCGCGCGTCGATCACCTCGGAGTTGGCATTCGACGACCTGCGGCTGCCACAAGACGCGAAACTGCCCGGGGCGCAGGGCTTGTCGGGCCCGCTCGCCTGTCTGTCAGAGGCCAGGTTCGGAATTGTGTTCGGGGCCGTCGGCGCCGCGCGCGACTGCCTTCAGGCGACGCTCGACTACGTGACCACCCGGGAGGTCTTCGACAAACCGCTGTCGGCCTATCAGCTCACCCAGGCCAAGCTCGCCGACATGGCCGTCGAACTGGGCAAGGCCCAGCTCCTCGCGGTGCACCTGGGCCACCTGAAGGACGCCGGGACGATCCGCCCGGACCAGGTGAGCTTCGGCAAGCTCAACAACGTCCGCGAATCCCTCGCCATCGCCCGCCAATGCCGAACATTGTTGGGCGCCAACGGGATCACGTTGGAGTACCCGGTGCTCCGGCATGCCAACAATCTCGAGTCGGTGTTGACCTATGAAGGCACATCGGAGGTGCACCAACTGGTCATTGGGGAAGCGCTGACCGGCGTCAGCGCTTTCCGATGACCTCGTGCGCTACGCGGCGACCTCGGCGCCGTTGAGGCGGCGGAACGTGTACACAAGGAAAAGCATCTCCACCGGAACGGCCACGATGAGTCCGACACCGCAAACGATGGCGCCGACCAGCACGATCGCAATCATGACCAGAAACGCCAGAATAGCCGGACCGAGGTTCTTCGTGGTGGTCTCGAAGCTGGCCCTGATCGCGTCAACGGGCGAGAGGTTGCGGTCGAGCAGCGCGATGATCGTGAACATCAGAAGGAAGTCCACGATCAGCCCGGGGATGACGCAAAGGGCGCTGCCTATTGCGGACGCCACCCCGACGATCAGGGTTGCGACGATGACGTTGCCGACGTTGCGTGGCTTGAAGAAGTCGCCCATCGCCACCTGACGGCCGTTCGCGATGTCGAGCACGCCCGACACGAATGCGGACTGAACCACGCCGGCGACAACCAGCAACACGATCCACCCGACGATCATCACGAGGATGCTGGCGATACCGAAGCCCGCAGTGTACGAGACCGAGGCGCCGTTGTCCGACGACGTGTAGCTGGATTCCGGTGCCAGCGCAATAGCCAGGCCGTAGACGATCCCATAGACCACCCCCAGGATGACCGCGTACACCAGGCTCGGGACGATCAACGCGACGGCATTCTGGCTGAGTTTGTTCCACGCCCACATGAACGCGTCGCCGACGCTGTCGGCCTGCGCGGTCCCGGGGGCGCCGTAGCCGGGCCCACCCGGGGGACCAGGCGGTGGCGGCGGGTAACCAGCCCCGGGTGGCGGCGGGTAAGCACCCCCGGGTGGCGGCGGGTAAGCACCCCCGGGTGGGGGCGGAGGGTACCCACCGGGTGGGGGCGGAGGTGGCGGAACAGGCGGTTCGGTCATACTCACCCTCCCAATTTGACGTTCACAGCTGGCGTCAAGCAATGCTCACGTTAGCCGAGATGCGGCCCCGGCGCGATGACGGTGCGCCCCAGGCAATTCCGAGTTCTCAGACGTAAAGCCCGGTGAACGGGGCGAACGGAAGGTTGCGCACGACGAACCACGCCGACACCACCACCAGCGCCACTGTCGCGGACCAGCGATAGTGCTGCCAACTCCATATTCGGCGACCCACGACTCGCCCGTACGTCCACGTCACGTACGCGAAAACCAACAGCCCCAGCGCGACAACTGCCAGCGCGTTGAATTTCACCGCTGCGAACAGGTTGCCGTGCAGCACCGAATACAGCATTCGCAGGCTTCCGCATCCCGGGCAGTCGATGCCGAGCAGCGCCTTGGTGGGACACACCGGCAGCGGCCCCCCGGGCGTCGTCGGATCTCCTATCCACACGGCGGTGCAGAACAGCCCCGCCCCGGCGGCCACGACAAGTGGCGCGCCGAGGCGGATGATCGCCGGCCGCTGCCGGCCCCTGACGATCGCCGTCGTCGCTCAGGACCCCGTATTTGTGGCCATCATGCCGGACGCAAAGGCGATGATCAGATAGACGACGATGGCGATCGCGCCGATGATCGCGCCCCACATCGCCCACTTCTTGGCGTCGTCGGCGGCCTTCTGAGCCTCGGCGTATTGGCCCTGAGCCCACAAACCGGAAACCTGCGTCGCTTTCACGATCGACACGATGCCCAGGGGAAGGCAGCAGAAGACCGTGACCAGGATGGCCCACACCAGGTTGTTGTTGGGCTGCATTCCTCCCGGGGGACCCCCAGGTAGGGGTGGGGGCATCGGACTTCCAGGCGGTGGTTGGGTCATGGCGCCTTCCTCTTCAAGCACTTCACAGGGTAAAAACGGTGCTTACCCTACCCGAGAAGTCCCCCAAGAGGCGGCAAACGACTCAGGTTCGCGAGGGACTGCCCGACATGAACCCGAGCAGATCCGCCCGGGTGATCACCCCGACCGGCTTGCCCCCCTCGACCACCATCAGCGCGTCGCCCTCACGCAGCATCTTCGCGGCGGTTCCAACGAGCTCACCCGCGCCGATCATCGGCATCGGCTTGCTCATGTGCTGCGCGACCGCGTCCGCGAGTTTGGCGCGGCCCTCGAATACCGCGGACAGCAGTTCGCGCTCCGACACGCTGCCCGCGACTTCTCCCGCCATCACCGGTGGTTCGGCACCCACCACCGGCATCTGCGACACCCCGTACTCGCGCAGGATCCCGATCGCGTCGCGAATCGTTTCCGACGGATGGGTGTGCACGAGGGCCGGCAGCGCACCGGACTTGCCGCGCAACACATCTCCGACCGTCGGCTGTGCCGTCGAGCCGTCGAGCCGGCTGCGCAGAAATCCGTACGACCACATCCACTCGTCGTTGAAGATCTTCGACATGTAGCCACGCCCACCGTCGGGCAACAAGACCACCACGAGAGAGTCCGGCCCGGCCTGCTCAGCCACTTGGACGGCAGCCACGACGGCCATGCCGCATGACCCGCCAACCAACAGCCCCTCTTCGCGGGCGAGTCGCCTGGTCATCTCGAACGAGTCGGCGTCCGACACGGCGATGATCTGGTCGGGAACGCTGGGATCATATGCGGCGGGCCAGAAGTCCTCGCCCACCCCTTCGACCAGATACGGTCGCCCGCTGCCCCCCGAGTACACCGAGCCCTCCGGATCGGCGCCGACGACCCGCACCGGGCCTGCTGGTCTGCCGCCGGAAACGTCCTTCAGGTAGCGCCCGGCGCCGGTGATCGTGCCGCCGGTTCCCACACCTGCGACGAAATGGGTCACCGTCCCGTCGGTGTCGGCCCAGATCTCGGGGCCCGTGGTCTCATAGTGGCTGGCGGGGCCGTTCGGGTTGGAGTACTGGTCCGGTTTCCACGCGCCGTCGATATCTCGGACCAGACGGTCGGACACGCTGTAGTAGCTGTCGGGGTGGTCGGGCGGCACGGCCGTCGGGCACACGACGACCTCGGCACCGTATGCAAGCAGCACGTTCTGCTTGTCCTCGCTCACCTTGTCGGGGCAGACGAAGATGCATTTGTACCCACGCTGCTGAGCGACCAGGGCCAGGCCGACGCCTGTGTTGCCCGATGTGGGCTCAACGATCGTTCCGCCCGGCCGCAATTCGCCGCCCGCCTCGGCGGCCTCGATCATCTTGACGGCGATCCGGTCCTTCACGCTGCCGCCGGGATTGAGGTATTCGACCTTGGCGGCGACCCTGCCCGCACCCTCGGGCACGACCGATTTCAGCTCTACCAAAGGGGTGTTGCCGATCAACTCGCTGATGTGCCGGGCAATCCGCATGCGTACATGATCGCAGCCCCGGCCGCGGTCTAGCCGGTGGCTTCCCTGATGTAGTCCCCGATCTGGCGCAGCGAGCGGACCGCCTCGGGCACCAGCGGCGCGGCTATCTGGAACACGTGCATATGGCCGGGCCAGACCCGCACCTCGGCGGGCACGCCCGCCGCGGCGAGGCGACGCGCGGCCAACCGGGCGTCGTGGAGCAGTACCTCGGATCCCGAGACGTGGATCAGTGTGCGGGGCAGGCCCGGCTCGATGTGATCCAACGGTTCGTACACCGCTTCGGGCTGGCCGTCGACGATGCGCCGTGCGGCTGCCCGCGCGATGAGGTCGATCAGTGCGTCAAACGCCTTGGGCGGGAACATCGCATCTGTTCGGATGTTCGGGTGCGCCTTCTTCGGCTCCATGTCCAACTGCATCAGCGGGGATAGCGACACCATCGCCGCCGGCTCCTCACCCTCGGTCAGCAGCCGCTCCGCAAGCGCGAGCGCGAGGTAGCCACCGGCCGAATCCCCGGCCAGCACAATTTGATCTGGCTGATAGCCCTGACCGCGCAGCCACTGGTACCCGTCGTAACAGTCGTCGATCGCCTCACCGATCGAGTACTGGGGGATCATCCGGTAGTTGAGCACCAGGACGGGCGAGTCGGCGTAGTGCGACATCATCGCGGTCAGGCGGCCGTGCGTATGTGTGCCGCAGGTCACAAACGCGCCGCCGTGCATGTACAGGATGACCCGGCCTTTGCCGTCGGCCGGCCGCACTCCTTTGGCGCGGACCAGCTGAGCCGTGCACTGCTGCAGCTGGATCGTCGCGCGGATCGTGCCGGCGACGGGCATCAACGCTCGCGACGCGAAGTCGAGGAGACCAAAGGGCCAGGGCAGAAACGCGATGTGGCTGCCGATTGTCAGGGTCGGTCGAATTGTTAGCCGGGCGCCCAGCCAGGCCAGGCGCCCGGCGATACTAGGCCCCTCTTCAACCACCTCGACTGGTGCGCCGTCGCTGACCGCATATCTACGGGCTTTTCGCGCTTTAGCTGCGCCGATGGGGGTGCGGGGAGAACCCGAGACCTTCGTTGCTGCAGTCATGTCACACTCCTACGCCGTTGTAGGCCGGGCCGACGGGCCTTTCCGCCAATTCCCGGTAACCTAGCTTGACATCCGTACCAAGTTCAACGTTCAAATATGGTGTTTTGATACCGGATCCGATATTCGGTTGTGATCGCCTTGAGTTTCGCGAATGGTTCGGTGTCTTTCCGCACGTAAACTTTGGGCGTGGGCATTCGCGCGCCGCGTCGGTCGACGATTGCATTGGCGGCCGCCGGGGTACTTGCATCCTCCGGTGGCGCATACGTCGGCGCACGAAACCTCTTGAGCGGGCAGGCGGATCGGGCACGCCGCGTCATTCCGCGGACCTGGGCCGCGCCGCCACGTGCGGACGGCGTCTACACGGCGGGCGATGGCCCGGTCCAGCGCTGGTCCCGTGACGTGCCGTTCGACCTGCACCTGATGATCTTCGGGGACTCCACGGCTACCGGTCTGGGTTGCCACCGCGCCGACGAGGTGCCCGGTGTCAGACTGGCGCGCGGCCTCGCCGAGGAGACCGGCAAGCGAATCCGGTTGAGCACCAAGGCCATACCCGGCGCCACATCGAAGGGATTGTCTGGCCAGGTCGACGCGATGTTCGTCGCGGGGTCGCCCCCGGACGCCGCGGTCATCATGATCGGCGCTAACGACATCACCGCACTCAACGGCATCGGCGCGTCGGCCGGTCGCGTGGGCGCGGCGGTGCGCCGGTTGTGTGCCAGCGGCGCGGTCGTCGTGGTCGGCACCTGCCCGGACTTCGGGGTGATCACCGCGATCCCGCAGCCGCTGCGCTTGACCGCGCGCACCCGGGGACTGCGGCTTGCACGTGCGCAGGCCGCCGCGGTCCGCCGTGCCGGCGGCGTCCCCGTACCGCTGGCCGACCTGCTCGCTCCGGAGTTCCTGCAGGCCCCTGACCTGCTCTTTGCGGACGATAAATTCCACCCGTCAGCAGCGGGGTACGCCTTGGCGGCCAAGCAACTTTTCCCGGCGCTGTGCAACGCCCTGGGTGAGTGGACCGGCGGGCCCGTGCCGGAGTTGCCCTGGGTCTCGCAAGCCGCTGAAGCCCGGACGATCAGCAACCGATTGCGGCGATTTACCCGGGTGTGGCGGCGAACGACGGGGGTTCCGGCACCCGTCGTCGTGCCCGCGGACTGACCGGATAGGTTCTGCAGGAGTCCCGCCGCTACCCAGGGAGGCGTCATGCCCGAAGCCGTCATCGTCTCGACCGCCCGATCGCCGATCGGCCGTGCGGCCAAGGGGTCCCTGGTCGACATGCGTCCCGACGACCTCGCGGCGCAGATGGTGCGCGCCGCGCTGGACAAGGTGCCCGCGCTGGATCCGCACGATCTCGACGACCTGATTATGGGCTGCGGACTGCCGGGCGGCGAGGCGGGTTTCAACATCGGCCGCGCGGTGGCCGTCGAGTTGGGCTACGACTTCCTGCCTGGCACGACGGTCAACCGCTACTGCTCGTCGTCGTTGCAGACCACCCGCATGGCATTCCACGCGATCAGGGCAGGCGAGGGCAGCGCGTTCGTCTCAGCGGGCGTCGAGACCGTGTCCCGCGCCCCCAAGGGCACCCCAGACGGCTGGCCAGACACCCACAACCCGCTGTTCGCCAACGCGGAAGAGCGCAGCGCGCAGGCCGCCGCGGGCGCCGATGACTGGCACGACCCGCGCGAGGACGGCAACCTGCCCGACGTCTACATCGCAATGGGCCAGACGGCGGAAAACGTTGTGCTGCTTACCGGTATCAGCCGCGAGGACCAGGACCACTGGGGCGTCCGGAGCCAGAAGAGAGCAGAGCAGGCGATCGCCAACGGCTTCTTCGAGCGGGAGATCGTCCCGGTGACACTGCCCAACGGTTCGACGGTCAGCGCAGACGACGGGCCGCGGCCCGGCACGACCTACGAGAAGGTCAGCCAGCTGAAGCCGGTGTTCCGGCCCAACGGCACCGTGACGGCTGGCAATGCCTGCCCGCTGAACGACGGCGCGGCGGCCGTGGTGATCACGTCAGACGAGAAGGCGCGCGAGTTGGGCCTGACGCCACTGGCCCGCATCGTGGCCACCGGTGTGAGCGGGCTGTCGCCGGAAATCATGGGCCTCGGGCCGATCGAGGCGACTCGCAGGACGCTTGCCATCGCCGGCATGTCGATCGGCGACATCGATCTGGTCGAGATCAACGAGGCGTTCGCGGTGCAGGTGCTCGCGTCCGCACGTGAACTCGGCATCGACGAAGACAAGCTGAACGTCTGCGGTGGGGCGATCGCGCTGGGCCATCCGTTCGGGATGACCGGCGCGCGAATCACGGCCACTCTGCTCAACAACCTGCAGACCTACGACAAGACGTTCGGCCTCGAGACGATGTGCGTCGGCGGCGGCCAGGGAATGGCGATGATTGTGGAGCGCCTGGCGTAGCCAGCCGCTCCGCACGTTCACTCTGCGCCCATGGCGCCGGAATCGGCGATTAGCAGCCACGGACGCAGGCTGGGCGCCCTCAGCGCAGGCTCGAGCGCCGTCTGTCTATTGCGTCACATACCCGGCGCACGACGCCGGGCGGCTTGTCCTCGGCGACCACGCGGATGACGATCCAGCCGAGTTCCTCGAGCCGCTTGATTCGGTGCATGTCCTTGACGTACTGCCAACGGTTGACTCGGTGTTGATCGCCGTCGTATTCAACCGCGACCATCCACTCCTCCCAGCCCATATCGAGGAACGCAAACGCGTAGCCGTCGTCGTCAAGAACCGGAATCTGCGTCATCGGCCTTGGCAGACCGGCGTTGATGAGGATGAGTCGAAGCCACGTCTCTTTGGGGGATTGCGCGCCCGGGTCTACTAGATTCAGCGCAGTCTCGAGACGCCGTAAGCCACGGCTGCCCGGGTGCCGGGCCGCCAGCTCTTCCACATCGCAGACTTTCACACCCGTAGCTCGCGCCAGCGCATCAAGATGCGCAACCGACAACTTGACCGGCCGCTGTCGACCGATGTCGAACGCGGTCCGCTCGGGTGTGGTCACGAGAAGTCCGGCCAGCGTTTGGAATTCACTGTCGTCCAACCGCAGATCGCGGGTCACGATCCCCCGCGGCGGACGAGCATTTGACCACACGAGCTCGACAGGCAAATGGTTGTCGATCCATGGCGAGCCGTGCAGTGCCGCAGCGGATAAGCCGGCGACTGTTGCAGCTCGACGCGACCACAACCAGGCGGCGGTAATCAGCGTGCGTTGCGACGGCGTTTCTGTCCGCGCCAGATAGACATTCGGGAACAGCGCCTGATAGCGGGTCCGCAGTTGATGCCGACTCAGCTCGCCGCGCGCCAGCGCCTCACTGCCGACGAACGGTTCGTGCTCGCTCATGGCGGCAGCGTCCCACCGAAGTCCGACACATTGGCGCTCGGTGCATCGAGTCTGCGTTCACGGCGGACGATCGGCCGTTTCCCCGCCCAGGACGCAAACTCGACGCCCTGTGCGCAGACTCAACAACACGCAGACTGAACAACACAAACGAAGGGCCCGGCAGTGCCGGGCCCTTCAACGCAATCGCGAGAGCCTAGTTCCTCTGGAAGTAACTCAGCAGGCGCAGGATCTCGAGGTACAGCCAGACGAGGGTGACCGTCAGCCCCAGCGCGATGCCCCACGCGGCCTTCTCCGGCGCCCCGGCGCGGATCATCTGGTCGGCGGCGTCGAAGTCGGTCAGGAAGAAGAAGGCCGCCAGACAGATCATCAGGATCGAGAAGAGGATCGCCATCGGGCCCCCGTCGCGGAGGGGTCCGGCGCTATGCGTGAACAGGCCGACCACCAGGTTGACGAGCATAAGCGCAACCGCGCCGAAACCTGCGGCGACGACGAAGCGGGTGAATTTCGGCGTAACTCGGATGGCGCCCGTCTTGTAGACGACGAGCATGCCGAAAAACACGCCCAAGGTACCCACGATCGCCTGGCTGATCAGCGCACCGGCGCTGACACCCCGCACCATGAGGTTCGCGACCACAAAGGAAAACGAGCCAAGCATCAAGCCCTCGAAGGCGGCGTAGCTCAGCACAATCGCCGGGTTGTCCTGCTTGCGCCCGAAGATCGCGATGAGCACCAGCACGAGGCCGCCGAGCATGCCGATCCACAGGAACGGCGCGGCCAGGGCGAGATTGCTGCCGACGAGGAAGTATGACGCCACCGCCGACATCACCAGCACACCGAGGGTGATGCCGGTCTTGGTGACGACGTCATCGATAGTCAGCGGGCGCGAAACACCCGCCTGCACGTAGGGCTGGTTCTGATAGCCCTGGTAGGGCTGGTTCTGATAGCCCGGATACCCGCCGGCATAGCCGGTGCCGAACTGCGCGTATCCGCCCTGCTGCCGAGGCAGCGACCGAAATACCGGGTTGCTGGTCTCCCGCACCGTCGGTTCCTCTCCATGTGCTGTTGCCGAGAACAACCGTCTAACGATCGGCGCCCGATGTGGGTTCCCGGTTGTCATCTTCCGAGGTAAAACCTTACCCGCGCCGGATCGACCTGCGCGAGACGATCTAGATTGCTCTTCCGTGACGGGTGAATCCGACGAGATCCTGACCCGCGCCTACAACGGCGCCCGCTTTCTGATCCTCAACCGACCCAAGGCGATCAATTCGCTCACCCATTCAATGGTCACCACGATGCACGAGGTCATGCGCGACTGGGAACACGACGACGACGTCCGCGCCGTTGTGCTCGAGGGCGCCGGCGAGCGCGGGTTGTGCGCGGGTGGCGACATCGTCGCGATCTACCACAGCGCGCGCTCCGACGGCGTCGAAGCCAGACGGTTCTGGTACGACGAGTACATCCTCAACGGCTACATCGCGGAATACCCCAAGCCCTACGTCACACTGATGGACGGCATCGTGATGGGCGGCGGTGTCGGCGTCGGCGCGCACGCCAGCACCCGCGTCGTGACCGACACGACGAAGATGGCGATGCCCGAGGTCGGCATCGGCTTCGTCCCCGACGTTGGCGGCACCTACATCCTGAGCCGCGCACCTGGAAATCTGGGCCTGCACGTGGCGCTCACCGGCGCGCCGTTCTCCGGGTCCGACGCGATCGCGTTGGGTTTCGCCGATCACTACGTGCCCCACCAAGCGCTCGGTGACTTCGCCCGGGCCGTCGCCGCCGACGGTGTCGAGCAAGCCGTCACGCGACACACCGTGGCACCGCCACCCAGCGAACTTGTGGCGCAACGGAGCTGGATCGACGAATGCTACGCCGGCGAGACCGTCGTCGACATCGTGGCGGCGCTGCGCGGACACGACGCCGGACCGGCCAACGACGCGGCCAACCTGATCGCCACCCGCTCGCCCACGGCGCTTGCCGTGGCGCTCCAGGCGGTGCGACGCGCAAAACGGCTCGAGACACTGGAAGACGCGCTGCGCCAGGAGTATCGCGTGTCGTGTGCGACGCTGCGCGCCCACGACCTGGTGGAGGGAATCCGCGCCCAGGTCATCGACAAGGACCGCAACCCGCAGTGGTCGCCGTCCTCGCTATCAGCGGTCAGCGCTGCCGACGTCGAGGCGTTCTTCGCGCCCGTCGAGAATGATCTGTCGTTCGAGAAGGAGAACCCCGCACCATGACCTACCAGACGATTCTTGTCGACCACCAGGACCGCGTCGCGACGATCACACTGAACCGGCCGGACGCCCTGAATGCGCTCAACGCCCAGGTGATGACCGAAGTGACCACGGCCGCAGCCGAACTCGACGCCGATCCTGGTGTCGGCGCGATCATCGTCACGGGCTCGGCCAAGGCGTTCGCCGCCGGCGCGGACATCAAGGAGATGTCGGCGCTTTCGTTCGCGGACGTGTTCTCCGCCGACTATTTCGCGGCGTGGGCCAAGTTCGCGGCGGTGCGCACGCCGACCATCGCCGCCGTGTCGGGGTATGCGCTGGGTGGCGGCTGCGAGCTGGCGATGATGTGCGACCTCTTGATCGCCGCCGACACCGCCAAATTCGGCCAGCCGGAGATCAAGCTGGGCGTGCTGCCCGGGATGGGCGGGTCGCAACGGCTCACCCGGGCGATCGGGAAGGCCAAGGCGATGGACCTGATCCTGACCGGGCGCAACATGGACGCGGCCGAGGCCGAACGCAGCGGACTGGTGTCACGGTTGGTGCCCGCCGACGAACTCCTGCGGGAGGCCCAGGCCGTCGCCACGACGATCGCCCAGATGTCGCTGTCGGCGGCCCGCATGGCCAAAGAGGCCGTCAACCGGGCGTTCGAATCGCCGCTGTCGGAGGGACTTCTCTACGAGCGCAGACTGTTCCATTCCGCGTTCGCCACCGACGATCAGAGTGAGGGCATGGCCGCGTTTATCGCGAAACGCGCCCCAAACTTCACTCACCGCTGATGATGGGGGAATGACCGATACAGCGGCGCCCAGCCCAGCCGACGAGGCTCGCGAAGGCGAACCGGCCGCCCAAGAAAAGGCGGAGACGAAGACCCAAGAAAAGGCGGAGACGAAGACCCAGGAGAAGCCCCCAGAAAAGACCGAAATAAAGCCCGAAGACAAGCCCGGCAAAAGACCGGACTGGTGGGTCCGCCACTACACATTCACCGGCACCGCGGTCGGGCTGGTTTTCCTGTGGCTGTCGATGACACCCTCGCTGCTGCCGCGGGGGCCGCTCTTCCAGGGGCTGGTCAGCGGCGCGGCGGGCGCGATCGGCTACGCCCTTGGCGTGTTCTCGGTCTGGCTGGTGCGGTTCATGCTGTCCAAAGACACCAGCCCCAAACCGCCAAAAATGGCGTGGATGGTGCTCGTGATCGTGGGCATCGTCGGCCAAATTGCCATGATCATCTGGTTCCACGTTTGGCAGGACCATGTCCGCGACGCGATGGGCGTGCCGCGGCTCACCTGGCACGACTACCCGCTGGCTGCGGTCTTGGCGATCATTGCGCTGTTCGTGCTGGTGGAGATCGGCCAGCTGATTGGCCGCCTGATCCGGTTCCTCGTCCACCGGCTGAATCGTGTTGCCCCCCCGAGGGTTTCGGCGGTCGTCGCGGTCTTGCTCGTCGTCGCGCTGTTCATCTCGATTCTCAACGGCGTCGTCCTGCGGTTTGGCATGCGCACGCTCAACAACACGTTCGAATCCGTCAACAACGAGATGAGCGCGGACATCCCCGCGCCGACCACCACCCTGAGCTCGGGCGGTC